>JDSF01000239.1_pt1 | contig 31177 bp, 41 predicted proteins | sample 199441 | NCBI WGS metagenome assembly JDSF01 (sample SAMN02592751, study PRJNA231836) | bioreactor metagenome | isolation source: continuous culture bioreactor denitrification-DNRA | place: Germany: Bremen
CTGGTGGATACCTTGTTTGCCCTGATCCTTCCCTATACCTTCAAGGCCTTTGCGGTGTTCATGCTGCGTCAGCAGATGATGAACATACCGGATGCGTACCTCGATGCAGCTGCTATTGATGGAGCCTCATTATTTAGGTCATTTATCACGATTTTTTTCTCCCGCTCTGCAAGACAGCCCTCGCAACCTTGGCGATTATTATCGCCATGGATGCCTGGAATGACTATCTCTTGCCGTTGGTTCTCATGACCAGTCCTAAGAACTATACGCTTCCTATCATACTTAATGCCCTCTCCGGGCAGTTCAAGACAGCGTACGACCTGCTGATGGCAGGTTCTCTGATCTCTATAGTCCCGCTTCTGATCATCTACATAGGCGCTCAGCGGTATTTCGCCAGTGGTCTCCAAATTGGAGGAGTAAAAGGATGAAATCTATCTATTTGGATGCAAGGGCATCGAGTGTTGTTATGGCTGAGGAACCGAGTAGTGTACGCCTTCAGTTCAAGGGGACACATCTCTGGGGAGCAGGAGAGCATTTTGATCGTGTTGAGTTCCTCTCACACCCCAGAAGAAACGAGGTGGAGGAAGTGTTCACCCAGCAGGGTGTACATACCTATCTTCCACAGCCGTTGTTCCTCTCTGATGAGTATGCTTTTCTTGTACAGAGTGACCGTGTCTTTACCCTAGAGTCTCAAGGGGACGGGGATGGTATTCAGCTCACCTTGCAAGGAGCATTTTCTCCTGAAGATTCTCTCGTTATTGCAACCGGGACGCCCAAGGAAACCCTGAAAAAAAAGCTACTCTCCTACCTTGGAGGGATAGCCCTTCCCCCATCATGGGTGTTCGGAGAGTGGGCAAGTGCAAACCGATGGAGAAGCGAGCAGGATGTGCTTGAAGCCTTGGATGCTGCACGCCTACATGGGTTTCCCATTTCAGTCTTGGTAGTGGAAGCTTGGAGTGATGAATCGACATTCTATACCTTCGGCGAGGAGCCAGGACTCTGGCCTGATCCCAAACAACTTGTGCAGAAGCTGAACGATCAAGGAGTTCACTTCGTTCTATGGCAATGTCCTGTCTTCAAGGCCTTGGAAGAAGGTAGGCGTGATGTACGTCATGAGCAAGACCTGGCTTATGTTCGTGAGCATGGACTCGCAGTACTGAACAGGGACGGAACACCATACACCATTCCTGAAGGGAACTGGTTCGCTGGTTCCATGGTTCCTGATTTCACCAACCCAGAAACACGTGACTGGTGGTTCTCTAAACGAAAGTATCTGATGGATATGGGGCTTTCGGGGTTCAAGACTGACGGAGGAGAGTGTATCCTCGCAGATGATGTCCTCTTCCATGATGGCTCAACAGGGAAGGAGATGCGTAACCGCTACCCTCAGAGCTATATTGAGGCGTATCAGGAGTTCATCGGCCCAGAGCGTATTACCTTCAGCCGAGCTGGATATCTGGGTGCACAAGGTTCTATGCTCTTCTGGCAGGTGACCAGCTCTCCCGGTGGTCGGAGCTGCAAGCAGTTCTGAAAGCGGGTCTTAGTGCAGCAATCTCAGGAATCTTCTGGTGGAGCTTTGACATCGGCGGGTTCGCCGGTCCAATGCCCTCCATGGAACTATACCTCAGAAGCTATGAATTGGGTTCTCTGGTTCCTGTAATGCAGTGGCATTCTGAGCCGGTTGGAGGACAGTTCAGTGAAGTGATGAAGAGCGAAGATCGCATCAACGACCGAAGTCCTTGGCATATGGCTGAGCGATATGGAGAAGCGGTGCTCTCGATTACCAAGCGCTACAGCACCATGAGAAATGAGCTCAGGTGGTATCTTGTCAGGGAATCAACAATTTCCAAGGAAACATTGCAGCCGATGATGAGGCCTATGTTCTATGCATTTGGCAGCGTATACGCTGACATCTATGATCAGTATCTATTGGGCAGTTCTCTGTTGGTTGCCCCCATTCTGGAGGAAGGACAGAACTCACGTGCTGTTACCCTTCCTGACGGTTCCTGGTACGATCTTTTTACAGGTATGATCATTGCCGGTCCCTGTACAGTAGAGAGAGAGTACCCCATTGGACAGATAGGGCTCTTCATCAATACAGAGGAGGCTGAGTTCGAGAGGCTGAGGGATTCATTGGCTGGGCTATGTTGAGGTGATTAGAAATCTACATTGTGTTCGACTAGCGACTATGGTTTCTGTACTCTAGGTAATGAATCTCCATATACGGATCTATAGGATTCACAATACCAAAACCATACAGTAACGAGCAAACCGGTTTTGATTACAATACTTTTTTCCTATCAGGAGAAAAAAGTATTCAATACTGTGAAGTAATTTCTCTACAGAGAAAAAACTCTTCCTTCTCATTAGTTTCTCTTATGGGAGAATCATGTACCAATATTTGCAAATATTTCTCATATATAAGAAACTTTTCTAACTGATATACCCTACACTCCACATGATTCTGATTGAACACAAGAAGCCGTTCAATGGGTATATATAGTTCTTCTGCTTTTTTTGGGAAATGGGAACCTTTCGTATACTTGGAGATACCCTTTCAGAAATGAAGAAGTAACAATCTACTCCCTCAAAAGTGAAAAGAATAACAGAGAAATCTGTTTACCCCATCAAAAATGATGGACTATCTATGGTTCATAACCTCTTGGATAATCTATGACTCTTTCGTCTCTTATCATTGTCTTACTAAGGTGGTATGCTTGTGTATATGGATGAGAAGCTCTTGCAGTTCTTTTCCTCACTGGACCGTTCCCGCTTTGTGGATGAACCCTACAAAGCCCTCTCATCCCTTGACCGTCCACTTCCCATCGGGCACGGACAGACCATCAGCCAACCAAGCTTGGTTGCTTTTATGACCGAGCAGCTTGAACTGAACAAAACCCATACAGTATTGGAGATCGGAACGGGGAGTGGCTACCAGAGTGCTTTCCTGGCTGAGTTCTCTGGTGAAGTGTATACCGTTGAACGAATCGGCGAACTAAGCAAGAAGGCAGAAGAGAGGCTAAGTTCTTTAGGATACAAGAACATCCACTACCGAGTGGCCGATGGCAACCTTGGCTGGCCTGAGCATGCTCCGTTTGATCGGATCATGGTAACCGCTGCACCAAAGAACATCCCAAGGCCACTGTTTGATCAGCTTGCTCCTGAGGGCATCATGATCATTCCGGTAGGTACCCAGGGATGGCAGGAACTGCTCAAGGTAACCAAGGATAGGCATGGCAGTGTATCAAAGAGGAAACTTCTAGATGTCGTATTCGTAGAATTGGTGTGAAAATAGACCAATATTCTATATAATGCACCTAAAATTGAAAAAAAATTAATAAAAAAAACATTAAAAAAAATATTAATAAAGTTAATATTTAGATATTGACTTTTATATTGTCGTCTCTTAGATTAAATACATCTAAGGAGTCGTTATGGAACACAGTTGGCAAAAGTTGCTCTCGATGACCGGGGGAAAGAAGTTCGTAATAACCCAGGTACGGGTACTTGAGGACAACATAACCATAGAAGGTAATTTCCAGCTTCCTCCATTCGGGGAACTTAGCATGGAAGACCAGATTTTCATTGCAGCGTTCATCAAGACCAATGGATCGATCAAACAGATGGAGTCGATCTTCAATATCAGCTACCCAACGGTGAAGAACCGCCTAAATCGCATTGCTAACCAGCTTGATATCGTTGATGTCACGGTGAAGGTTTCCAGTCCGATATCAAGTGTCCTGGACCGGATTGAGCGAGGGGAGATTACCGCCAGTGATGCACTGAAGGAGATGGAATAATGCTACCAATGCTTTTGCACTGCAAGGTACAAGGGGAGAATAAGCCCCATAAGTTTTGGTTTCCCTTGGGACTCATCTACTTGCTGTTTGTCCCTGTCCTCATACTTGGTGCTGTTGCCTATTTCATTCTTCTGCTTATCCCAGGGACAGCGAAGCAAGCACGCTCTTACTTTCCCTTGATAAAGGCGCTTCCATCACTGCTGAGTGCCACAATTGGAACGGAACTTGCATTTCGATCGAATGACAAAGATATAGAGATTCACATAATCTAGGAGAAGAAAAAAAAATGAGTGAAGAAAGACTAAGAATATTGCATATGCTCAGTGAGGGGAAACTTACCCCCGACGAAGCGGAGAAACTGCTCTCGGCCATGGAGAAGGAATCTGGGAAGATGGAAAACATCAGGGAAGCCCAACCAGGAGATATCCGGGGAAAGTACCTCTATGTAAAAGTAGAACCGAAGGAAGGGAAGTCCAGTGAGCGGGTTTCGGTCAAGGTCCCTCTTGCCCTGGTCAAGGCAGGACTGAACATCTCCAAGCTGATCCCCACCGAAGCTCAGGACAAGATCCAGGAGTCCATGCATGACAGTGGTATCCCCTTTGATTTCGGGGCAATTGATGCACAGAACATGCAGGAGATCATGGAAGCCCTTGAGCTGATGAGCATCGACGTGGACTCTGATGAGTCAACGGTACAGGTGTTCTGCAGATAGGAAAAGGGAAGGAGGGTGCCTTTCTCTGGGCACCCAGCCTTCCATATATCAGGATTTCGTATCATAAGGAATCCTGAAGTAGTCCAAGTACTGCTTAAACGTATCCTGCGCAGCGAGGCATGTATCGCGAAGGAATCCCTTTTCTCTCTTCCATTCATTGAGACCCCTATAATAATTGAGCTTCATATCATCGGTTATGATAAAGGGAGTGATGTTTAAACGGAGGCACTCCTTGAACATAATCAATCTTCCGACCCGTCCATTACCATCTTGGAATGGATGAATGAGCTCAAAGTGAACATGGAATTCAAGGATATCATCAAGTGTCTTCACCTCGATTGAGTGATAGGAGGCAAGCAAAGCTTGCATCTGTTCTGCAACCTGCTCAGGAGGCACTGTTTCAAGACCTCCAACCTCATTGGGGAGTTTTTTTTGTATGCTCCTATGCCAATCCAATCCTTTCGGCTATCACTGGTACCTGTCTTCAAGGTGGCATGCAGTTGTTTGATAAACGCCTCACTAAGCGTGAATGTTGCTCGATCAATCATCAGGTCAATGCAACGAAAATGGTTCACTGTCTCCACAATATCGTCGACTTGCAAGATGGTATTCTCAAGACCGATGGTATTGGTTTCATAGATATACCTAGTTTGTTCATGGGTGAGCTGGCTTCCTTCCATGTGGTTTGAGTTGAAGGTCATTTCTATCTGGAGCTTTTGGTAAATACCTCCCTTCCTTCTGGAGTGTTTCTCTTCCTTCAGGCAAGCCAACAAAGAAGAGGTAGGTCTCTGCGATGTCGTTAATTTTTTTTTAGGCTTGGTAGCTCCATCAGGAATCATCCAGGTTTTTTCCTTTCAGGAATGCTCCCTCAATTCTGCCTTGAGCACAATAATTCCTCACCCCTCGTTCGCTCATGGACCATCTTTGAGCAATTTCTGCGACTGAGTAATACCGCATAAGATCCTCCCTAGTAATAGTATAGCATACTATCGGCATAAATTGATAAATTTATAAAAAAAACAGTATATACATGCCGGAATGTAACAGATACTCCTTTATGCGGTTGACATTATCTCTCCTACTGGTAAGGTTATACTAGGCGTATCAGAATAGAAAGCTATGATGGTATATGGCTTTAGATACTATCTGCCTATGGTCTTTTCTATTCGCTGTAGTATGCATACAACACCTTGGGAGATGTCATTTCATGTATAAAAAAAGAAGCTCCATTGCCATCGATTTATGTTTCCCTTATTCCTCTGCTTATTACAGGCATAGCCTTGTGGGTGTCTGTCTTTGTATTGGACACCCAACCCCATTTTGCACTGTTTCTTGGTGCGACTACAGCCGGAATATGTGCATATGCAAGTGGCTGTTCTTGGGAAGTTATCAGGGAAGGATTCAAGGGGGGCGATCAGCAGGACGATACCCGCGTTGTTGATTCTTTTGATCATAGGAATGCTGATAGGGTTTGGATTGCCAGTGGTATTGTCCCGGCACTGATGTATTTTGGATTTAACGTGCTTACAGCCCGTTGGTTCCTTCCGCTCATCTTCCTTTTCTGCGGTTTGATGTCCTTGATAACCGGGAGTTCCTGGACAACAATCGGAACCATCGGAGTAGCTGCTGTTGGAGTCGGTGAAGGACTGGGAATCCCCGTTGCCATGAGTGCAGGTGCTATCGTCTCCGGGGCCTTTTTTTGGTGACAAGATTTCTCCCATGTCTGATTCCACCAACCTGACCTCTTCAGTTCTTGGTGTTAATCTTTTCGATCATATCCGGCATATGCTCTATTCCACGATTCCGGCAATGGCCCTCTCTTTGGTTGTGTTCACCATTCTTGGATTCACTGTCTCTGAAGGTGGAACGATGGGGGAGGTAGCAACCTATACAGAAAGTATCCAGGAACACTTCAACTTCACATTCTGGTTGTTCATACCCCCACTAGCGGTTATTACCCTCATTTTTTTTCTTAAGGTGCCTGCCATCCCTTGCCTCATAACAGGGCTTATTCTTGGAGGAGTTGCTACGCTTCTATTCCAGGGAGGTAGTCTGGAGCAACTCTTTGAAACCATCCATAGCGGTTATGTGAGTAACACCGGGAGTGAGGAAATCGATACATTGTTCTCCCGGGGAGGCATGGAGAGCATGTATAACGTGGTCATCCTTGCCCTCATCTCTCTTGCCCTCGGCGGGATTATGGACCGGACAGGGATGCTCCACAGTATTGTCCTGAAGCTTTCTTGGTTTGTTGGCTCGGTCGGTAATCTGACGGTGACCGTCATCTTTACCTCGATCTTTGTAAATGTATTCAGTGCCAACCAGTACCTTGCGGTCATTCTTCCAGGCCAAATGTACGAGGAAAACTATCGTAACCAGAGGCTCAAACTGAAAAACCTCACCCGTACCTTGGAAGCCGGAGGTACCCTCACCGCTCCCTTGATTCCATGGAACAGCAGTGCTGTCTTTGTGTACTCAGCCTTGGGTGTATCAGCGGGTGCATATGCTCCCTATGCAATATTCTGCTGGTTGACTCCCCTCGTGGCAATAGTATTCGCCTATGCAAATCTCTCTATGGAGCATGTGGCCCCAAGAGAGACGGAGCCAGAGGATCAGCAATGATCAGAACCTGTATAGTGTTCTTGATTGTGTTTTGCAAATCAAGAGCTTCTTTTCTTGCAATGTCCATTCAAGTGGAAAAGTGCTTTCTATTCTGTTCCCTATATAGGTATGGTCACTGTACGAAGTTTGGCTGGGACACATACCTGTATTCCTGGAGATAACGCTTCTTCAATGTGCAGAAGAGTCATTTTTTTTCTGCTGAGCTGGATGTTGAATTGACTTCTGTCTCCCCTATACCACTCCAATACAAACTCAACACAAACATTATTGTTTGTTTTCCATACACTTGTGCTGTACAATACCGGACTTCCTGGAGCAATTTTGAGGAGATCAGCTTCTCTGGAAGGGGCTGGTATAGCTTCCACTGTACGTTCAGCATTTTGCAATTCATACTGATACTCTTGTTCGATAATAGAGTGCAGAGAACGGTCAATAAGTTCTTTCTTTTTCGAATTAAAGTCTGGAAAAAAAAGACGGCTTGGCAAGTATGATTGCTGAATTACCACCGGCCAACCATTAACAAACCTTTGACGTCTGATGACTACCACTTCTTCCAATTTGGGAATATTTAACTGTCGGGAAACAAAATCGAGACTTTTTTTTCCAAGGTTAATGAGAGCACGATAGTCTCTGGTTCAAGACCATGAAAACGCATCTCCCGGTTGAAGTCATCCAAAGCCCAACGAGTATCACGACTGATTTTTTGTCTTTCTTACAAATGATCCTTGCCCTGGGCGACGTGTAACAACTCCATCATCAACCAACTCAAGTACAGCATTCCTTACCGTCTGCCTGCTCACACCATACTGCTGGCAGAGCTCTTCCTCAGTGGGTAAGGGCGTACCGTTCTCACTTTCTTGGATCCATACCATCAAAGCAGCCTTCAACTGTTTGTATAAGGGAGTATCTTTACTTTTTTCCAGTACAGTACTCCCATCTTTTTTTGTTCATCAGGTTGTCACCCTTTCCCTTTTTTATACTTGTTGTTGATGACAGTATACGGGTTTGGAAGAGATGCTTCAATATATAAATACAAAATGTATTTGACGAAATAACAAATGGGTGAGATACTGCAATAAACAAAGGGAGGCATTATGAAAAGAAAGGTTTTGTATTCCAGTCTTATTATGTTCACAATTGGATTGCTCCTTCTTCTTCCGCTTACCGCGGCAGGGACAAAGGAACAAGCGCAGACTCCACAGTTTGAAGAGGAGGACTTCTGGACTGTCGAAGGGTATGACTATGACAAGTTGGTGGCTGCCGCTCAGGCAGAAGGCTCTCTTGTGGCACGATGCAGTCAGGCCGGGCGCCGAAGGCTGCAGAGGTCTTTGAGGCAAAATATGGCATCAAAACAGTGGCAAGTCCCCGATTTGATGATTCGGAGAACATCGAACGATTAAGAAGAGAGTATCAGGCAGACAATGTACAGGTGGATATCCTCGGGATGGATGATGGGGCTATTATTCTTTCTGAGTTCATACCCAAGGGCATGGTTGTCTCCTGGACTCCCCCCCCTGATCTCGCCCAGTACATCGATGACAAGGAAGAGTATCCTCAGGTTGTCTACTGGCAACCCTGCATCATTGGCTATAATTCTGATATCTACTCCGAGTCACCAATCAAGAATCTTTGGGAGCTGACCGAAGAGAAATGGAGAGGGAAATTTGTCACATGTGATCCCCAGATCCAGCCATATATGTGGCACTTCTTCGCCGCAGCGATCGATCATGGTGATGGATTTGCTGATGCCTATCAAAAGCGCTATGGAGAAAAACTCGAAACTACCTATGAGAATGCCGGATGGGAGTGGGTTGCACGACTCTTTGCAAACAACCCGATTGCCGTTGAGCACGACACAGAGGTAGCAAAGGCGATTGGATCTCCCGGTCAGACTGATCCCCCAATCGGGATTCATACCCTCACCCGTCATAGAGATGCAAAGGAACAGAATCTTCATCTTGGTGTTGACCCAAATATCATTCCTGCTGTTGGATTTGCAATGCCTACATATATGGTTATTCCGACCAATGCACCTCATCCGAATGCAGCAAGGCTCTGGGCAAGATTCCTTCTTACCGAGGAAGGTAGCTTCCCCTGGACCACAGTCGTTGGTGGATTCTCTCCAAACCAGACAATATCCGCAAGCAAGGATAATCCATTCACGTCCTCTTGGAGCGAGTGGCTGGATGTATTGTTGATGTTCGACCCGATGCAGTCTGCAGCGGTTCGTCGAGACCTAATCGATATGTGGCTGATGTCCCAGAAACAGTAGAACCACATAAGCTCAAAGCTCATCTGGGCGTATGAAGACTATATCCATACGCCCAGGTTTAGTCTGTGAATTTTCAGGGAGAAGACATGATGATGCACAATCGAGAGCCTGATGATAGTTCAGGCGGAATCAGGATACAGCAGTTCATTCAAAAACGAAGAAGAGGTTTTTTCAACCCCACGATAGTGCTAGGCATTCTGTTGGCATTGTTGTTGACCTACCTGATCGCAATTCCGGTACTCATGTTGATTACCGAGTCCGTACAAGTCCATTCCATTGATGCAGGATATTTTCAGGAAGAAGTTGGATCATTTACCTTGCGTTATTTTGAGCGTGCCTTGGTATCGAAGGTTGCTAGAGTACTATTTCTTGACCCGTTGGTGAACACGTTGGTGATTGCGGTTTTTATCACATTTTTTCGCTACAATTCTTGGTTATGTGCTTGCTTGGATCATCACCCGTACTGATATTCGTTTTAGAAGAATATTTGCAACACTTGCTGTTGTGCCCTTCATGCTCCCCTCTTGGAGCTATGCTGCAGCATGGATAACACTTTTTAAGAACAGGAAACAAGCAGGAGCTCCTGGAATTCTAGAAGTAATGGGGTTCACCATACCAGATGCTTTGGCATATGGTCCGATCCCAATCATCATTTGCTTGTCGATGCATTACTTTCCCTTGGCTTTTCTCATGTTTGGGAATGCATTTCAACGGATTGATAGCCAGATGGAGGAGTCAGCACAGATTGTCGGTGCAAACAAACTCCAAACGGCCTTCCATATCCTGCTCCCTGTCATGAAACCGGCGATTATGTCGTCAATACTACTGACCTTCGCACGTTCAGTGGGAACCTTCGGTACCCCTTATACCTTGGGAAGGCCAGTACGATTCAATACCTTGTCCACATCGCTTTACTTCACCTACCAATCGGGAGAACCGGGGGGGGTGATGGCCGTAATGGCTGTGGCCATGTTGCTTATCGGGGCATTGCTGGTTGCCACAGATGTCTATGTTCTGAGGGAGTACAAGCGGTATGTGACCATGGGAGGAAAGGGACAGATGTGTCGTCCATTTACCCTTGGGAAGATGCAGATTCCGTTGAATTTTTTTGGTAGGCGCTTTCTTGTTCATGGTGATTGTGCTTCCCTTAGGTATTCTTGCTCTCTCAACCTTGATGGTCACCCCTGGGTGGTTTGTTAAAGACAACTTCACTCTGCAGTTCTGGTTTGCAGAGGAGACCAAGGTCAGGGAAGCCGTACCAGGATTGTTCCGTGATCCGCAACTATTGTCAGTTGCCTGGACAAGTGTCAAGGTGGCTGGAATTGGAGCCTTGATTTGCGGCACGCTGGGAACCCTGGTTGGGTACGCGGTAGTTCGCTTACAGCAGTATAAATTGAGTAAGTATCTGAGACATCTTTCATTCTTACCTTACCTGGTACCTGGTATAGGCTTTGGCGCTGCATACCTGGTTCTCTTTGCTACCGGCAGGGGACCCATTCCAGCGCTCTATGGAACATTGTTGTTGATGATACTTGCGATGAGTGTCATGTATCTGCCTCTTACCACACGCTCCAGTATCAGCAGCATGTCCCAGATGGGTTCTGAACCTGAGGAGGCTGCAATGATCCTGGGAGCCGGATGGCTCACCAGAATGTTCAGGATTGTGATCCCCATCCAGAAACGCTCGCTGTTCAGCGGCATACTGTTGGCGTTCATCCAGGGTATGAAGGAGCTGAGTCTGGTGATTATGCTGGCTGTTCCCGGTCTGGAGGTGTTGACCACACTATCAATTCGCTACACCGATAATGCCTTGTTGCAGATGTCCAATGGGGTCATTCTCATCATAGCCTTCATAACGTTCTTGTTGACCGCTGTTTCTCAGCGATTGACCAAGACCAATTTAGCAGAAGGTATCGGCGGCTGATAATTATCATATACGTAAAGAGGAAGGACCATGATCGATATTAAGCTGGAGCATGTTGTTAAGAAGTATGGCAATGACGTAATTGCGGTCGATGACCTGTCATTGGATTTTGAACAAGGAAGCTTTGTGTGTCTGCTCGGCCCTTCAGGGTGTGGAAAGACCACTACGCTGAGGATGATTTCCGGGTTGGAGCGAGCCAATGATGGGATTATCTCCATCGGTGGGGAAGTTTTTGATTCTCCTAAAAAAAACTATTTTTATCCGACCTGAACACAGGAACCTTGGGCTGGTTTTCCAAAGCTATGCACTGTGGCCCCATATGACCGTTTGGGAGAATGTTGAGTTCGGGTTGAAGATGAAGAAGATATCAAAAGAGGACCGTGAACGAATCATTACTGAGTCTCTTGACCTACTCAGGATGGGAGCCTATAGCAAACGATACCCGGCTGAACTCAGCGGTGGGCAACAGCAGAGGGTTGCCTTAGCGAGAATGCTTGCTGTACAGCCCAGTATACTCTTGCTGGATGAACCCTTGTCAAACTTAGATGCTGCCCTCCGCCTCGAGATGCGGTCAGAACTGAAGTCCTTGCATGAAAGACTCGGGAGTACCATCGTGTTTGTTACCCATGACCAGTTGGAGGCAATGAGTCTTGCCACGCATGTGGCTGTCATGAATGAGGGCAAGCTTGAGCAGTATGCAGATCCTATGACCATCTACCTAGAGCCTGCCACAGAATTCGTTGCTACGTTTGTGGGTAGTCCGCCGATGAACATGGTGAGTTTTGAGAATTCACAAGAGCAACCTTGGAAACAGTCTTTTAGGAAAACAGTTGCATCATATCGCAAGTTGCAGGAGCAAGACCCGTGTATTTGGAAGGTGGGATTCCGACCAGAGACTGTCAGGCTTGCTTCCCCTGATGCAAAAAATCAGATGGAGAAGGGTCATGCCTGTATCAGTGGCAAGGTGAAGGCAGTATTGCCTACCGGACCTGAGCAGATTGTGAGCGTGGTGGTGGAGGATGAGCAATTTTATATAGTGACACCTCCAACGGTATCCTTTGAAAACGGGGAAGCAATCTGCATGGTAATCAAATTGGATGCAATTCATATTTTTTGACCAATATGGATTACGGGTATGAACAGGGAAGGTGTTTGATGGATGAGATAACTTGTATTGAAGCAGTGTTGCACGATATTTCCGAGTATGTGGTAGATCGATACAGTCAGCGGGATACGCTCACTGTATCTACCAAGGCAAGTCCGACTGATTTTCTTACAGAGGTGGATATAGCTGTGCAACGCCGCATAGTCGAACACCTATCTGCAGCTTATCCATCTGATATTCTTATTGCCGAGGAATCGGGATTGGACTCCTTCAAGGGGTCGCTTCCACCTAGGTGCTGGATGATTGATCCCATTGATGGTACACAAAACTTTCTTCGTGGTCTCTTTCCTGAGTTTGGGGTAAGTATAGGGTTCCTTGTTGATGGAAAACCTGTTGCCGGAGGGGTCTTGTTTCCAGTCTCTCAGGATTTGTTTCTCTCTGAGTGTGGCAGTGGGGCATTTCGAAATGGAAAACGAATGAAGGTTTCTCAAGTTGATAGATTGCAGGAAGCTCGCGTGGATATAGATTTTGGTGCATTATCCTATCGGCATGAGTATCGCAAGCATGCCCAAGGATTGTTGGAAGTGGTTGGGCAGGTTCGTTCCTATGGTTGCTCTGTGATGGGTTTTTTTTGCCAGGTAGCTGATGGGCAACAGGATGCGTATATTCCATTCAATGTTAAGCCTTGGGATGTTGCAGCGGGAATCTTGCTTGTTGAAGAAGCTGGGGGGGGAAAGGTGACAGCTTTCAACGGGGATTCCGTGAATCCTTTTCTCTCTGAGAGGATTGGAATTGTTTCAAATGCTCCATTACATTCAAAGTGTGTGGAGTTGCTTGGATGGATGTGATGTCTCTGCTTTTCTGATGTAGGATTAATTATCTCATAGTATATTGGGAGTAGCCTTTTCCAGGAGAAAATTCCTATGTTCAGAGAACGATAATCATCATTGGAACAGGAATATCAGAGATAATTGTTGCAACCTTCCTCTCCATATGATGTCTTTCAGTACTGCTTCTGAAAAGAGAACAATTTCCTGGAGGGCTAGTTAACTCTTTCATTCAGGAAGGATTTATTTTGATGGGGGAAGTGGAGCTCCTCTCCTCATTCAACAACACATAGTGGGCATGATCTTCCCATGTTCCATTGATGCTCAGGTGACCCTTTTTAAAAGCAGGCGAGAGTACATTGGGTTATAGCCGATCCTGCAATGAGCGAAACCGGATGATGTTCTGAAGGAAGGAAGTCTCCTCTTACATTGTATCCTCATCAAATTCCACTTCTGCTTCAGCTTTCTCATGAATTTCAATCCTGGCATGGATATCAACTTCATTGACAAACCAGTTGTTTGCACGACAAAGCTGCATGAATTCAGCAATTCGGTTTACTCCCGTGATTTCATGTAGCGTGATTACAACACCGAAATGTAAGCCTTTACCTGACTTGGTCTCCAAACGTTCCTTGGTCTTGATATTGATACCCCAATTGGGCGACGATTCGCTTAATCGTATTCTAGGACGGTTTCGGTCCTTTCTTTCTTCGTAGATATGTTTTACCGTATCCCATTTTCGATAATTGCGCCGTACCTCTTTTTTTCAAACAATCTATGGGGTTCGTCGTCTCCCTGAGCATTAGCGTTAATTGCCGTGATCTTGCCCTTTTTTTGTTCATCCTTCCCAGATGTATGTCCATTTCGGTATCGGTATAGTCAACTCCTTGGGAACGGGAACATTTAGGGAAATAGCAGAGAGTGGCTTTTGCAATATAGGGGAACTGGTCTTTGCAAAGGGGGACTGGAATGGTATACGCATAGGTTTCATATGCTTCCACCACCCCGTGTACTACAAAGCGTATTTCTTCATTCGGAGATGTCAAAATATCTTGTATCTTGGTTGGAACAACACCGAAGCCTTTTAGATTCTGGCTGTTAGAGTCGACTTTCCAGCCAGCGGCAGAATCAAGTAGTAGAGCTTTGGCAATTTCTCTAGGAAATCCCATTACGTGTATAAGATATGCTAACTTCCGAGCAATCCAAGGAGCTGCAAACGAAGTGCCCAATTCCTTCACCCTTCCTCGGTTGGAGTAGACGATCATGCCATCTTGGCTGTCTCCACCAAATACCGCGACATCAGGTTTGTTGAAGAAATGTAATACAGGTCCCTTGCGTGCATATTCCACAGGATCTCCTGCCAGAGTCACTGCATTTACCACAACAGAGTTGACGGAATCGGCGGGAGAACCAATTCTTGGACGATCTAAATGACGGTTTCTATTATTTGTGCCGGCTACTACGAAAATGATGTCATACAAGAATTGGAGTTCATCGAGAAGAGCTGCTTCAGGAGAGATAAAATTCTGGTCAGTTTCCAGTGATGATCCGAGGGATATGTTCCATACCTTAATATCTCTGTTCGTTTCTACGATAGACCGTATTGCATTCATCAGATAGGCAGAACTGTTTCGTGCATGTTTGGCAACGCCAAAGTGGCGGACACGAAACGTCCACATCCATCATCAAGATCCTCATTGAGAGTAGGTCCATCGACAAGGATGGATGAGACAGCGGTTCCGTGCGCGTAATCTTCATCTTCAATAAGATCAGGGGATATCATACAGTGATACTCCACCCATGAAGAGAAATATGAGGATTGGTCGAAGAGCGTATCGATAACTCCAATTACTGGTTCATTTGTAGGTTCAGGGATAGAGAATCCTGATGAAAGGCTCTTTATTCCATCAAGAGAACGTGCATCAATTCTTCCAAAATCGGAGACTGTCATGGCAACAAGATAGGGGGCTTTGCTGATAATCTTATGGTACTGTTCAGGAGTTACCATCCATGTAAGATCGTCTAGGGTTCTGATGGGTTCTTGTTGCAATCCAAGATTCTTAAGAATTTCTTCCCGATTTATACCGGTATCATAAAGTGTGATAATCTGACTCCCCGAAATGGGAACATTTCGTTCTTCAACTTGAAAGAAATCAAGGTACCAAGCATCTTTTATAATCTGGTAAAAGGCAGACTTGCTTAGGCCATGTGCTGTGATCGCTCGTCCTTTCTGGGTTTTCCAGGAAATCTCTTCTCTTGAAAGCTTTCTCTTGAGTCTTTGTTCATTATTGTTCAAGATATCCATCTCTTCAGCAGTGATTGTGTTGCTGAATTCCTCTGCTAGTAATTGAGAAACTTGCAGAAGTTTTTCCAATCCGTTCTCGATGGTGTGAATATCCACACAATGTGTAAAGATGTGTTTGGGTGGTGTCGTGTCGGTAAATTTTGCACCTACAATAGTTCTATTGGGTGATTCCGATCCATTGGAAAGGATTTTACCCATCCTATTACTTTTTGCCACGATATCTTTGTAGTAGATGGAGACAAGTGGCTTGAACGGACTGGCTCTTTCTCTCCAATAGCGGTACACCGCTTCAAGAGACTGAGTCAATCTATTGATATCAGCTATGGTAACGCTCTTTTTGGGGGGGGAGCGTATGAAACACTATTGGCCTAGGTCTGGGTGCTTGATTGAACGTTCCTTTTAGTTCCAAGAGTTTGTTCATCGCGTAACTCCCATCAGTTCACGTGATACTTGACTCTTCGATACTTTTGTGAGGATTTCTATATCACGTACAGAGAACCCCATCATTTTGAGCTCTTTATAATCTCCTGCAAATCCTGGTTTTACCTGTTTGAATAATCGTGCAAGATAGTCGAAATCCTCATGGGGGTTGCTAAATGCAATGGCAGTTTTAATGAGATTTTTCAATTCACCCGGATAGGGAAGAGGGTCCATCAGCGCAATGATTTTCCTAAACAGCCGAATATTTCTTCCTTTAAACCTGAATTGCTGTAAGAGATCCTCAAGAATAGTCTCTGCAATTTCCCTTAGGTCCGTATTTGTGTAACGAGCAAAATCAATTACTTTGTCAAATCGACGGATGAGAGCCTTGTCAAATGATTCATACAAATTTGTCGTAGCTAGTAATACGATTCGATTGCTAAGATTATCAAGTCCTTTCAACACAGCGGATGTAGCCCTGCCCATCTCTCGTAAATCACGTACACTCGTTCTATCAAGAGCAATTGAATCCAGTTCATCGAAGAGGATAATGATTTGTTCTGGATAGGGAACTTTATTTATTTCTGCAAACAGTTCTGCAATATTTTTCGAAGTTTGTCCCATCTTGCTGTCTACAAGCAAATCAAAATCTACTACAAAGAGTTGTCGGTTTAGAATACGGGCAAGCTGCTTTGCACTTTCAGTTTTCCGGTTCCTGGGCCCTTGAAACAAAAACGTATTAACTCCTGCACCATAGCTGACGGCATTGACAATGCCCATCAGTTCCTCCTTGATGCATTCAGGGAGTGGTAGCGTAGTAGGTGGACATTCAACCTTTCTAAGATAGTCCAATTTTCCATTCAGTACTTGTGGTACAAAGGTATTCTTGTCGGATAATAACGCCATGATATAGTCACCAAGTTCACTATCGTTGTTCCTGTTGAAATCAACTGCTATCTCATATGCTTCATCACGGAAAGCTCCGTCATTTCTTTCGGTATAATACTTTATCAAGTTGATTACATTCTTCTTTTTTTCATTGTATTTATTCCTGCTCATACAGAACTCTTCATAATTATCTATGGACAGATATACTTATTTTTTTTGGGACACATATATGAAAACAACTATAACTATACACATAATTATATGTTCGTGCAAGTTTACATGGATGCCAATGAATAAAATGCATTATGAGGAAAGTTTTTATCTCTGCAATCAGGGTTGTCCAGCTGTTTACTTCGAAATTGGTTTTCCAACGATACGTATTTTTTGTAATCTCTTTCCGGAACCCTCCTTTGTATCATTTGATACACGTATATCAAGGTTTTTTTCTTGCTATCACCGAAGAGAAGCGGCACACTTACCAAGTAGGCTGCTCTGTTTCGTGTATTGGAATGAGGCATTGCCATGAAACCACTGCAAAAGGAGACCCCATAATGGCCATCAGGATTCTTGTCGTGGAGGATGATACGCTTCTTCAGGACTGCATGGTCAGGATTCTTAGAAGCAGACACTATCATGTGGTTGTTGCTGCCAATCTACGAGATGCAGCTCTTTTGTTTAATGAGGAAAGCCCCGACATTGTTCTTTTGGATATCATGCTTCCGGATGGAAAGGGCTATGAGATGATTCCCCAATGGAAAACGCAGGCGAAGGTGATTATTGTCACGGCATTGACCGATCTAGAGAGCAAATATCTCTGTTATGAGTATGGTGCAGAAGACTATTTGACCAAGGATTTCGACATGCAGGAACTGCTCTACAAACTAGAAGTGGTAGAGCGGAATCTGGAGAAGTCTGAATGGGTCATCGGTGACATAGTTGTTGATAGAAAATCACAACGGATTGTCTGCAAGGAGTGCTCCTTAGACATTCCCCGTAGCCAGATACACCTGTTGTGCCTGCTTGAGGAGCGACGGAAAGAACACCGGATGGTTGCGAAGGATGAGGTTGCCCCTGATAGGCACTATGCGGTGATGGGGACGCCGGTATCCAAAATCTGGTGGCACGGCTGAGAAAAAACCTACGGATAATCAAGAGCGAGAAAGTATTCCTGGAAACCATATATGGCAAGGGGTATCGACTGGTAGTCATTCACTGATCAAAGGAGTTTTACTGTGCATCAGGATGGGAAGAGCCGGCTGATTCAATTTGTACTTGTGGCTGTGCTTGTCTTTGTTGGAACATACATTCTCTTGCTTGGTATCAACAAGGAAGCAACACCTCCACTATCCTTGCAAAAGGGGGGTGTTGGATGCTTCACGGATATCCTCTTCCCGGCTCCATGTCATCCAGACTCCCCTACCGGAAGGGAACTCCATGACTTTTGCCATCGAAGCAAGCCATGGAGTGGAGGTGGTTGCACATAACCTTACCTATCCTCATGAAATCTGGGTGAATGGAAAAAAAATCCAGACATCCGGCAGGTATGCCTATCAGTCGATTGCTGTCGAGCAGGGAAGAACAACCATCACTGTGAAAGGTGAGGGAATAGCCAACACGCGATTTTTCATTGCAGAAAGAACAGTAATGGCTACCTGTCTGGAGCTACGCTTGCTGTTCAATGCCTTTCTGTTCTTTTTCCATCTGACGACGCTTGTCTGTTGCACCGTGTACTGCTTCATGGGAAGAAACAGGAAAATTACCGGCATATTCATGGTCTATGTACTCTCCAGTCTGGTAAAGGGCCTCAACTTGGGAGAACTGGATACACTTGCGTTGTTCCTCGGTATGAGTGTTTATCGCTACAGCACCCTTGATGCAGTTACCACTGCAATCAATACAGTGATTCCAATCTACCTCCTGCTGGTGTTGTTTTCTGTCCGCTTAAGAAAGCGCTATCTCCTGATTCTCTGGGGTTCATCCATACCCCTTGCGATCGTGTCCAAGAATATGTTCGCCCGGTCTACGGCAGTGGATATGGTACTTGCTGTCGTGTTTCTCTCCGTAACATTAGGTATTCTGGCCTATGGGTACTACAGAAACAAGAAGGGTGCGATTCCTGTGATGGTACTCAGGTTGATTTCCATGGCATCTTCCACTACCTATGTGGCAATGATGAGAGGTGGCAATCCGATGAGCAACATCCTTTTCTTCTGCAACTGTGCGTATCTTGGAGCTACACTCTACTTCTTGGGTATGGTGTGCTTGATGGTGGTATTTTACCTGCAGGAGCATAAGAAACTCGTTGAGAAGGAGAAGGAGTGGGAACGAATCCTCTTGCTGAAGGGATTGGGGCATGATCTCAAGCATCCTGTTCTTGCTGCAAAACTCAATAATCAGTATCTGCTGGATCAGGTTGACGATGAGGAACAGAGAACGTGCATTCAAGGTTCATTGCAGGCAATAAAGAGACTTGAGATGATGATTGCGAATATCAATGACTATTTCAATCGGAGAGATGCCACGGGTATAGAAACAGTCATTTCCCTGAAAACAGTACTGAAACAGTTCGAGGAGGACCACCGAAATGCCCGGGGTGACCAGCTTGTCGTGCACTATGGGACAACAGACTGTTTTCTCTCCATGCATGTGTTGGATTGCTACCGAATCCTTGAGAATCTCACTGACAATGCCGGTAAATTCGGAGATGCCGGGGAGGTTGTATCAATTGGTTACCAGATATTCCGTGGTTATGTTCTTGTACAGGTAAAGAATCGGGGAAAGGAATTCCAGAACCAGGAAAAGCTATTTGATATGTTTTATCGTGAGGATCAGAGCCGAAGTATCGAAGGTTTTGGAATTGGGCTTGCCGTGGTGAAGCAACTTGTTGAGAATGCTGGCGGTACCGTCTCTGTGGATAGGGAAGCAGGCATCTATACGGTGTTTGCCATCAGGTTGCCGATTGTATCATGCAATTGATACATCCAGTACCACTATTGTATACAAATACCGTGCAACCCTATCAAGTGTGATAGGTTTTCTGTATGCAACGCCGGTAGCTTGTATTGTATGCATCTACGCTGCTGGGGTAGAGCAGTGGTATTCTGAGTAGGAGTAGATGCTATGAGTAAAAAGTTGTTGATTGGAATGGTTTGTGTTGCTCTTTTCGTTTCCTGTGTCCATACAGCAGAGCGATCTTCCCTGGAATCAAGCGTTCCAGACTATGGTGAAACACACGCTTGGATTACTCCGTTTGAGAGCCAGTATCCGGTTGATGTATTTTATGTCTATCCAACGGTAAGTCATAATGAGTCGGGAAATATGGATGTAATGAATGAGGAAGATCGTGCATTGGCACAAGGGATCTTTGCTGCTCAGGCCAGTCTGTTCCAAGGGAATGCCAACATATATGCACCGTATTATCGCCAGATGTCTACGGGGGCAAAAGTCTCCGATGATCCCAATGTACTCGCGACCGAATTGCCTGAATTCAAGGAGGGAGCCTCTGATGTTCAGTCAGCATTCCGTTACTATATTGAGCATCTGAATCAGGGGCGTCCTTTTATATTGGCAGGGCACAGTCAAGGTTCAATGGCCTTGATTGAGCTTATCAAGAGCGAACTCGGTAATGATGTTTCATTGCGGGAACAGCTGGTAGCGGCCTATTTGATTGGTTACACCGTAACAGATGAAGATCTAAGAATCTCCCGGTTGCATGCTGCAGAAGGTGCGGATGATACGGGTGTGGTCATTACTTTCAACACGCAATCACCTGCTTCTGTAGGAGGTCCCATGCTTCTTGCAGGTGCCCACTGTATCAACCCCTTGAGTTGGAAGACTGACGATACCCCTTGTGAGGCAACCCTCAACAAAGGTGCTGTTTTTTTTCAATGATGCGACTGGAGCATTCCTCCGGGAAGAGCCTGCCTACTGTGGGGCAACCATCGATCTGGAAACAGGTGCATTGACGACAGTCATTCCCGATGAGCTTGAGATTGGTCCTTATCCTGAGGGCGTCTACCATCGCTATGATTATGCGTTCTGGTATCGGAATCTTGAGGAAAACGTCAAGACGCGTATCGATGCATATATGGGGCATCATTCACTGTAATAGATGGGGAAGAGGAACTCTCTCATCATTCAACAACACATAGTGGGCATGATCTTCCCACTTTCCATTGATTTTCAAATAGTTCTTGCTTACTCCCTCAAAGGAGAATCCTCTCTTCTCCACCACCTGGATTGACCTCTTATTCCTTGGCATGATGTTCGCTTCAATTCGATGAAGGTGAAGGTCGTTGAAGGCAATTTCTTCTACTTTCGCAACTGCTTCACTCATGTATCCATGGCCGGTGGCTTCTCTGTCCAATTTGTAACCAAGAAAGCATGACTGGAATGGTCCAAGGACAATGTTTGATAAGGTGACATTCCCAATGATTCTCTCTTCTCCCTTTGGTTTAAGGTAGAGGCTCAGTTGTTTCTCTTGGGAGTCGAGGAGAAGCTCCTGCTCAATCCTCTGGAGGATTGCCTCTTCGCTGTAGTAAGCATCATCGCGCAGCGGCTCCCACGGAGAAAGGAACGTTCTATTCTTCAGGAGAAATGCTTGGAATCTTTTCAAATCAGAAATGGTAACGGTTTTCAGATACAATCGTTCTGTTTCATAACATTTCATACAATCCTCCTGAAATGAGAGCTGGTACCACTTGAAGAAGTGGTACCAGATTCCAGTGATTGATGCAATCTATGAATGATGCAGAATATCCTCAGGCGAGCTCTCCAGCCGCCTTAATCTTTACCCTGCTGGTGTTGCCGGGATAATAGGCCAAAGGAACATCTTCTACGTCAATGATCTCTACCGTCTCCTTCAAGGCACCGCTCTTTACAGCCAAGGCAATCGCTTCCTGTTTTGCAGCGGCCAACGCTTCATCCCTGGGTGTCTTGTCAAACGAAACAAGCTTTTCATATGTCCCACTCACCTTGCTGATTGCAGAGCCAATGGCATTGGCGATCCCAAAGTGGGGAGGGGTCTGTACACTCTTGGCCCCCCCCACAAGGTTCTTGGGGATAATGAGCGAGCCTCCCCCGACCAGTACCACGTCCATCTCCTCGGCGGAGATCTTGATGGCATCGAGGTGGTCCTCGACCAACATCTTGATGGCATCCATTCCCTTCTGCACAAATGTTGCATCGAGGTGTGCCACCCTGGAAGTCCCCAAGCTTAGCCAACCCAGAAGCCACAGCCAAGTCAGTTGCGGTGATGGTGTCACCACCGAAGATCAGAGCTTTTTGGGTAATCATATAGCCCACACTCTCCGGTCCTACCGTTACACTCCCATCATCCTGTTGTTTTACGATTGAACCACCTCCAAGCCCGATGGAAATGACATCCGGCATTCGGAAATTGGTGCGCACCCCTCCGATGGTAACGGCGACTCCGCTCTCACGAGGGAACCCATTTTGGATGACCCCAATATCGGTTGTGGTACCCCCCTACGTCTATCACCACCGATTCCTTGATGGAGCACAGATAATCGGCACCGCGGATACTATTGGTAGGGCCGCAGGCAATAGTCAGGATTGGATAACGGCGCGCTTGTTCCATGGTCATGAGCGTTCCATCATTCTGTGAAAGATACAGCTCAGCATTCACCAATCCTTCCTGTCTCAAGCTGAGGGCGAAGCATCGGTAAACGTCTTGGCAACCTTATGGAGTGCCGCATTGAGAATGGTTGCGTTTTCTCGCTCGACCAAGCCCATGGACCCAATCTCACTGGAGATGGAAATATGGGTGTCTTCTCCCATGATTTCCCTACAGATTGCAGCAGCTTCCCTTTCCTGGTCGTCGCGTACCGAAGCAAAGACACAACTGATGGCTACCGCTTCCACACGTCCCTTGAGGGAGGAGAAGAAGGCTTTTGCTGCCTCTCTGTCCAGTGGAGCTATCTCCCTTCCATCATATTCATACCCGCCACCTATGATTGTCGTTGCAATTGACACTTTTTTTGGAGTGGCTCCGCCCAGTCGATCATGGGAGGAATGGCCACTGCTGCTGGAGCACCAATTCTCAGGATACCGATTTTTTTGCCAGATGCTTGCGTTCAACAATGGCGTTGGTACACTGGGTCGTACCCAGCATGGCTTTTGTGATCAAGGATCGGTCAATCTTCGATACTTCCAGGATGGTTTTAAGAGCAGAGAGGATTCCCCCCCCGAGATGTCCTTGCTGGTTGGTTGCTTGATTTCTGCAATAACCTTGAGATTATCATCGATCAAGACGGCGTCGGTGTTGGTCCCCCCCCAACATCAATTCCCAGACGGTACTGCATCACTTTGCCTCCTTGAAGCGCTCCTCGAGCGGAATATAGTCTGTGTCACACCCAAAATAACGTGGTCCCACCAAAGCCAGTCCCTTTTCGGTACGCCACATGGGGAAACATGGCAGGCCTACGACCAGTACGCGTTTGCCATACTTGAGAGCATCGGTGGTCACAGGGAGGAATGTCTCCGTATCGACGAGGCAGATCAAATCTGGTACCGTGGCGACATATTCGCCATCGACTATGGCTGTCAGGTTTTCATTCTGGAACTCCACCTTTGCCTGCTTTCCCTTACAGTCGGCAATTCCCTCAAGGACCACCGTTCCGAAATTGAATGCTCCCCGTGTTTCCCTCACCACGTCACTGATCTTTCCCTTGAACAATCGATACCCACCGGTAAATTCGAGGAAGTGCTCTTCAGGGAGTTTTTTTTCAGTGCTTTTCTTTACTGATCGGATGGCCTCTCCCAGTTCCTGAGACCGAGTGACGATATCCTTTACTCCATACTGTTTGACGGTTCTCCCATCCATTGGATACAGCGCTACTGCCACCGATCCTCCACAGCTCATGGTCACCGCCCGTGCAAGTTCCTCTGTCCACTTATTGGAGATGGTTTCAAAGATGACGGCGTTCCCTTTTTCATCGGTCAAGGCCATGGGGGGGGAGGCACTCACATCCCCGATGGAAAATGTAACCATCTGCAACTCGGGGAACGCCCTGCCCATTCCGTCGACATCTACCAGGGGAAGGCCCAGGGTAGCTGCACAGACGATGGGAAACATGCTGTTGAATCCCCCAGCTTCCATGGGCATGAATGCATAAACTTCTTTCCCGAAATACTTGCTTACCAGATCATAGAGAGCCTTTGCTTCTCGTCCATTGGCTGCCTTCTCTGCGAGCACGGTTGGGGCCCCATCATTGCCATGGGACGATCAGGGCATCATCAGGTATCTCATCCACGCTGAGCAGCGTTACCGGTCCATGTTCCTTGATGGCTCCCATTGCCATAAGTTTGCCGATATAGGGATCTCCACCACCCCCAGCGCCCAGTAACGAGGCACCTAGGGCGATGTCTTCAATCTCTTTCAATCCGATCAATCTCATGCTTTCACCTTCTTGTTCTTGAACAGTTTGTTGAGGAGTATATAGCTGACCATGGAAACCACGATGCCATTGATGGGGCCGATGAAGAATACAGCGATATTGCCTGTTACATAGGCAACAACGGCACCCAATACAAAGGCGATGATTCCGTCAAGCGCGAAGCCTTCAGTGATGATCACCTGATCCTTCTTGCCCTTTCCGATTATCCAATAGGAAGCTATGATCACCCCAGCAATTGGGGGAATGAACGCGGTAAGGATGCTGAGAAAGGCTTGGAACTTGCTCATCAAGCCGATTGCGGCAAGGAGGGTTCCCAGGGACCCTGCTATGGCTGTAGCAATCTTGAACTTCTTTTCGCCTACCCCAAAGAGGTTTGAGACGGCAATACCACCACTGTAGGCGTTGGTCACGTTGGTTGTCCAAGTGGCCAGTACCAGAGCAACCAGACCGAAGGCGGGAACGCCTACTGATGCAAGTACGGCAGAGATGTCATACTTTCCAGTCACAATGGAGAGGACTGCACCAATGAGGATCATAAGCAGTCCCACCGGCAATACCCCAAGTACGGAGGACTTGATTACATCACCCCTGTTCTTGGCAAAACGTGAATAATCCCCACTGATGACCCCGCCGAGCGCGAAGGTTGCAACGGTGAGACTGATGCCGGTAACCAAGCTCATCGGGGCTGCTGGTTGATATCCACTGATAATGGAAATTCCGTCATTCTTGGTGAATGCAGCGAATACTCCATAAGCCATGACCAACAGCAAAGCGGGAACCGCGATATAGTTAAGGTATTTCAAGGCTTTGTATCCGTACATTGCCGTAAGCAGCATCAGGATACCCCATACAAGCGAACTTACCGGTACGGGGATATTCACCCCTGTCATGGAGGCGACCATGGATGAGAACGAGGAGCCACACACAGCACTCTGGATCCCAAACCATCCGATACATGCAATGGCAAGCATCAGGCTGATGATATACTGGGCACCTTTCTCTCCGAGTACTGCTCCTGCCATCGAGACGGTTGGTAATCCCGTGTCACACCCCTCCATGCCCATAAAGCACATGTAGGTACAGACTATTCCATACCCGAGCAACACACAGAGAACGACTCCCCCTAGTGTGAATCCCATGCCGAGAATTCCTCCAATCATCAGACACGGCACACAGATCATGCTGCCGATCCAGATCATGGCCAGACTGCCCCAGCTCTGTCGCTGTGAGGCGGAAATTTCAAACCCTGTGTTGTTCTCACTCATATAGCCACTCCTAGCAAGTAATTAAGATTTGCTTGGAGCATACATGGGGATTACCGTTTTGTAATTATCAATAGAACCCAAAAATTTACTTTCATCTTTGTCCAAAAGGACAAAATCAGGACTCTAATATCCTTCTGACTCCCAAGGCAAAAGCAAGAAAGGAGTTCAGAGGGAAGGCTGTTATCTCAGAACCGAACAAGGTATTGAGCTTTTGTACCCGATACTTCACAGAGTTTGTATGGAGATTGAGCTTATGAGCAGTCTTTGCAATCGATCCTTGGCAATCAAGCAATAAAACTGCAAGTGTTCTGAGACTTTCGGCATCTTGTCTTGTTGGACGAAGACAATGGAGTTTGTTCTCAATGGAGAGTTGTCCCTGTTCGATACACTCCAGACAATCCTTGGCGAACGCTACATCCTGGGCTGTGTAGAGACGTTTGTCAGGAAAGATGGAATGGCACGCTTCCTTGGTCTCTTGGATGGTAAGGTATGAGAGTCGTACCTCTGTGGTGGTCAGGGTGTGTTGGATGGAGAATACGGTTCCCTTCAGCTCAGCAAGATCCTGCGCGATGGCATCACGCTCTCCAAGGCAGGCTCCATCGGTAAAGGCAACGATTTGTTTCTCATAGGTATCACAGATGCAAAGCTTGTAGTTTTCCTTCAAAACTTCCGCAAATCGGTTCCTATACAGTTCCTCGGCAAATCCTTTGTTTTCAGGAATGAGAACCCACATTTCCTGGAGCGCTGCCACGTCAATGTGGAACAGTTCACCCAGCCTCCGCATCTTGATCGGTTCATCACGCAGGATGGTCCTGATCATCTCCTCTGAGATGAACTGGTTATGCTGAGGATTCCAGATGTTTACAAATAGTTGTACGACTTCATCTATCTGTCGCAGTTCCTCCTGTGATAGTACAGTCCCATCGGTCGTGATGACATACAGAAACATTGCTGGACCCTTGCTGGCGGTAATTCTCCGTTTGTTTTTTTTCCATTCGGGAGGAAAGCGATGGGTATCCAGTGCTTTGACAAGGATAGGTTCTGCGGCTAAGGGGTAGGCAACTGCATTGAGCAACGTATTGTTTTGGTCGGTGAGAATGAAGCTGGTATGCAATCGATCCCGCAGCATGGAGAGCAGTGTATCCATGGTCCTCAAGTGTTCAGGGAGTCTTGTTACCTGGTTCAATAAGTCCCCTGAGAAGAGACTCTGTTCTGTTCGGTCCTTTATGATCGCTTCCATAACGGGGGTGATGACCTCACTGTAACGATAACTGATGTTGCCCTCAGGCATGACGATAAGGGCGATACCGTTGGCATTGGCCACATCAAGTACCCGTTGGTCAAGTTCTTGTACGATTATTCCAAGGTAGTAGAGAATAACAGCGACTTCGCCATAGTTTGTTAGAGCCTCAAGGATATTGCATTGTGCCTCGACGTCTGAGCGTATGTTATACCAACAGGTAAGTGCAATTTCACTGCCGATGAATCGATTCTTCTCGAAAAATTCATCAAGCAAGGCTGTGGGCTCGGCATATTCCAGGACCGAGACGGAGGTCACCGGACGTGCAAGGGCTTCATGGCCTGCAACTACGGTTGCATCCTTGAGACAGGGAAGTTCCAACAACTGGGATAGCATAACACTCATGGTGCTACGCTAGTGAATGTTGTGTTGCTTGTAAAGTGTTGGATGCTTCTCCTCAATGAAAATGCTATTAATACGAGGCATCGTCACGTACACCGTTTTCTGGAATAATCAAATACTGTGTGGGCGTAGGTCATGTTATACTTCCAGCAACCTTTTCCTTGGAGGTACGCTAAGATGGCTGAACACAGAGACATCATCATTGTTGGAGCAGGAATTTCTGGACTGACTGCAGCAACCTCCCTTGCCATGCGGGGGGGGCACTCGGTATTGCTCCTGGAGAAAGGAAACGTCCCTGGGGGGCTGGTGAACTCATTCACCCGAGAGGGGTTCCTCTTCGATGGGGGAGTGAGAGCCCTGGAGAATGCTGGCATGCTTAAGCCCATGCTCCAAGAGCTGGAGATTGATCTTCCTCTTCTGCCAAGCAATGTTTCTCTCGGGTTGAGGATAAGATCATCAATGCAAATTCCAAGGGTAGCTTGGAGGCATATAGGAATCTTCTTCTGGAGCTCTATCCTGAGAGCAGGGATGATGTAGATAAGGTCATCAAGGTCATTGGAAAGTTCGATGTGTATATGCAGGTTCTCTTTGGGAGTGACAGTCCATTTTTCAAGGATGCAAAGCGGAATCTTCCGTACTATTTTACAACATTCCCTCTCTGGTTCATTCGCTTCCTCGCAACCGGGGCAGCGATCATGCGCATGAGAATGCCGATGGAGCAGTTCCTCTCAGGCCTTCTTGAGAATAAAGCCCTCATTGATATTGTCTCCCAACACTTCTTCAAGAAGACTCCTGCCTTCTTCGCCATGAGTTACTTCTCCCTCTATCCTGATTACTTCTATCCAAAGGGAGGGGTAGGCAGTATTCCCAAGGCTTTGACTGAGCGCCTCTTGGCGCTCGGCTCAGAGGTGAGGAAGGAGACTGAGGTGACTCATGTGGATGCATTCGGTAAGACGCTCACCGATGGGAAGGGGAACAAGTACAGCTATGATAAACTTATCTGGTGTGCCGATCTGAAACATCTCTACCGGATGGTCTGCTTCGAGGGTTTTACTGAGGAGGAGAAGAGTGGAATTGCCAGAGAGCAGGAGAAGGTGCTCTCCAGCCATGGGGCGGAGTCAGTATTTACACTCTTCCTTGCAGTGGACTTACCTCCTTCGTACTTTGCAGGAATTTCAGAGGGACATTTCTTCTATACCCCGTCAAAGCAAGGCCTTGGGGAACTCAACCACTCTGAGCTTGCTACCATACTGGAAGGATGGGAGGATCTGGACAGAGAAGCCTTCTATACCTGGCTCTCTGCATTCTGTCGCTTGAATACCTATGAGATTTCTATCCCTGTACTTAATGACAGTAGTGCAGCCCCAGAGGGAAAGAGTGGCCTCATTGTCAGTTTCCTCTTTGACTACGAACTTACACGGAGGATTGAAGAAGGCCGTTGGTATGAGGAGTTAGAAAGCCGTATCAAGGAGATGATGATTGCCTCCCTTTCTGAGTCGGTCTATCCAGAGCTGAAAGAACATATCATGTTCTCGTTTACTGCGAGTCCTCTGAGTATTGAGCGAAATATTTACAGCAGTGAAGGCGCTATTGTCGGCTGGTCATTTGAACAGGATATTCCCATAGATGCAGGCATGCTCAATATGAAGAAGGCTGTTCTTACCCCCCATTCCTGATGTCTATCGTGCAGGGCAGTGGACGGTCAGCCCGGCTGGCCTTCCTACGTGTATCATGACCGCAAGGATGGCTGCAGACTTGGTGCATACGGCTGAGCATGATCTGATTGATCATATCCCAGGGCTCTCTTTTTTTTGTTCACATATGAGCAGTAGCAGACAAACTAGAGAAACAGTGATGCTACCTCAGCAGGGTAAGCCTGCATGCTTGCTATGACGAAAAAATTGGAAATGTGTTTTCATCCATACACGAGACCAAGAGGACTTGCTCTATGAAAGTAGAGCTGCATGAGTATGGTGTTATAGGATTGTATATAAATCACTAATATTTGTTCTTGTATAAAAATAAGGTTGACATATTGTTATACATACAAGAGGGTAGAGTTATCCTTACATAAAATTCCTTGTAAAGGAGTAATTGCCGATGGATGAAAAGGCTACGCTTGACCATATGATTCTCTGTTTTGTTGACGAAATTCAGTCATTTCATTACTCAATAAGTGCTCTTGATCATATCTGGGAGATACCGTTTCCTGACCAGAATGGTTCTTGGCACCTGATCAGAGTTGTTTCTTATCGTAAGCACATCGCTCTCGTTGATATGAGTGGCAAGCAGGGTGGCTACGAGTTCGAAGACCGTAGTGATATCAAGCCTCTGGAGATACTACGTGAGTATCCGGATACAAAAAGTTTGGATTACCTATCTGAATGCTGCCCGTGCTTGGTTGAAGCTGGTCAAAAAAAAGGATTGGGTGGCAGCAAATAAACGTATTCAGAGAGAGTATCCCCTGGAATTACGACAGGGGATTGCTCCTCATGCGGTCATTCGATCGGCTTTTCCGGATGCTTATCGTCTAGATGAAGCAATTGGTTTGGACAAGACGAAGAAAATAGTGGATCTTGTTGAATCTCTCTATTTCCATAAGCAGGCTGATGCAGAAGTGAAAACATTCACCGCCAACGAGTACTTTACTTACTGCAAAATTGCATATCTTGCAGCCAAGAGGGACGATGAAGTAATAGATGCCTCCCTATCAGGTAGGGAACTATATCGTCAATTTGCTGATGGACGTGATGAGGGCCTGCTCAAGATTGATGGAGACTCCCCGGAGGAATTTACCGATTGGATTGACAATAAACACCCCTTGCGGTCCATGGGGGGGGACACCCATGGGAGATTAAACGAGGAGGAAATACCACACATATTTCTCTCGCTGTGTACCGCCCAATGTACAGGGAAGAGGGGTATGTCATCCAATTGAGTGGAGAATCGCTGGGGAGAATGGAAGAGACGTTGCGTATGTTGCTTGCTATCCATGAGGCAGGTCTTCCTATTACGATTACAAATCCTGAGTCTGTCAGAAAAAAAAGACTCCTTGCCCAGGATAATATAGGGATCATACCTGAATATGTTTGGTTCCATCGTGCAAACCAACGATTCAGAAAGGATGAGGATGTATTTGAGGTAATGCATTACAAGGAACTTGGCCGGTACAAGCGAAGGGTCACTCCCTTTATCACTTGGCAGCCGATTCCTGTGCTACGTCCGATTGGTGGTTGATGGTTTTTTTGCAGGTCTCAACTAAGAGCATTAGGCTGTTCCGTCAGGTAAGAGATAGGCTGGTGAAGTCCATGTTGGGTCTGGATAACCCAAGTGTTTTCTGGTGCAGATCTCAAAACTAGATTGTCTCGGATTACCATCAAAAGTCTTGTAATCATGTCCTATAACTGATGGAATAATCACTGTTGACAGTTTGTTTTGTACATAACATATGCTATAATATGCAATATGAGTAGAAATGTTATGGATTTTGCAAAAGCAATCCTGAATATTCGAACGGCTTTACGAATTTCTCAACAAGATCTTGCGGCAGAACTAGATGTCAGCTATGCAACAGTGAACCGGTGGGAGAATGGAAGAACAATGCCCAACAAGATGACACTAAGTGTTATCAAAAAATTATTGTACCCGTCACCATTTGGAATTTGACTATAAGCCGGAAACCAATGCGCAATAGGTGTATTCGACACTGGCAAAGGATATGATTATGGTTTTACCAGATACCTTACTTTCTTTGATTAAACAGGGTGAAAGTCTTACTGTGGAGTTCAAAAAAAATCCACAACAGAAATAACTTCAGATGTCTATGAGACTGTCTGTTCTTTTTTCAAACAGAGAGGGAGGTCATATCTTTCTGGGTGTAAAGGACAGCGGTGATATTATTGGCGTAAATAAAGACTGTGTTGATCAGATGAAAAAGAATTTTGTGACTGTAATCAACAACAGGAACAAGTTAAACC
>JDSF01000240.1_pt1 | contig 31145 bp, 33 predicted proteins | sample 199441 | NCBI WGS metagenome assembly JDSF01 (sample SAMN02592751, study PRJNA231836) | bioreactor metagenome | isolation source: continuous culture bioreactor denitrification-DNRA | place: Germany: Bremen
AGAACAGTCATACCCTCTGGCGACTTATCGTCGATTGGGCTGCTAAAAATTGTACCTAGGGAGAAATTGAAAACCTCAACATTCAAACAATTGCTTTCCAACAGGAGGAATTAAATGAAGATGTTTTTCGCAACAATGGCACTCGGTGCTGCAATGTATGCAATGCCAGCTCAAGCTATTGACATCAGTATCGCAGCTACAGGCCAAACGTCCTCGTATTACGCTTATCATGCAGCTGTTGCCAAAGTGATTAAAGAAGCGTACCCAGACATCAATATTACTGTAATGGCAACAGGCGGTTCTGTTGAAAACATGCGCCTCATTCAACGTGGTCAGGCAGACTGGGGACAATTTGTAGAACCTACTTTCTATGAAGACTATGCTGCAATTGGTAGTGCAAAAGGCAAAAGGCCTCAAGATGATTTGCGTTTCATGTGGGCAATTGCAGAAATCTCCTTGTACAATGTTGTTAATGCTGACAGTGATGTAAAATCCATCTCCGATTTGTCTGGTAAAAAATATGGTGCAGGCAGCTCCGGTAGCCTAACTGAGAAAATCACCGCTGACTTGATTAAAGTTGTTGGTGCAGAACCGGAATTGACCCGCGGCGGTTATGGTGACCTGTCTGCTGCAATGAAAGATCGTCGTATTACTGGTTTCACCAAATCCGGTTCTCTGACTTCACAAGATGCTACGGTTATGGATGTGAAAACAGCTGTACCAATCCGTATCGTTGGTTTTTCTGCTGAAGAAAAAGCGACAGTCATGAAAAAATACCCACACTATTCTTTGCAGGAAATGAAAAAGACACCATATGGTGACGACCCTGTAACTTTATACAGAACCGCCTTGATTGCCGGTGGCACGTCAGCAGTAAGTGATGATGTTGCCTATCGTTCCTTTAAAGCTGTTGCTGAGAATATGGATAAAATCGCACAGACTTTTTCAACAGTTAAAGGCATAGACTTGATTGAATCGACTTTGGCTGTTGCTAAAACACCACTTCATCCTGGTGTTATCAAATATATTGAAGAAAAAGGTCATACAGTACCTGACGCTCTTCGTCCTAAAGACTAAGTATAATGAACTGGTTATCGGTAACTTTTTATCGATAACCAGTAATCCTGTGTAAGGTAATGAAGTCATGACAAGTACAGACGATAAAAAACAAACAATAATAAAATGGGCAGCCTTTTTAGCTTTTGCATTAACATGCTTTCATCTTGGAACTGGAATTCTAGGCCAATTGCCTGATTTATTACAACGCTCCATCCATGTTTCTGGCGCATTATCTTTGGCCTTTTTGCTCAGCATCGGTGCATCGCGGTGGCGTCGTGGGATAGATATTTTATTCGCCCTCGCATCACTTCTCATCGGTGTTTATATGGTTTATCGTTATGATGCCATGTCCAGTATCGATTATTGGGCGTCAGACATGGATATTGCCGTTGGCACAGTCACAATAGTAATTATTCTGGAAGCCGCACGCAGAACGGTTGGACTGTTTTTCCCAGTGTTGGCTCTTATCGTCATTTCATATGCACTGTTTGGAAATTATTTCCCCGGAGTTTTAGCTCATCGGGGAATGGACCCAATCTATATGGTTGAAGTTGTTTTTGGAACAACGCGTGGAATTTGGGGGGTTATCACAGGTGTATCCGCAACAGTAATCGCCATTTTCGTAATTTTTGGTTCCGTTCTTTTCAGAACAGGGGGAGGTGAAACCTTTATGGATTTATCACTCTTTCTTTCAGGACGGAGCACTGCGGGTGTTGGTAAGGTTGCAACAATTGCTTCAGGGTTGTTTGGTTCTTTATCCGGTTCTGCTGCAGCCAATATCGCAACAACAGGTGCCTTCACAATCCCGATGATGAAACGCTTAGCTATCGCCCATCATTTGCGGCAGCCGTTGAGGCATCAGCATCTATGGGAGGGCAATTGATGCCACCAATTATGGGGTCTGGGGCCTTTGTAATGGCTGAATTGTTAGGTGTCAGCTATGGCTCAATAGCGTTGGCAGCCCTTATTCCAGCCCTTTTATTTTATATGGGTGTTTTCTTGAGTGTCCACCTTCAGGGAATTCGCTTTGGTTATAAAGGGATGGCATCAGAAGAGATTCCAAAACCAAAAGATTTTATGGCATTACGCCGTAGCATTCCTCTTTTTGCCCCTCTTGGCTTATTGGTTGGACTGTTGGTTATGGGGTTCACACCGACATTTGCAGGTTTTTGGGCGATTGCCTGTTCCATCATCACTTATATTGCGATTGAAACACCCACTTCCGGTATAAAAACAGTGTCAGAAACCCTAAAGGCGGCATTTATTGATGCTGGCAAAGGTCTGGTAACAGTGGCTGTTTTAATTGCTTGCGCCCAAATTATGCTGGTCCTGATTGCCAGTACAGGTTTGGGTGTAAAGGTTTCTGCTGCGGTTGTAACACTTGGTGCTAACAGTCTTGTCTTATCCTTGTTGCTTGCAATGGCATTAGCGATCATTCTGGGCATGGGACTGCCGACAGCTGCAGCTTATCTCCTGGCTGCATCTGTGATTGCACCGGCACTTGAAAGCTTGGGGATCTCGGGTGTACAGGCACACTTGTTTATCTTCTACTTTGCGATTGTTGCAGGGATTACACCACCTTTGTGTGCCGGGATTTTCATTGCAGCAAGTATGGCTGATGCCCCCTGGACTGAAACCTTGGGGCATGCCATGCGCATTTCATTTGCTGCTCTTGTTGTTCCGTTTGCATTTGTCATGTATGGCGAACTTCTTATGGACGGGACCACACAGGAAATTATTTTGCGATTTACACAAGCCTGCTTGGCAATCGCAGCAACAACTGTTGCGTTATCAGGGTATTTTAAACAACAACTGACAATGCAATATCGGCTTCTCATTGGTTTTGGAGCATGCTTTTTACTAGCTCCGTTTACTTATGTTTCCTTAATTGGCCTTGCCATACTTAGTTGCTCATTTGCTCTTTTATGGAAAAAATCTGAAATAAATTCGCCTTGCCATACTTAGTTTCCCATTCGCTAATTATGGAACAAATTTGAAATAAAATAGAACATGCGCTGGGGTCAGGTCTTGAAAAATAAGAAAATAACATTTCAAGACCTGACCCTCTGTCTTCTTTATTCCCCTCCTTTTTTTGGAACAACGTTGCTATAACAGGCGGCTCAATGACCAGTACGACCCACCAAATTATTTCGGTTAAAACCCAGCGATTTTTTTCGTCCTATTGATGGATTGGTTATGCATCAACTGACTCCAGAAGTGCATACACTTTACTTTGTAGCTCACTTGGGTCTGGATGTAGACTCTTTGAATATAGCTAACTTGAGTGACGACCAATAGAGATTAATCCGGTTCGGATTTTGTACCCTGGGTTTATATGTACCCGATTATTCTCAATAGCCTTCTTTACTTCCTGAGGTGCCATTGTCCAACGATGTCCACTAGGTTTTCCTGCTCTATTGTCTTCGAGGTGGCACTCAATCCCCGCGGTCGTCTTTATAAGCCATGTCTCTTGCTTCGATGTTGAGAATAAGAGAAGATCACTTGCTTGTGTTGTAGGGCGAAGGCTCTCGTCCGTGACATTTTGCTCCCCTTCCCTCAAGAATGTTTTCCAAGCAATCACAGCAAGAAAGACCGCAACAGCTGTTTGTATTATCGTGCAAAAAACTGGACAATTTCACGGCTTAGCTGCCAGCACATATCCCCCCTTCTGCAAAACATCTTAATAACCAGCGGCGTTAAGACCTTTGCAGCCCACAGAAATTATTAGAATTAAAATCGAGCGTTATTTTCCGTCAACGTTGCTAAGTTTGTTAGGCTTTGTTTTCTATAAGAAATTGGGAGAGTTTAGAAACTAAAGCTTTTTCTTCTTCACTCATAGGTTCACCTTCACCAACTCTGTTGATTATGTCAATTGAATCAATTTTGTTTGAAAATAGAGCATGTTTATCGCCCATAGATTTTAATAGCTCGAAATGCTTTTTTACTTTTTTAAGATCATCTTTCACACTTCTTGTGTATGTCTCAACTTTTCCTCTGTAGACAGCTTCTGTGTATAAAATATTGTCAAAAGAAAGTACGCCATTTTCAAGAAGCTTTAAACCTTCCATAACGTGAGCTTTCTTGTCATGATGCGTTTTGTAGTTTTTTATATAGTCGAGTATTTCTTCCCGGAGTGGGCTTTCTTTTGGCAATAGGTTAAACATGGAAAGAAACATTTCAACGGGTAGCTTTATATTATCTGGCTTGAAAGTATGCATTGAGATTCCTTTTTAAAGCCTAACGAGACTGTAGGGAAACCCAGTCCTCTGAATTTTCGAAAAAATAGGCTTGCGTATTTCGCCTTTTTACGACGTTCCCATGATGACATAGCCGAAGTCGTCCATATTTTTTTGGAAAACGTAAAATCCTCACATATGTTGAGTTTTTTCTACAGCCTCAACGTTTTGATAACCGGTAGCGACACGAACTTGCGTGACACACCGAATTATTTCACTTTAAGACAGAAGCATTTTCCATCCGGTCGATCTATTTGTTATATAGACTCTTTTTTCTTATTAATTAAGTCATTAAGCTGAGGGAAATTGAAGAGATTTTCAGCAAGCTCCTGATTGTTTCTTTTTGATAGAACTTTTTTCAACTTTAAATATGTAAAAATGCTGTATTTTAAGGACAGTTTTATAATGATTTTTTCGAGGCCTTTGCATGTTATAATTAAAGTTGTTTCCTGAGCGGTAATGACGTTGATGTAGGCTTCTTCAATTTCACACAATTTGTCCATTTTCGTAAACTTTGATTCGAAAAGTCCTTTTTTTATACCAAGGATCTGTAGCGATAGCATTGGGTCTATTCCGGATATTTCGGTAAATATTTCGTCTATTTTGTTCAATGTAGAGCCGCCAAAATCAAAATGTTTCCCCATGACTCTACTTCTAATAAGTTCATAATCTTCCCACGAGTTAACATGGCTTTTGTATTGATCAAGGGACTTTATTGTTTGGGAAAGGTCGCCATGCAGAATTACTAGCTGGGTAATACCTTTACCAAGTATGGTTTTGTACGCATACTTCTTCCCGAATGCGCTGTTGATACTGCTTAGAAGCCAGCCGAAGATTACGCCGATTAAAGGGTAGATATATTCTTCAGACATAATAAATATTTTTCATATATCCCGAGTTAGACGGTCTAAAAACCGTAATTAATTAAGCCATTAGGGTCACTTAAAGGTAAATCTGATTTCTTTAGCAATAAGCTACAAACCCACCCATCACTAAAAAACCTACAAATACGGCATACTTCAATGACATCAGAATCAAAACAAAAAACCGCCGGTCAGCAAAAAGCCAACAACAGCGGTTCATCATCTCTTCAATAGTATTTTCTGATCCAACATCATCCCCGCCCCCCTTAATCCCCATAAAAATATGTGATTATCGCAAGCAAGTCAAAACAGAAAACAGATTGATTGAAAATGTTTCGGTAGGAAAAACTAAGAAGTGCAGTGTTCAGTCAAGGATTGACCAATCGAAGAAGAGAAGATATCACAAAGACACCGCTGCCGAAGGGTGCAGCGGTCTAATAGCACAGGTCAGCAAAAAGACCATCACATCCTCCCGCCAACCATGACATTAAAACGATGATGTTACATTTTCTCTTGCGCCAATATCGCCCTGGCAAAATCAACCCACTCCTGCCAGGAACCTTCGAGACAACGATTTTCGTCCCTGGAAAAAGCGATATACCAATCGTCCTTTTGATTGCCGGACAAGGCCAGATGCAAAGAGCCTAGTATGTGACTTGTGTTGTGACTTTCCATCTTTTTCTCTTCAGTTTCATGGCTGCTTTACATAGCAGCCCAGATATCTTCGAACAGGTGTCCCATCCGATTTTGTTTGGTTTCCATGTATTTGACGTTACTCCGTTTAGCCGGAACCTCGATCGGCAGCCGTTCGATGATGTCGATACCGTAACCAGACAGGCCAGTGATTTTTTCAGGATTGTTGGTCAGTAGTTTGATTTGACTCAGCCCCAAACATTTGAGTATTTGAGCCCCGATACCATAATCGCGCTGATCCGCGTCGAAACCGAGCATTTCATTGGCTTCAACAGTATCGTAACCCTGATCTTGCAGGTTATAGGCTTTGATCTTGTTGATCAGACCAATACCACGCCCCTCCTGACGCATGTAGAGGACAACACCGCTGCCTTCACCGGCAACGCGTTCCATGGCCAGTTTAAGTTGGTCGCCACAATCACAGCGCTCTGAACCGAACAGATCACCCGTTAAGCATTCGGAATGAACCCGGACCATGGCTGAATTCTGCAGTTCCGGCTCGCCCTTGACCAGAGCGATATGCTCCAGATGATTGATTTCATCGTTAAAGACGATCATGCGGAAGTCACCGAAGCGGGTTGGCAGGTTGGTTTCAGCGGCAGCTGTGACCAGACTTTCCTTGCCTAAGCGGTAAGCGACCAGGTCGGCGATGGTGACGATCTTCATATCATATTGGGCAGCAAATGTTTCCAGCTGTGGCCTGCGTGCATGGTGCCGTCATCGTTCATAATTTCACAGATGACACCAGATGGTTTCAGTCCGGCGAGGCGCATCAGATCAACAGAACCTTCGGTCTGACCGGTGCGTACCAGCACCCCACCATCTTTGGCGCGGAGGGGAAAGACATGGCCCGGGCGGGCAAGGTCGATGGCACAACTCTCTTCAGCAACAGCGACTTGAATTGTTCTGGCTCGATCAGCCGCGGAGATGCCTGTTGTGACACCTTCTCGTGCTTCTATCGATACGGTAAAGGCTGTTCCGAAGGAGGCCGTGTTACTGGCCACCATTGGAGGCAGGTTGAGATGATCGGCACGCTTTTCGGTTAAGGTCAGGCAAATCAAACCCCGCCCTTCCCTGGCCATAAAATTGATATTTTCAGCTGTGGCGAATTCGGCTGCGACAACCAGATCACCTTCATTTTCACGATCTTCATCATCGACCAGGATAATCATTTTCCCCTGGCGCAGCTCATCCAATGCGGTTTCGATATCACAGGTGACCATCAGTTGCCCCTTTTATTATTTTAAGCTTGCGGCTCGTCCAGCTGATGAGCTTCGTCATCCGCATCGTTCACACCTTGCTTGAAGTTGCGAAGCCCCTTACCGAGAGAGGAACCGATCTGCGGTAACTTGCCTGCACCAAAGACAACCATGACTAAGACCATGATAATCAACAGTTCCTGAGTTCCGAGTCCAAACATAGCCTAAATCCTTTTATTCACAGTCGTTAGAGACGTGACAGCCCGGAGCAGAACTCCGGGCTGTCGGTCATGCTACTATCTTATTTTTTATATTTTGGATATTTAAATGAATGACATCCGGCACACATCGGCTTGCCTTGCTGGTGCTCAGAGTGACACTCCATACAAGGGGCTTCTTTGCCGTAATGCATGTTGTCATGCGGGTTTTGCAGTTCTTCGCCTTTACCACGAGCAGTTGAAGCAACCAGATCGTCCAGATCGTGACAGCTTAAACAGGCATCGTCAGCTGGCAGGCTTAAGGGTTGCTTGCTGTTATGACAATCATTACAGGACTTGCCTTCGTAAGAATCGGAATGGAAAGTCCGTCCTTTGACGTCACCAAACTGCTTTAATGTTTCACCGGCAAAACTGCTGGTAGCGAAAAACAGAATCACAATCGCGAGCAGAATACTTTTGCTGTATGTTTTCATATCGACTCCTTATCCTCTTATGACTTCATCATGTTTTCTGCTGCAGTCATACCCATAACCATACAGTCAGGGATTGAACAGCTACCCAAACGGCTGACACCGTGCATACCACCTGCAACTTCACCAGCAGCATACAGACCTGGGATCGGTTTCCAACTGGTTGAATCGATGACGCGAGCATCAACATCAGTCAGAGCGCCACCCTGGCAATAGTGAACTTTCGGCCAGTTACGTACGGTGACGAAAGGAGCCTTGATATACTTGCCTTTGGCTTTCTTCATCGGCTTGCCGAACTGCTCATCAACACCTGATTTTACGTAGCTGTTATATTCTTCAATCTGCTTTTTAAGCGCCTTGACTGGAATATTGAAATGCTTGGCGAGTTCCTCAACTGTATCGAATTTCCAACCGACACCATACTTGAGGACCTTCTTCATGGTCGGGTGTTTCTTGGCGTGCTCGTAGCTGGTGATGGTGACTGGTGGTAATGGCTTGCCATTGTCGTCACGACAGGTCAGCTGGGCATCCGCACGGGTTTTACGGTCGGCAATTTCATTGACAAAACGGCGACCAGTCTTTGGATAGACCATCATGGAATGAGCAAAGTTGTAGATGGAATAGTTGGAGACATAACCAAAGCCATCTTCATCAGGAGAAGCCCATGGGCCAGTCTGGATATGAGCCATATGAACCGGAACAGCACCAACATCAAAAAGCTCAAGCAGGGCTTCACCGGTGGCATTCGCTGGGTTTGTTGAAGGAACTTCTGCAGTCAGTGTCGGGTCTTGAGCACTCCGCAAACCAACGTTACGGGCAAATCCACCTGTTGCAACCAGAACACCGCGTCTGGAACGAACATTGATTGGTGAACCTTCTTTGCCGCGACCGAAGTAGTAGCCTTCACGGATCACAGCACCAGTCACGGTGCCTTTATCATCAAAAATAAGACTATCGAACTTGGCCCGGTTAACCATACGGACACCAAGTCTGCGACATTCCTTGACCAGTGGTTGGGTAATTCCAGCACCACAGGCAACAGTGGTCTGATAGGTTCTTGGTACAGAGTGACCACCCAGCTGCTGCAGGTATGGGAAGTATTCAGCACCAGCATCCAGGGTCATTTGCAGGGCTTCGTTAGCACGTTTGGCAACATGCAGAAGCTGCTCGGTATTAGCAACACCACGACCTGCCTTGGATTGATCTGCTGTCATGGTTTCAGGTGAATCTTTTACACCTTCTTTTTTCTGCAGTGGAGATGCTGGAACGGCAAACAAACCACCATTAAATGCTGAGTTACCGCCGTAGACCGGCATCTTCTCATAGATGACGACATCTTTTGCACCAAGCTTTTTGGCCTGGATGGCAGCGGCGAGTCCGGCAAATCCGGAACCGATGATGACCAGCTCATGCTCCTGATCCCATCTTGTTCCCATGCATTTGTCCGCAGCGGCTAATGCTGGGCTAGCTAGTGTTGCAGTGGCAGCTGCACCGGCTACACCCATACCTACCAGAAATTTCCTTCGATCTTCCTGATGTCCCTTCGCTTTCTTCATTACCTACCTCCTAGTGTTGGAAATGATGCTGTGTGAGCTTTTGAGAACCAATTGGCGTAAAGGTCTCTTTCTCTTATCAGGAAGACTAGCCTTTAGAAGGATTTCACTGTAGGGCAGGTATCGGGGTATTATCGGGTAATTTTATCTACCCGATAAGGAAGATGGAAGCAGTATTAACCATAGAGTCACGGAGACGCTAAGAGGTTCTTTTTGATGACGGACAAGTCAATGCAAGACTATTTCCTGCTGGCCTGGGTCTCTTAAGCCTGCAAAGCATCATTTTGATTCAAGAGGGGGAGCATTACATTCTTTGCGCGAAAAAAGATCTCATCCCACGGTTTTCTCCGAGCCTCTGTGGCTCAGTGGTGAACAATCAATCAGCAGCAGCGGAACGTCCTGCAATGCGACCAAAAACCAGACAATCAACGATGGCATTACTGCCGAGCCGGCTGGCACCATGAATCCCGCCGGTAATTTCACCAGCAGCATACAAACCCGATATCGGCTGATAATCGTGTAGAGATATGACTTGAGCGTTCTCATTGATTTGTACTCCCCCCATACAATGGTGAACCTTGGGCTGCAGCCGAATGGAATAGTAGGGTGGTGTTTCAATAGGTCTCAAGCCTTTTGAAAGAGGTTTCCCAAATTCGATGTCCCGACCATGCAGAATGGACAGACGGTAACGCTCCATAGTTTCTTTCAACTCAAACAATGGGATCGAATTATAAATCGCCAGCTCTTCCAGAGTGTTGAACTTCTGGACAACGCCACGTTTGATGCACTTCTCCAAGGTGGTTGCGTGTTGGACTCCAAGACTATCGACAATAGCAACTGGAATACGATCATCAAACAGCATGGCGTCTGTACGCAAGCGACGGTCGGACATCTCATTAACAAAGCGCTTGCCATTTTTGGCATCCACCATGATTCCGTAAGGAAAACCAGCCAACATCGTAAAGATTGAGCCAACCCCCCAGCCCTTTTCATCAAAAGAGGCCCAGGGACCGAGCTGGATCCATGACAAATGGATCGGTATCGCACCTATCTGCAAAGCAGCAATCAATCCTTCTGCTGTTGCGCCACGATGGTTCGTGCTATCGACAACTTCAGTCAGGCGGGGATCCTGAGTCAGACGGAAATTGACATCATTACCAAATCCACCACAGGCCATCACGACAGCCTTACGAGCCCTGATCGTCACGGGAGTGCCGACTTCATCATTGCTGATCAAAGAATCTCTCGTCACAGCGACACCTTCCACCTGCCGCTCATCATTTGAAATAAATGTTCTAAATTTTGTTTTCAGCTGAATGGCAATATTGAGGTCACGGCATTTAGTCAGCAACGGCTGAAGAATTCCCGATCCGGTTCCGCATGTGGTGTTGTAGGTGCGGGGTACTGAATGCCCCCCCAGATGATTAAGGTTGTCCTTATATTCAGCGCCCAGGCTTAATGTCCAGCGCAATGTTTCTACCGACTGCTCAGCAACCAGTCTGGCCAATGGCGGGTGGTTGATTCCCAACCCGGCCTTCATCATATCGGCAAACATCAACTCAGAACTATCGCTGATATCATCACGCTTCTGTAGCGGTGACCCTGCAACAGCAAGCAACCCCCCTGAAATCGCGGAATTCCCTCCTGGTATCGTCATTTTTTCCAACACCACAACGCTACTGCCCGCTTGTTTTGCTTCTATGGCTGCCGCCAGCCCAGCAAACCCTGAGCCGATCACAACGACATCATATTCTTCATTCCATTGCTGTTTCGTATCTGTCATAGCTTAACTTTCCTGCAAATAAAACATCCCGTTTCCGGTATTAAAAATCACATTTCCTGCTGACCAAAAACTGGTGCAAGCTTTGGCTTCGTCCTCTGAGTCCCAGCTTTTTACGGATATTTTTTCTGTGAGTCTGAATCGTCTCAAACGACAGGTTCATTGCATCACAGATTTCCTTACCCGATAGCCCAGCCTTAATGAACTGGCAAATCTTCAACTCAGTTTTGGTCAATTTAAGTAAATCACCATCGAGTTCAGAATCAAAACCACCCGTCAATGAGATCAATTGATCTTTCAATAAAGCCAGGTAGCCCTGACGTACTTCATCCTGGTTTTCTGCACCGATTTTTGCAAGCCCTGGCAAAATTGAGGTACTGATCCGCTCGCTCAATTTTTGTTCAAACTCCTTGCGGTCATCCTCGATCGATTTGAGCACGTTACGCAGGGTGACGTTCATCTCTTCAGCATGCAGTTTTTCTTCACGTAATTTAAGGTCCATTGCCTTTTGTTCGGTAATATCACGCACAATCAGAGTCCAGTAGGGACGATCATCCAAAGTCATGCGCGTCATCGTCATGATACTGGGAAAAGGTTTCCCATCAACGTAGAGACTCACAACTTCAGTCTGAAACTGTTGCCCTTCAATCAGATCTTCCTTGGCTTTTCGAAGAGTGAGGCAACCTGCTTCATTGGTCAAAGAACATAATGGCGTTCCGATCAAAATTTCCAGAGGCTGACCGTAGATTTCACTCGCCTGCTGATTCGCTTTAACAATTTCACCTTCTTCATCAATCAGAATGATTCCTTTGCCAACAGCGTGAAAGAGCGCTCCCAGCAGCTTTTCAGAACTGGCTAAAGCAACCGTTCGGTCAAGAACTCTCTGTTCAAGCATCTGTCGATGATCGACGATACAGGTAATATCACTCAATATGAGCATAATCCCGTGGGACACATCCAGCGACTTCTCCAGCGGCTTGATCTGCAAATTAAAGTAACGCTTAGCCTGACCTTCAGGCAGTGACACCTCATGGGATTGATTCAGCGGAAAATCCTTGAGGAGCCGTGGTAAATCATAATCTGGCAAACCAAGCGGGCTTCCGCAGAAATGACCGATCAGATCCTGATTGGAAAAAAAGACCAAAGCTTCGGGGTTTGCCTCAACGACGAGGCCGGCACCATCGGAGATCAAAACCAGATTTGATGTACCAACAAAAATATTCTTGTAAGTTGCCTTTTCACGAATCAACTTCAGGTTCAAGGCCTCAAGTCCCTGCACTGATTGATCCTTCATCGATTTTTCGCAAACACCGATGAGCAGGACATCAATAATACTCATCTGATCATGAATCAGGTTCAATAAATTGATCTTTGTCGCTTCATTAAATGCTAAGGATAAAATAAGTTGGCGCATTGCGCTGTGAACAGCTCTAAAATACCGTAAGCCGAAGGACGGACTTAACCCGTGGGATTTAAAGCGCTGGATAAGATCAGTAAAAAGATCAATTTCCGTTGGAAATTTTGTTTGAAAGACGTCGGCGGGCGGGCAACTTTGATTCCGCATTGAATGATCAAGAATCGACATATGGGCATGAAACAGCATCAGTGCATCCTGACGCTGAAACAGATCCTGAGTCACCAGCTGATCCTGCAGAAGCTGCTTATGAAACAGTTCGAGAAAATCATCGAAGCTGTCACGGATATATTCGAAAATACTTTCGAACATGAGCTGATCCAATCGGAAGAATGATTTCGAGGAGAACTAAACCCGACAAGAATACTCATGAAACTTTTGAAAAGTACAGGGAAATATCAACGCCTTCCTCTCTCCGGCTTAATCGATTTTTTTCAGCTGATCGCTGTTGCCCCCTCTGCTCCCAGATTATATTTCGCCATTTTTTTATAAAGTAACGGACGGGTAATACCAAGATTTCTGGCAGCTTCTGATCTGTTTCCATCTGCAGCAGCCAGGGCACAACAAATCGCCCGATGCTCTGTTTGTTCAACCATTTTAGTTAACGATATATTCATTGCTGCTGGTGAAATTTCATTCTGCTCAAGCGGAGCAATACATTCCAGCGCCCTTTGAATGATTTCGTCAGTGATCTCATCCTCCCGAGCCATCACCATGAGACGCTCGAGAAAATTCTGTAATTCACGAACATTTCCTGGCCACGAATACTGCTGAAGGGCTGATATGGCACTTTTCTTCAGAGTTTTATGGTGAATCCCATTTTTGCGTGTCAGACGTTTCCACAAACGCCTTGCCAGTATCGGGATTTCCTCTGGCGATTGTCGCAATGGAGGGAGTTCAACCGGAATAACATTGAGTCGATAAAAAAGATCTTCGCGAAAACTCCCTTTTTTAATCATCTCGTCCAGGTCTCGATTGGTTGCTGCGATGATGCGGACATCGACCTTAATAATCTTTTCACTACCCAGCCGGGTCAATTTACTTTCCTGAATAACACGCAGGAGTTTCACCTGAGCGGAGAGTGGCATATCACCAACCTCATCAAGAAAGATTGTTCCTTTGTCTGCCAGCTCAAACATTCCTTTGCGGCCACCCTTGCGTGCCCCGGTAAAAGCTCCATCTTCATAGCCAAACAGTTCTGATTCAATCAGATGTTCAGCAATAGCACTACAGTTGATGTGAATAAACGGTGCTTCACAACGTTGGCTGTAGTTATGAATGCTCTGAGCATAGACTTCTTTTCCAACGCCCGACTCCCCTCGCAGCAAGACAGTGGCTTCGCATGGAGCAGCCAACATAGCGCGCTTTTTAGCTTCCTTAACTGCCGGAGAAACCCCGGCGATATGATCAAAAGTATATTCCGTCTCAACGTTAGTTTTCTTAGCCTTACGCAAAGTCTCCAATTCATTTTGCAACAGACTGACCTGCTCTGTGAGTTTTTGAATTTCCTCCATATGACGAAAACGGATCATCCCAACAGCCCCGACACAATCACCATTTTCAAAGATCGGAATCCGAGACACTACATAGGGGTGGCTATCAATATCCTGGAAGCGATCATGCTCTGCGACACCTGTCTGGGCGACAACGTTAAGACGGGTATTATCGATAATATCGGTTACCGGTTTCCCGAGAACTTCAATCTCGCTCACATCATGAACGTCCTTAAAGCTCTCATTGACATAAACAATGTTTCCACCCTTATCAACAACCATAAGGGCATCGGCAGACAGATCGATAATCTTACGCTGAAAATCTATCAGGTGTTTGATATCACTGAAGATAACGTCTTTAAACATCGGGGCATTCCTCCAATCTGAGAACTGCAGCAAAGTTATGAATTTACCATCTGTTTCTCATCGTGACAGGTGTCACCCATGTGACACGCTGCTATGAGCAGCTTAATCTTTCAACTTTTAAACTGATGTTTCTTTAAAAAAGTCATCTGCCGGCATCAAAACTGCGGGTTTTCTGTGAAGTCCATTTCCATTTCGTTCTTTTCCCATCCTGAACACCATCAACATACCACCTGTCACAATTTATTACACATATTGATCTCAATGTACATCTTATTACGGGGGTTAGTTTTCTAACTAGCTGTATTTACGTCTTTTATATTTTCTAAAGGACAATTGGCATGTCAAATGTATATGCAAGAATCGTACTCAAGCTAAAGAGTCCCTCACCCCCACATACAAGGAGGATTAACTAGCGACAACTTTTAAGGATGTCATGGCGGATGCAGGTATCTCCATGAACGTCCAGGCGGGCGACTCCACTTCTCAACACTTTGGCGCCAAGCTCAGGGAACTCTTCATGAAAACGTTGTCTTCAGCCAACAACGAATCAAATGACAACCGTTACCTGCAAAAGCTTCAACTTAAATGAGTCCTAAGCAACTTATCCGGCCAGAAATAACTTCCGGCCGAACCTTTCAGAGTGGGCGGTGTCTGATCTGCTGTCGTGCCGCTCTCGTCCCATACTAAGGAGAAAGTTATGGCCAGAAGCAAATCATATTACGGTTGGTCGGTTGTTGCCGCATCTTGGCTGGCGATGTTCTGCCTGTTCGGTTACCGAGCCACATTCTCTATTCTCAAAGTCCCGATGAGTGCCGACATGGGCTGGTCCCAGGCTGAAGTAACTCTGGGTTATTCCTTCATGATGATGTTTTACGCGATCGCTGCCTTCTGCTGCGGCATGATTCTCGATAAATGGGGAACCAAACCTGTTTACTTCATCGGCGCCATCCTTGGCGCATCAGGTTTTTACGTGACCAGCCTGACTCACAGTCTTTACGCCTATTACGCCTCTTACGGCATCCTCGCCGGGGTAGCAACCGGGATGCTGTGGGTGTCATCAACAATCTCGATCCGTAAATGGTACGTCGGTAAGAACTACGCCAAAATGTTCGGTATCGCCTTTATGGGCGCTCCTATGTCTCAGGTGATCATGAGCCTTTTCGTCAAACAGGCTTTGGCTGGAGCAGAAGGAGACGCCTGGCGCGCAGCAATGCAGGTCCTTGGCGTTCTGACACTGGCATGCCTTGTTGTCGCAGCCTTACTGGCCAAAGGCAACCCAGAGAATTACGGTCTTGAAGCCTTTGGTGAAATGCCAAAAGCAGCCGGAAAACCAGAGAAGATCTGGAGCATCAAGGAAGCCTTTTCAACCTACCCCATCTGGGGCGTTATCTTCATGTTTTTGACCAGTATGTTGGCTGAATTTCTGGTCTGGACTCAGGTCATCAGCTACTGGACGGCAGATCTCGGGTTAACCTTGGTAAAGCAACGAACATGTACATCATCATCGGTATCGTCGGCATCTTCTCCATGCCACTGATGGGGATTGTCGCAGACAAGGTTGTTGCCAAGTCGAGTTGTGAAGCCCACGGCCGTAAAAAAATGCTCATCTTCGGCCCGATCACAGGTGCGATCGCCTGCTCCCTACTTCTGCTCCAGACACCATCAGCCATATTCCTCGGTTTTATCTCCTGCGTCATCTTTGCCATCTACTGGGCTGTGGTTCCAGGTGGAGTCGTCGGTTATTCCGGAGCGGTCTATGGCCGCGCAACACTGGGCAAAATCTGGGGTCTGGCCACATTGATCGTCATGGGAATCGGTCCCTTTATCGGCCCACTCATTGGTGGATATCTCAAAGACAGCACAGGGAGCTACACCTACTCGATCATGTTTGCTCTCGGTTCATTCCTGGTTTCAATGCTGCTCGCAGCCAGCCTGCCAATGGCAGCAGAACACAAGCCTGCGCATGCAGATGTTCCAAGCGCCGGAGCAACCGTCAATTGACAACAAACCGATCGGGACTTCAGGCTCAGGTCTAAAGTCCCGAGCAGTCCTACCAAAGAGTTGATCCTGTCTATATCGATCACTCTGCGGAGCACCACTCTTAACGTAAAGGAGGTAATTAAATGAGCCTTGAAAAGGATAGCCAGCTGGTTGGACAGGTTTTTAATATTCAGCGCTACTCGACTCATGATGGGCCAGGCATACGAACGACGGTATTTCTGAAAGGATGCCCCTTACGTTGCTACTGGTGCCAGAACCCTGAATCCCAAAGCATGAAGCCGGTCCTTATGTTCCGCCAAGATCAATGTACATCATGTGGCCGCTGTATCGACGTATGTCCCAGTAAGGCCAACAGCATTGTTGATGGTCGATTAGCTGTCGACCGCGAACTCTGTGATGGTTGCGGAGCCTGCACAGCACCAGATGTCTGCTTAGCAGGAACACGTAAGATCGAAGGCGGATCAATGACGGTTAAAGAGGTTATGGATCAGGTCGTCAGCGACTACAGTCTATATCAAAACTCGGGCGGCGGCCTGACGGTATCGGGTGGGGACTGCGGATTACAGCCGGAATTTACTGCAGCGCTTTTGAAAGCCGCCCATGACAACGTCATCAATACCTGCGTTGAGATTTCAGGGGCCTTCCCCTGGAAAACGGTCAAGACAATTACCGATCACGCTGACTATGTCTATTACGACCTTAAATGCATGGATGACAAAAAGCATACAGAAGGTACGCGACTGTCTAACCAATATGTTCTGGGCAATGCAAAGAAACTGGTTGAGTCGAACAAAAAGATGCATTTCAGGACGCCACTTATCCCAGGCTTTAATGACAGTCGTGAAGATATCAAGGCAACGGCACAGTTTATACGAAATGAATTGGGCCTGAATCCAGCTGATCACCTGGAGCTGCTCGCCTATAACAACCTGGGTGAAGAAAAATATTTACGTATAGGGATCGATGATCCTCGAAGAAACAAGCGTCAGCCTGATGACTATGTCGATGAACTCAATGGAATCGTTGCATCAATCTAAACTTTCCTGGCAATTGATCTGCCACACGGATATCGAAAGATGCCGGGAAAGAAAAAGGGAAGGAGGAATACCGAAAGAAGCGCCGTACCATCATCAAAAACGCCGTACCATAAACTATTTATAAATGAGAGGTGGAAAAAGATATGGAAAACGTTGAAAAGGTTCAATACAACAAATTTGAAGAGAGATCCCGCGGAAACGTCATGTGGGATGTTATGAATCCTTTGCGCTATACCCAATGCATGTCGATGTCTCGTGCACAGATTCTGATGGATGGTTATAAAGAGACTGAAGGCTATCATTTCTTCCGCAGACGGGGTTTGACTCTGCGTAAAATTCTTCAAGAGATGCCGATTCGCATCGATGACAATCAATTACTTTGTGGTGATTTCAGTGCGAAACCGATGGGTCCTGAGTTTTTCCCCGATCTGGCGGCTCTATGGATCGTCGATTATATTGATAACTACGGTGTAGAAGGTCGAGATGGGTTCTTCAGATGGGAAAATGAAGAGCAAATGGAGCAGGGAAGAGCTATCGGTGAGTATTTCAGAGAGACCGGCGGCAAGGAAAAGTGGATTACCTTCTTAGGTAAAGAAGAAGCTGAATTTGAGCATAAAATCGGAGAGGCTGGCTCTTGGATTGTCAACACTGTCTCTGAGATGTTTGCTGAAAAGGCCTGGAACTGCCCTGATCTTGATCGTCTGGTCAAAAGAGGTGCTCGTGCTTTAATCGCTGATATCGACGAACAGCTTGAAAAATTTGTCATGACCACCTATGAAGACTATAGACGCTATGAGTTTTGGCTTGGCCTGAAGGAAATGCTCTTGGGCAGTATCGACTATGCTCATCGCTATCGTGATCTCGCGACCGAAATGGCTGCTAAAGAGAAAGACCCAGTTCGTAAAGCTGAGTTGGAAGAGATGGCTCGCGTATGCAACCGTGTTCCTGAATACCCAGCAGAGACATTCCAAGAGGCAATACAATCCCATGTATTTGGGATATTATCAATTTTCTACGATACCCGTACCTTTGGAATGGGCTACGGCCGTATCGATCAAATCTTCTATCCACAATACAAGTCTGATATGGCTAGCGGCAAAATCGACGACGAGTATGTCGTTCAACTGTTTGAGTGCTTCCGCGTTAAGATCATGGGCAAGCGTCAGTTCTGGCCAGATGTTATGACTCCGAACCTGAGCAGTGAATCCCATTTCCACAACTGCGTCATCGGCGGTGTGGATCCAAAGACTGGGCGAGATGCCACCAATGAGCTGTCATTCGCTTTCCTTGAAGCAGCTGAACGCGTAAGGACGACACACCCGACGATCTCTGTTCGTTGGCACACTCAAATTGATCCAAAATTCATGCAACGGGCGCTAGAAACCGTCAAGTTGGGCATGGGTTTCCCTGCCTTCTTTAACGACGAATCAAGCATGCAGTATCTGCTGGCCCGTGGTTACACTATTGAGGAAGCTCGTAACTACGCATTCGGTGGTTGTACGCTCCATACAGTCCCTGGCAAGACCAGCTCAATCTGGCCTCTGGTTACCAGCTACGGCAGGATCCTTGAGATCACCATGTACAATGGCTGGGACCATATTTCGAATTCACAATTGGGACCCAAAACTGGCGATTTCACCAAGATGACCAGTTATGACGAGTTTGTAGCGGCTTACAAAGCAATGATTCAGCACTGGGCTGATATCAGTACTAAGAGCGGACGCGCTGCTAAGATTCAGCATGGTGAAACATTCCCAGATATGATGATGTCTGCCTTTACTGATGATTGTATCGGCCGTGGCAAGGTTTGCAGTTTAGGTGGTGCAGAGCATGTTGATAGTTGCATGTACATCGTACCGGTCGCTGTGCAGGACGTTGCCAATGAATTGTATGTCATCAAACATGGCATCTTCGGTGAGAATCCGATCTGCACTCCACAGGAGATGCTGGATGCCATGCGTGCCAATTGGGAAGGATACGAAGATCTGCGCGCCAAGTGTATGGCGATGCCGAAGTTCGGTAATGATATCGAGGAAGTCGATCAGCTGTTAAGCGATGTCTATGCTTGGATTAAAGAAATTTGGCACCAGCAGCCTGCGACTGATGGTGGTTCCTACGAGGTTTCTCCTCACTCCATCGGTTTCCATGGTGGTACCGGTGCCAAGACTGGCGCACTTCCTTGCGGCCGTAAAGCTGGAACATCCTTCTCTGATGGTGCTGTTTCTCCTGTCCAGGGAACGGATATGAATGGTCCGTCAGCCGTTCTCAAGTCAGCTGGTGGCATCGACCAACATGACCTTTACGGTGTGCTGTTCAACATGAGATTCTCTCCAGCCAATATCAAAGGAGATGAAGGGACTGCAAACATTGCCTCACTGATTAAGACCTACTTCAGCGACTACAAAGGCAAGCATATTCAGTTCAACGTTCTGAACCGTGAAGAAATGCTTGGCGCTAAAGAGAACCCTGAACAATATAAAGACCTTATGGTCCGTGTCGCTGGTTATAGTGCGTACTGGACCGATCTGCCGGCAAACATTCAGGACGAGCTGATTGCCCGGACAGAGCACGAGTTATAAGAACGATTAACGGACCTATTGAGAGGCGTTCATAGCGCTCTCCTCAATATCAACCTTGCAACAATGAACTGGAGGCTTCCTGAATGGGAAGCCTCCTTTCTTTTATTAAGGGGAAGGCATTAAATGACAAGTTAGAAACGCTGCCCCGACAACCTGTTTCTCATCGTGACAGGTGTCACGTATGTGACATCTTGGCGTGACCGGTGAACCTATCCAGGCGTGCTAATTGATGTCAGGTCAAATAAGTTACCCATTTGATCTAAATAGCTGGTTTCTTTGGGATTCACTTTATTTTCTTTCTTTTACCCCCTGCAGGTCCCTGCTTTAGCACCTGTCACACCTTATTACACATTGTAAAATCAGTGAATAATCCCACCCCATAAAAAACAACCTAAACAACTGTATTTAAACAGGTTTCCATACTTAGTGCTGAATTGGCACACCCCATGTAATGCAATAACTATCTGCAACTGTGAGATGTCCGTCGCTCTCACAGGGGAGAACAAATAGCGAGAACTTTCAGAGTGGGCGGCCGTCTGATTTGTCGTCGTGCCACTCTGGTCCACTATTAGGGGAAAAGTTATGGCCAGAAGTAAACCATACTACGGTTGGTCGGTTGTTGCCGCATCCTGGCTGGCAATGTTCTGCCTGTTCGGCTACCGAGCAACTTTCTCTATTCTTAAAGTCCCGATGAGTGCTGACATGGGCTGGTCTCAGGCTGAAGTGACCCTGGGCTATTCCTTCATGATGATGTTTTACGCTATTGCCGCTTTCTGCTGCGGCATGATCCTCGATAAATGGGGCACCAAGCCTGTCTATTTCATCGGCGCCATCCTCGGGGCATCAGGCTTTTACGTCACCAGCTTAACCCACAGTCTCTACGCCTATTATGCGTCCTACGGCATCCTCGCCGGGGTAGCAACCGGGATGCTGTGGGTATCATCAACTATCTCAATCCGCAAATGGTACGCCGGTAAGAATTACGCCAAGATGTTTGGTATCGCTTTCATGGGCGCTCCCATGTCCCAGGTTGTCATGAGTCTGTTCGTCAAGCAGGCCCTGACCGGAGCCGAAGGGGATGCCTGGCGGGCTGCCATGCAAGTCCTGGGCGCCCTGACCCTGGTTTGCATGGTTGTCGCCACCTTGCTAGCCAAAGGAAGCCCTGAAAATTACGGTCTTGAACCTTTCGGCAAAGAGTCCGAAGTCGACGCCCAGGCAGAAAAAATCTGGAGCATCAAGGAAGCTTTTTCAACCTACCCCATCTGGGGTGCCATCTCCATACTCCTGACCAGCATGCTCGCTGAATTTCTCATCTGGACTCAGGTCATCAGTTACTGGACTGCCGATCTCGGTCTTTCTCTCGGCAAAGCCACTAACATGTACATCATCATCGGTATTGTCGGCATCTTCTCCATGCCGTTGATGGGTATCGTCGCCGACAAGGTCGTCGCCGCATCCAGCTGCGAGGCCCAAGGCCGCAAGCGCATGCTTATTTTCGGCCCAATCGCCGGCGCCATTGCCTGCACGCTGCTACTACTGCAGACCCCAATGGCAACATTCCTTGGATTTATCTCCTGCGTCGTCTTCGCCATCTATTGGGCTGTAGTTCCTGGTGGTGTCGTCGGTTATTCGGGAGCAATTTACGGCCGCGCCACCCTCGGCAAGATCTGGGGGCTGGCAACCCTGATCGTCGTGAGTATCGGCCCCTTCATAGGCCCGCTCATCGGTGGCTACCTCAAGGACAGTACCGGCAGTTACACCTACTCGATCATGTTTGCCCTTGGGTCTTTCCTGGTTTCAATGTTGTTGGCAGCCAACCTGCCGATGACAGCAGAACTCAAAACAGCTCAGGCAGACATTCCAAGCTCCAGTGCAACGGTCAACTAGAAGGCAACACGGTCACTCAAGACCATGGGTTGTATTGCTTCGTCGGTTGGGAGCCATCCTTTTCAGGACTCTCTTCTGTGTGAATTCAACATCCAGCTAGGCGTCAGGAGAATTATAATGACTCAGAATAAAGTTAAAAAGGAACTATTAAAAAAAGTCTCCGAAATAGAACTGGAAATGTTTCGTCTGGTCAACTCAACGATCTGCTCTCCTTCTCAGGAAAAAATAGAAAAGTTCAACCTGATGAGACGCATGCACCATTCGGTCTGGCCACTGCCAATTATTGAGTCTTACCTTAAAGATCTGACCCAGGGAAAAACGGTTGGTCGCAACTTTATTGCCGAAAAGTTTGCTCAGCTCGAAAGCCGCATTCCCATAATCAAAGAATCGCTTCATCTCGATGAAATTGTTGAAATTGAACTGGCCTGGATGGCAGAAGTTTCCGAAAAATACCCAATCCTGTTTCCACCATTGGATTCAGCAGTTGCAGAATATATTCAGTGCGAATATGCGGTGCTATCTGACCCGACAATAAATCAGATCCGCGACTGCGTTGTTACTGCCAAAGCAACAGGGATCAACATGGTTGAAGAACGCTACAAGAATCTCTGTCACGACATGGGCTATGAATCAATCATTGCCATGGAGCACGCCACTCAGGCCGAGGAGTGCGCAGAACCAATCACTTAGAAATCAGACCTCCAGACCTGAATTCAGGGAAGAGATGCCTTAATCTACCTTATTTGTAATGGAGCCTTAAAATGGGAAAAAGACTCAAAAACCCAAAAAAGCATATTGTTTCATGCCGGGTCAGTCACATGGAAATGGAAATTTTACAGAGAGCGGCGGATCAATCCAGCGTGAGTATTTCCGATTTAATTCGCTCTTGCTTAGAAAAACCACTGATAAATTTTGCTTCAGAATGATAGATCCTTGCCTGTCCGATTGAGGGAAACAATGAAAGGACTCAACCTGTCTGAACAATATTTCCAAGCATGCGGGCTAGCAAGATTAAAGGCCGAGTGTGGAGAAGACCTTTCAAAGCTGACAATCGGTCTGGTTGGAGATGGTTCTGAATGTCTTGGCTTTGACGACAAAGTCTCCAGAGATCATGACTGGGGTCCGGGGTTTTGTATCTGGATGGATAAACAAGACTATCAGTCAATCGGGACAAAACTTCAAAATATCTATAAATCTTTGCCTGAAAGTTTTGGCGGTTATAAGGCGAGGACAACCAGCCGTTGGGGGAAGGAACGGATCGGAGTATTGGAAACCGGTCGTTTTTACCAACGTTATCTCGGACTGCCAGGAGCACCAGAGACATTGAGGCAGTGGCTGATTATTTCAGAAAACGCGCTGGCAACAGCAACCAATGGAAAAATCTTCATCGATTCACCAGGAACCTTCAGCACAATTCGCAAGACGTTGCTCAATGGCTATCCGCATGACGTCAAATTAAAAAAAAATTGCTGCCCGTTGCATGACTGCTGGCCGAGAAGGTCAATATAACTATCCGAGATCTATCCAGAGAAATGAGCTCTATGCCGCAGCCCAAGCAGAAATGAAATTTCTCGAAGCAGCACTTTCTCTGGTTTTTCTTATCAATAACCGCTATCTCCCTTTTTACAAGTGGGCGCAGCGGACAGTGAGGGAACTACCGAATCTAGGTCTCTTTACCGATCAAACGATCAACAAAATGATGAGAACAAATCTCCCCGCGGAGAAAGAACAACTCATTGAGACCTTAGCTCAAGAAATCATCGGCCAGCTAAAAAGCTTGGGGTTCAGTTCGAGTCATAGCAACTTTTTACCTGATCATGGACCCTTGGTACAGGAGCATATCAAAGACAAGGAGATCCGCGGATACAGTGTGTGGGTCGGTTAAAGGAGATAATGATGACAGACAAACAGAAAATTATCGGTGAGATCCTCGACTATGAACTCGAAATGTTCCTCAAGGTCAATTCCAGAGGGAAAGCGGCCTGTCAGGACAATCCTGATGGGTTCAAATTCTATCGTGGAGCAATGTTTTCAGTCTGGTCTATTAAGGCACTTGAAAGCTACAGGGAAGATGTTCAACGTGCCCAGAAAGAGGGCAAAAATTTACTCACTTTGAAATATGCCCGGATGGAGAACCTTATTCCTATCCTTAACGACAATAAATTGATTGATAAAATTGTCGATATTGAAATTGGTTGGGTTAAGGAAATTGCCACAAAATATCCTCATGTTCATAGTAAGGGGAAACCGATAGAGGAAGATACCTCACAAGCAACGTCCACCAGAACCTACTTACGTGGCGAACTGGAAACCTATTCGGACAAAACTCTTGAACTCTACTATCACAACATGCTTGAAAGTCGTGAACGGGGTGAAAATTTGTCTGAAAAGATCTGTGCGATGATGGTCGAAGGAGCCGGTTTCGCTACCCTCCAGGCGACTGAAAAAAATCTGTCTCAAAGATACCACCAACACCAAGGGCAGTAGACTCATGCAACAATTTCTAACCTCCCCGCGACCAATTATCATGATGAGAACAGCAACTTGGTCGCGGGGTAAATACTTCAAAGCCTCCAGACTCTAGTTTAATCCCTACGACATCCCTTTCCCTTCTACTGGTTTTCCTTGTTCTGCACGCTATTTTCTTTTCTACATTTTACAAAATCGGCATAATCACCTTATTCCCTAGTTAAATCTCACCAATTACGCCAGAATCTGTTGTGGAATGGAGTTAATCATAAAATGGAAATAAAACTCGATGAAGAAAAGATTAAATTGTTAATCGAAAAAACTCAAATCTACATGCGCGATGAATTTGATGAATCCGTTGGTCAATTAAAAGCTGGTTTCTTAGTCGATTTTTTCATCAAGGAAGTTGGCCCTCAAATTTATAATCAGGCCATCAGCGATGCCTATTCATTTATGCAGGATAAACTGATTGACCTTGAAAGCACACTTTATGCCCCAGAAGAATAAAGCGGACCTCTTTCTTCACGGGATATAATATTTCTATGAAACTAATTGTCGTATCTGACATTTTTGGGTTGACATCAGATCTTGATATCTTTGTTAATCAGTTTTACGACCATTATGAGATCATTCGTGTGATTGATCCTTACTCTGGTAAAAATCATCATTTTCACAACGAAGAGGATGCCTATCAGCATTTTCAACAGCATTGTGGTCTGGAGCAATTGACCGATCAACTCCACGCTGAGCTCGCTGAAACAGACATTTCTGTTGATATAATAGGGTTCAGTGTTGGAGCAGCGGCAGCGTGGGAAATTTCGGGGGAGAATCAGTATCGGCAGATAAACAAGGTGATCGGCTTTTACGGTTCTCGCATCCGCGAAAAAATAGACATCGATCCTGCCGTTTCGACCAGTTTGATCTTCCCAAAACTTGAAAAACGTTTCGATCTTGAACCACTGATACAAACGTTGGAAGAAAAGAACAACATCGAGATCATTCGGACAGAATACCTGCACGGTTTTATGAATAAAATATCTGTCAATTATTCTGAAACAGCCTATAACTATTTCAACAAATGGCTTCTCATTTGTTCATTGAATCACAAGGTTGAATGCTAAATGGAGAATGTCTGGCCTTACTTTGCACTGGTGCTATGCCTAGGGATTACAATCTCTGTTGTTCGAGTTCGAGCGCGGAGGAAAAAAGGCTACCGTGAAATTATTGAACCTGAGCTCAAACAGTATGGATATGAGTTTGTATCTTCAACGACTCCCAGACTTTTTGATGTTGGACCATTCCCGAAAGTTGCACTTGAGATTGGTGGAGTCCAGACAAAGACGCCTTTAGGACGGGGAGAATATACCGAATACAGGATTGTTCAGTTTATAAACCCTGCGGATGGAATCAAAAAAACGAGCTGGATCAAGTTAGATTTTAGTGCTTTTCAGTTTGACACATCCGAATGGAAGCCTGAGCTGGAACAATTTGAAGATCAATGCTAAGCCTCAGTATCATTATTTGTAGTTCAATCGCTATCAATCATCCTCATCATCCTAGAAAGGTTTAAACGATGAAAAAACGAATGCGCAAAAAGAAAAATATTGCTGAATTTGCCGTATGGGGCCGTCAGCTCATTGTCACCCGCAATACCAAGGAAGATCCCGATCTTTTCCATGAAGACTTTATTATCAAGGCAATTGAGAATAATGGTTGCTTCTGTGGTGGCCGTCTTTCTGATGATCAGGTTGATGTCATTGTCGAGCTTGGTTACATCTCCGAAGACCTGGAAGAAAGATTTTCCAAGATAACGGCTTGGCTAGATGCCAGAGATGATGTCGAAAAATGGCAGGCTGGTGATCTCTTTGACCTGAACAAAGAGAACCCCTCTCAGATCAATTAATTGATAATAATGCTCCCAAAATAGTTTTGGGAGCCATTATCAATAATAAAGATTGGTACCTTTCAGCAACCTTATCTCTAATCAGAAGCCAACGAAATCTCACCACTCTTTGTCACCTTGATCTTTGGAAAAAATGTCCCGATATCGAGTGTCGCATTGAAGTTAAATCCAAAGGTCTCACGTGGCTGATTCATCAGTGCACTGAACAGTTTCAAGGTACTGAACAGATCAGGGCGGGCCTGGAGCACGACGTCTCCTTGCCCATAGGCGTCAATCACTGGCAACTGATTAGCGACCCCGTATAAGATTTGATGTCCTTCCAACTCAACCTGATAGGACAAGCCTTGAAGCTTCAAAGCGACACGATTCGGATTGACCACATGCAGTCCGATTTCAAAGGTCGGTACAAGTTCATTCCCAGGCAACACTTTAAAATTGGTCAGACTCACAGACGGGGTTTCAAATCCTGACTGCAGTAACGGTGCACAAGAGCTGAGCACAAGTACTATCAACAACAGGGCTAAAGTTTTAATTTTCATACGCGAACCTCGTTATTCCAGATGAATCAGTATGTATAAGCCCTGCTCAGGCGCGTTTCTAAACGCCCTGCCAGCCTTGAGCATCCATAAGTCAGAACAAAATAAAGGGCTGTGACTGTGATCCAGACTTCGAAGGTCAGATAGGTGGCGGCCATCAACTCCATGCCCTGAAAGGTTAATTCCTGGATCGAAATAACCGAAACAATGGCTGAATCTTTGATCGTGGAGATTGCTTGTCCCGCCAGGGGTGGAATCATCCGTTGAAAAGCCTGGGGTAAAATAACCTGCTGAAGTAATTGCCAGCGCTTCATCCCCAGTGCTCGGGCTGCTTCCCATTGTCCGACTTCGATACTGTTAATCCCGGCCCGGACAATCTCGCCGATATAAGCCCCTTCAAACAGCGCTAGCGTCATCACTGCGGCAATAAAGGCCTCAAGTTGACCGGACGGAGCAAAAAGTAAATGAACCAGGCTTTGTACTGATTCGGGAGCTGAGGATACCTTTTCGCCAATTTCTAATGCAGGGAGAATCTGATCGCTGATAAAAAAGTAAAAGATAAAGACCAGAACCAGAGGTGGCAGATTCCGCAACAGCGTAACGTATGAACTTCCGATCAAACGATTGAAGAGATGCAGACTGGTCCGCAACAGTCCGGCAATCAAACCGATTGGCAGAGCAAGGAGCAGACTCCAGAAACTGAGTCGAATCGTGGTAAAGAGACCAAGTAGAAGAATATTGGGAACCCAACCATCAACCTCATCATACCGCATCAGATATTGAGGAATCACCGGCCAGTTCCAGCGATATTCGAGTCCCAGATGAACACGATAGCCAAAGTAAGCAAACAGCCCACAGAGCAAAAGTAACAGTATAGTATCTATCAGGCCCCAGTGGACATGTCGGCGCGGCAGCACATTAAACTCCCAGATGGGTATAAATAAAGAAATCCGCTTGCACTTTGCAGGAGGCAGCAGAACAGAAAAAAATGATTATACGTCCCCTTTGATGCTCTCAATCCAGAGCATCAAAGAGGACCATGGAACGGAATCTACTGAACCTGGCTCTTCCAATCCTGCGTGGTGAACCAGTAATCGTATCGGTCCTGCAACCACCCATCTGAATTGCGGACACGAATCCAGTTATTAAGGAAGTTGAGGAAATCAGCATCACCTTTCTGAACCGCAAAACCGATCGGTTCTTTGGTAAAGGTCTTGCCATTCAGCGGCAAAAATAAGCGCTCGTTATATTTCAGGGTTTGAAATTCAGGAAAAGGTTGTGAAGAAACCATCGCCGCTGCCCGTTTGTTCAGGACTTCCTGAAGAGCCTGGCCTTCGTCATCAAATAAACGAATGGTTGCGTTCGGCAGAAACTTTTTGGCCGCTGCGGCTGCTGTCGTCCCGATCCGAGCAACGATGGTGATCTCTGGCTGGTTAAAGTCATCCAGCCCGGTCAAGCCTGACGCAACTTTTTTACCAGCGACAATCGACATACCGGAGTACTCGTAGGGGTCACTGAAGTTAACTTTGAGATTGCGCTCCGGGGTAATTCCCATGCCACCGATAATGATATCAAATTTTCCAGTCAAAAGAGCCGGGATAATACCGGACCATTTCGTCGGAACCAAGTCGATTTCAACCCCCATGTCAGCTGCCAGTTGCTTGGCAACTTCGATCTCAAAGCCTGTATAACCACCCTTTTTATCCTTCATGGCCCAAGGCACGAAGGTCGAAAATCCGACTCGCAGTTTATTCTTTTCGATGACCTGATCGAGGGTACTTTCCTCAATCAGACTCTGACGCATCTTTCCAGCCCAAACTGGTGTTGCAGCCAGTACAGTGATTAACATCAAAACAAGCCCAAGGCGAAGTTTCATCATTTTTCTCCTGTTTTAGATTTATAGGACATAAGAGGATAAACGGTATTCTAGATATTTTACCAGACTTGACAGAAGCATGGTGACGAGCAGGTAAATTGCTGCAACAACAAACCAGATTTCGAAAGTCAAAAAACTCTCTGCGATAATCTGTTGCCCCTGCATGGTCAAATCGTAAATAGCAATGGTCGAAACCAATGCAGAATCTTTTACCAATGAAATGCCCTGACTGGTCAGGGGTGGAATCATTTGGCTTAATGCCTGAGGTAAAATGATACAACGATAGCTTTGGCTCCGACTCAGCCCCAATGAAGCCGAAGCTTCCCATTGACCAGCCGGAATTGCAAGGATTCCAGCCCGGATAATTTCCGATGCATATGCTCCTTCAAATAAGCTTAAAGCCAAAACGGCCGAGGTGAATCGACCAAAATCAAGAATCGGTGAAAAAACAAAGTAGATAATAAAAATCTGAATCAAGAGTGGCGTATTCCGGATCGCTTCGAGATAAACCCAAGAGATCCCACGCGCCATTGGGCTGTCAGATAAGCGCATCAAAGCAGACACTAAACCGATCAGCAACGACAGGACAAGGCTGACGGCGGTAATCTCCATAGTCAGCCACAATCCCTGCATCAGTGGACCAAAACTCCAACCACCGGCACTGGATGTCAGTAAATAGCGCGGCACCCGATTCCATTGCCAGTTATAACCGAGAGATTCAGCACCGTGCATCAAGCCCAGGTAGCACCCTCCAACGACCAACAGAAAAGCGATGAACTGCAGCAGGTTTGTTATATTCAAATGACTGGAGAGGTGGGAAAAACGGATCGGTCTGCTCCTTTAAAGGCCACGACAGGCAGGTTTGTTTTTCAAGACATACTTCTGATGATAATCTTCTGCCCGCCAAAAAGTCGATGCTGCCACAATTTCAGTAACAATTTTATCTTCGTACTGACCCTTGGCATCCATAGCCGCCAGAGACTTTTCAGCTTTCTGACGCTGTTCTTCACTGTGATAAAAAATTGCAGAGCGATATTGTGTACCGAGATCCCAGCCCTGACGATTTAGGGTTGTCGGATTATGTTTCTTCCAGAATTTTTCCAACAACTGATCATAACTGATGATTATTGGATCGAATTGCACCTCGACCACTTCGGCATGACCGGTCTCACCACTGCAGACCATCTCATAGGTCGGTTCTTCACTTTCACCGCCCATGTACCCTACAGCAGTTTCAACAACACCGTCCAATAACCTGAACGCTTCTTCAACTCCCCAGAAACACCCCGCAGCAAATGTCGCTTTATCCATGTGAACCTCCCTTATCCGTCCATTCTAACCGAACTGTTACATAAACTGAAAGGCCAGCAGATTGATAAAACCGATCAGGAACCCGAGTAAAGCCCCAAACAGGTTAATATATTTAAACTGTTCCTGCATCACCCCCATCAACAAACCTTCAACCTGAAGAATATCAAGGCTGTTAACCTTTTCTTCAACCATCTGTTTAACATTGAGGGTTTCGACTAGTTTAGGAGCTTCCTTCTTCAGAAGATCTTCGACCAACTGACAACTACCACTTTCCAACTCCTGACGTAAATCACCTGGTAGTCTGGCTGAAAGTAATCCAAGAGGCTTACGGTAGAGCCATTTTTCACTCTGCTCCGTCAATATTTTTTCGAGCCCATCTCTGACCTTCGGTTCCCGTATCAATTCGAGCAGTTTATCGGCTAATTGCTCGCGGCTACGCTGCAGCCCATTTTCAGGAAGAACTGCAGACAATAGATTTTCGAATGAACGATCCTTGATCCGGTCGATAGCACTTTCGGTCAATACGATCGCTGTATCGATTGTTTTGCGTGACTGGATAGCGACAATCACCTGACCACGGACAAACTGACGCACCCCTTTGACTTTTTCGTAAGGCATTTTTTCAACATAGCTTGCCAACGAACGATCGAGCAGTGTGTCGGCCCGGTCACGCAACATTTTAGCCAACTGCTGCTGGGTTTTTTCTTCACGCAGCCAGACAGCGATTTCATCACCTGCCTTATCAAGGAAAGAAGGAATCTTATCGTAGATCTTATTCAGATCCATAAAACCACTGAGTAGACCGGCGAGTCCACCGAGGGAATCGAGGAATGAATCGATCGCTTTTTTCCCTTTTTCAACTAATCGAGCTCGAAAATCTGGATCATAAAGCATACCACCAAACTTTTCGACCAACAGGGGGAGTTCCTTTTCTAATTGATCGAGTAACAGTTCCACCAGATCAGCCGGTAGAAGTTCGCGCAAAGGTCGGTCATTCGTCAGCAGATGTTCAGATTTGCGGTCGATATAATCACCAACCATTGATGCTGTACGGGGCGACTGAAAAAAATGACTGTACTTACTGTCGAGGTGATGCTGAGCTGCCAGATAACGCTGAGGGGTCAAAAAACTGGAGAGGTCACGGGACAACAGCAGGTCGCTCTGCTGACGCAGATAGCTGCGAAACTTTTCTTCAAACGCAT
>JDSF01000241.1_pt1 | contig 31137 bp, 25 predicted proteins | sample 199441 | NCBI WGS metagenome assembly JDSF01 (sample SAMN02592751, study PRJNA231836) | bioreactor metagenome | isolation source: continuous culture bioreactor denitrification-DNRA | place: Germany: Bremen
ATATTCAAAACACTGTTGCTGTTTTTTTCTGATATTTATTGAACCCCTTTCAGGAGAGAACAAAGAGTCTCAGTTGTTGTGTGTGGCCCTTTTTTTCGATGGCTATCCATCTATAATTTCTAAAATAAGTGAGTGAAGCCCCATAAATAGTGTAACTTTTGTCGTTCTAGAGGGGATAATTTTGATTTGAACATCTCTGTGTCAGATGATGGATTAATCGTGTTGATATTGCTATTTTAGTGGCTTGCTTTTAATACAGTGTTATCGATAGTGCAGCATGCTTCATCGTTTATAAATTATTTATTTCGTTGGTTCTGGCTTGACATTAATCTGACACCAGTATGATTATTTGTTAAATTGATTATGTTTATTATTAGGATTGGAAAAACTCATTATAGGAATGATTATGGAATTACAGATCGATTTATTGCGGACTTTCCTTGCCATTATCGACACGGGTGGTTTTACCAAAGCTGCAGAGGTTGTTCACCGAAGTCAATCAGCAATCAGTCTGCAGGTTAAGCGTTTGGAGGATATCATCGGGCAACCTTTGTTTAAACGCTCTGGTCCTTCTTTTACGCTGACCTCGAAAGGAGAAACTCTGGTTCCCTATGCCCGAAGAATGCTGAGGTTGCATAATGAGACAATGGCGGCAATGACAACACCTGAGATTGTCGGATCCGTACGATTGGGGATTATTGATGATTATGCAGCGCGTTTTCTACCGGAGATTCTCACCACCTTTGCCAAAACTTATCCCAATGTCCAGGTCAGTGTTCGCTGTGATCCCAGTGAGGTGTTACTTTCATCCTTGGCCCGAGGTGGCCTTGACCTGGCTCTGGTCACTGGAAGTGACAAGGAAAAAGGGAGGTGATCAGGCATGATCCTGCTGTATGGGTGACATCGGCCAACCACCTTGTCCATGAAATTGATCCCGTCCCTCTGGTTGTCTTTCACGCTGAAAATGTCGTCCGTAAGTGGCCGACGGAAGCACTCGACGCAATTAACAAAGATTATCGCATCGCTTATGAGAGTCCGAGTGAAGCGGGGATCCATGCCATCGTTTCCGCTGGTCTGGCTGTTGCGATTATGTATAAGAGTGTCGTTCCAGAGGTTTTCAGAATTCTCGGTCGCAAGGAGGGGTTTCCAGATCTTCCAGTTGCCAAGATTGTCTTGAAAAAATCACCTAAAAACATTTCAAAAGCTGTTGAGTTTATGGCCCAACATATTAGGGACGGAATGCGTTAACTCGTATTCCCACCTTTTTGGCTGGTGATTCACTATGTGTTCCCATCTCTTTAGTATCCTTTTGGTCGAGAATTTCTTTAGTAACTTATTGTATGAATATCAGTAGGTTGGACCTACTATTAAGCAGAATAAAAATATTTTTTTCAAGCTATAAAAGCCAAAATAATTCGTTTACAAGATGGAAAAATATTTTGCGTAGGAGGTCCTGATAATGCAGACCGAAGAATTAATCAATGTTGGCCAAGCTGTTGCTCATGGTAACACTCGCCGGATCAAAAACCTCAAAACCGAAAAAGAAGGAGCTGTCGTTAGTATCGTTGGTGATACATTAACTGTCCAGTTGGAAGAGACTACAGAGCTTTGGTCCTATAAGGACTGTGAAGAGGTTTATTCCTGAAAAAAAATTCTAAGCCCACGCTTTTCGCCGTGGGCTTTTTAATTTGAACACCACTTATATCTTGTCTGAACGTATCATTTCTATTTTTGATTTATTTCCAACCAAAGAAAATCTAGCGACTATAAAAACAGCATAGCTATCGTGTAACGTATTGTAAATAAAGATCATTTAAAGGTTCTGATAAGAAAACTTCACAAGTCATAAGGTGTTGTTGATTTATTTAATCTAGAATGAAACTTGAGACAGACGTTTAATGACCTAAATGTTACTAGGTAATTAGCAACGGAGGAGTTTTCTGTTTCTAATGGAATCAAGGCCATCCACTTCTGATTCAAAGGAGAAAATGAATGAAACCGACGATTATTCGTACACTGGCTCTCTTGACCTGTCTGCTGTTTTTCGGAATGAGCGCATATGCGTCTACGACCTTGACGAGTGTTAAAACCAAAAAGCCGATTTTGCTCTCCGGTGCAGTTGATAACGCTTGGAATCAAGCGGCTCCGCTAAAAGTGACTGTCGACAGCCTTCCCTATGAGCCGAACAACGGTTATGAAGGAATGCAAGAGACAACAGTGACAATGAAGTCACTGTATGACGATGAGTATCTCTATCTTCTTCTCCAATACAAAGATCCGACTGAGAGCCTCGAGCGCTTTCCTTGGATTAAGCAGGCTGATGGTAGCTGGAAGCAGATGAAGAACAAGGATCAGACCAAGCACGAAAATACCTACTATGAGGATAAGGTCGGTATCTTCTGGAACATCAATACACAGGGGTTCAAGGAGGAAGGTTGTGCGATTTCCTGTCATATGGAGATGGAAGGTGATACCTCTGCAGGTCGTAAATTCACTAACAATCCGGGTGAAACAATCGATATGTGGCATGTCAAGAATGTCCGCACCAGCCCATTAGGCCAAGTTGACGATCAGTACATGGATGATACCAGTAATGGCAAGACCAACAAGGGGTGGGGACGTAAGGGCGACACCAAGACCGGTGGCGGATATGCAAACAATTATAATAAAGACAAAACCGGCCCAGCTTACATGAACTTCCCACCAAGCGAGAAGTACAAGTACCAGGTTGTTCCGACTTTGAAAACCCCATTCGTTGATATCTTCAAGCCTGGTGATGTCGTCCCTGGTATCGTAATCGACGCCTTTACTGGTCCTCGTGCTGATATCGAGATGCGCGGTGACTGGAAAGATGGTGTCTGGACAGTTGAAATACGTCGCAAGCTGGTTACAACCGGTAAAAACTCGGAGTTCCAGGATGTACAGTTTGATGACCTGAGTAAAGAGTATGATTTCGGTATCGCAATTTTTGATAACTCACAAATTAATCACCTGTTCCATGATGATACTCTGACACTGAAATTCAAATAGTCACTCGTGACTCATAGCGATAAAAAGCCCGCTGAGATAAATAATCTCTAGCGGGCTTTTTATATTCATATCCAGAATCAAGAGTGTGAGGTATGCTTTATTGAATAACCGCTTGAATAAAAATCCAGTCCTACCGAAGGATTGATCCTCATGACTTTCGAAGTCACCATTGCCATACTGTTTGCCGCCCTGCTTCATGCTGGTTGGAACGCCCTGGTCAAGGTTCAGGGGGATCGGCTGGTCGTAATAGCGACGTTTTCTCTTTTTGGTAGTCTGTTTTCACTGCTCTTTGTGCCATTCGTTTCTTTTCCGGCATCGTCCAGTTGGCTCTGGCTGGGAATCACCATTATTCTACATACCGTTTATCATCTGTTTCTTGCTGCAGCTTATGAGCATGGAGACCTGGGGCAAGTTTATCCCATTGCTCGTGGTTCAGCACCATTATTGGTTGCTCTGGGGGCGTATCTGTTTGCCGGTGAGCAGTTGAGTCCCGTCTCTGCCGTAGGTGTATTGTGTTTGGCGAGTGGTGTGATGACGCTGGCTTTTGAAAAGGGCAGTGGCCTGAAGCAGAATCCGCGAGCGATTATGTTCGCTTTGATGACCGGTGTGATGATCTCATCTTATACGGTGGTTGATGGTATTGGTGTCAGAAGTGCAGGGACCGCTCTGGGGTTTGCTGTCTGGATGAGTATCGGCGATGGGGTGCTGACTTTTGCCGTTGTCTATCTGCTCAAACGTGGTCAGGGCGCGATCCTTTCACGGCGGTATCTGAAGCTGGGGATGATCGGCAGTGTCATGCAGACTGGAGCTTACTGGATCATTCTTTGGGCAGTCATGACAACCCCAATGGCGATGGTGTCGGCGCTGCGGGAAACGAGTGTCCTGTTTGCCGCAGTTATTTCAACTTTTCTGTTGCATGAAGGTTTCGGAGTTTGGCGCTTTATTTCCGCTGGACTGGTGACGTTGGGATTGATCGCTACCAGAACAGGGGAGTAAAACTTTGGCTTCACCATGAAATATTTATGAGCGGTCTGCACAGGACGTCCATTGAGCACAACAACTGTTTTTAAGTCGTGTGGACAGCCCCCCTTAACTTTTCTAGTCGGTCTGGGAATTGCTACAGAGATTTCATCGTGGAAATCAATTGAGGCTTTAACCTGATTTTCTGAGCGTTTCTGAAGGTGATTCTCCAAACAATTTCTTGTAATCAACAGAAAACTTCCCCATATGGGAGAAGCCCCAGCGGTTGGCAATATCGATCACTTTTGTCCCAGGCAAATATGTCTGATTGAGAGTGCGCCGGACTTCATTGAGGCGAAAAGCTTGTAAATATTGCTTAGGTGATACCGCAAAAAAAGCAGTGAAGGCGTACCGTAATGTCCTTTCGCTTGTTCCAATCTCTTTGCAAATTGCTGGTATTGAAATCGGAAAATCTTCATAGCGTTCTAAAAAGTCCATGGCTTTCTGGATAACGGCATGCCTGGATCCAGGACAGAGTGGATTTCTTTGAGGTGATTCATTGTGGAGTTGGTATATAAGTTTCTCTGTGATGGTCTCTTTTAATTTATTAATGATGTGTTGGGGCAAAGAGTTGAAGTGAGGGGTGCTCATTTTACTGAAAAGAGTTTCAATGTCGGAGCGAATGTCATTCATCTCTGTGGTTGAGATCTCTACAGAGAAAGAATCTAAGGAATCAATATCTAAGCATAATTTGCTGTCGAAAGCTTTGAGCTGGTTATATGTTTTGCGAATAAAGGACGGAGATATCCTGATGTCATAGACGGAGCTTCCTGGAAAAGTAACACCGTTGACTTTGCAATTAGGAGTAAAAATCGCAAGAGTTTGATTTGTTAGTTGAATTCCTTCAACGCGGATAGGGGCTGCCAATTCATTCGTGCTAAGACTGAAGGTGATGCTGTCTCCAGCTGCTGTAATCGTATATTTAAACTGGCTACTGACATGGCTTTTCGAAATAGAAAAATCGGATGTACTGATAATGGATAGCTCTCCGTAAAAGGGGAGGCTATCAAGTTTTTCCATCTTTGCGGATGAGACGGGAAAACTGGATATCAATTGGTCAAAATCATCGAAGTTATTTTTGGAAAAGAAGAGGTGATTTACATCATTCGATTGCTCCACAGGTTTTCCCTTGCCCCCCATTAGTGATCTTGAGTAATTTACTAATATCACTGTCCTAGTGATTTACCATCTTTTCTATCAACAGTCTCCTCAAAAATGATAAATCAAGGTTGCCGAAAAGTGATAGTGCCTGCTTTTTTCTCCCTTTAAAATTTTGTAGGGTCTTGTTTTCTTTGAGTCGGCGATTTTTATATTGCTGAATTATCGGTAGTTATTCTGTTTTTGTGTAGACGTCATCTTTGATCATTTTTTGCCGGAATATGATAGACGTATATTTGTTGGGGAAGTATAATTTGCCAATATTAATTTATGTGGAATTTTGAGATAATCTCAAGGAAGAGGGATGTGGAACTATGCCAGAGATTTTGGATATGCCACAAGAGGGACTGCTTGAGGCTGACTCAATGCAGGGGAAATATCTAACCTTCTTGTTAGCAAGAGAGGGTTATGGGCTGGAGATCCGATATGTTACGGAAATTGTCGGAATCCAGAAAATTACCATGGTTCCGGATATGCCAGAACATGTCAAAGGTGTGCTCAACTTACGTGGAAAGGTGATTCCAGTCATCGACGTTCGGCTTAGATTTAATCTGTCGGAGCGTGATTATGATGATCGCACATGCATCATCGTTGTTGATGTTGACGCTAACTCTGTCGGCTTGGTCGTTGATAAAGTCAATGAAGTGATCGATATCCCAATGGGGGATATTGAGCCGGCTCCCATGTCAGATTCGAAAAGTGGGAACTCATACATTCGCGGAATGGGCAAGGTTGAACAGCAGGTGAAGATCTTGCTTGATGTCGAGCGATTGATTAACGATGAAGAGTGGCAGGAGTACGAAACTGAAGAAGAGGGTGTTTAGAACCTATCCGCCAATGATGTTTTCTCATTACATGATGGAGTTGTCAAAATGTTTGGAAATTTAAAATTCAGAACACAGTTGTTTTCGGGGAACGGATTGATTTTAGTTCTGATGATTGCTATCTCAGCGGTGGTTTACACGAGTATCCACTCGTTGTTGGATACTTTTGAGCGGGTAGATCATACTCATAAGGTCTTAGCGGAAGCATCCAGAATAGAAGCTTCTGCAGTGGATATGGAAACGGGAATGCGCGGTTATTTGTTAGCTGGGAAAGAAAGTTTTCTTGATCCCTATAACAGCGGAGATAAAAGCTTCAATATCATGTTGGACAAGCTTTCAAAAACTGTTGATGATAACCCGGCTCAGGTTAAGCTGTTGGCAGAGATAGGGAGACCATCAACCAGTGGAAGCAAAATGTAACTGAACCGACCATTGAGCTTAGAAGACAGATCGGTGATGCCAAGACCATGAATGATATGGCACTCCTTATTCAGGAAGCTAAAGGTAAGCAATACTTTGATAAATTTCGTGAACAGATTGCAATTTTCATAGAGCGTGAAGAAACTCTGATGGAAAAACGCCATGCAAAGGCGAGGGTAGCAACTGATATCAACGAACTTAGACAACTGACCGAATGGGTTGATCACACACATGATGTTATTGCGACCGCTAACTTGATTCTTGCCTCTGCTGTGGATATGGAAACAGGAATGCGCGGATTTTTATTGGCTGGAAAAGATGAGTTTCTTGCTCCCTACAACGCTGGCAAACAAAAGTTCTACGACTTGGTTGCTTCTTTGTCCAAAACGGTTGCTGACAATCCCGCTCAGGTTGCTCTCTTGGGCGAAGTTAAGGTCACCATCGATCATTGGTTAGAAAAAGTCGTTGAAGGTCATATTTCTTTACGCCGCTCCATTGGGGATGCCAAGAATATGGATGATATGGCTCACTTAGTGGGTGAAGCGAAAGGTAAAGTTTATTTCGACAAATTTCGTGATCAAATCAAAACATTCAAAGAGAGGGAAGAATCACTCATGGGCGTACGTATGAATGCCCTTGAGTCAACTTCAGCCACCGCTATCAACATTGCTTTATTCGGTACCCTGTTGGCAGTTTGCATCGGTATTGCGATTGTTGTTCTGCTTACTCGTAGCATCATGAAGCAGTTAGGGGGGGAACCTGCCTATATTGCTGATATCGCGAGAAGTGTGGCTGCTGGTGATTTGAATATTGATTTGCAGAGTAGTGGTAAGGATGAAGGCGTTTTTGCTGAGATGAAGGCTATGATGGCTAATCTCAGCGAGAAGGCGACATTGGCTCAGCAAATTGCCGGAGGCGATTTGTCCAAAGAAGTTACTTTGGCTTCAGATCGTGACGTGCTTGGCAAGGCGTTACAAGGCATGGTTACAAACTTGAATGATGTATTGGGACAGATTCAGGTTTCCGGTGAGCAGATTGCCTCAGGCAGTGGGCAGGTCTCTGATTCCAGTCAGTCCCTTTCTCAGGGCGCAACTCAGCAGGCCAGCAGTCTTGAAGAAATTTCTGCATCTCTTAACCAGTTGGCATCGCAGACCACTGGTAATGCTGAGAATGCCAATCTGGCCAACCAGCTGGCATCTGAAGCACAAAGTGCTGCCCAACAGGGTGGAAAGCGTATGGAATCGATGGTGACCGCCATGGGCGAAATCAACGAAGCTGGGCAGAATATCTCCAAAATCATCAAAACGATTGATGAGATTGCTTTCCAGACCAACTTATTAGCACTCAATGCCGCAGTCGAAGCTGCTCGTGCTGGCCAGCATGGCAAAGGATTTGCGGTGGTCGCTGAAGAGGTTCGCAATCTAGCCGCGCGTAGTGCCAAGGCTGCAGAAGAAACTTCTGAGTTGATTGAGGGGTCGGTAGCAAAAACACAGAATGGTAGTACTATTGCCAACCAAACCGCCGAAGCCCTCCAGGAAATTTTTAATGGTATTAGCAAAACGTCAGATTTGGTTGCCGAAATTGCGGCCGCCAGTTCCGAACAGGCGCAAGGTGTAAGCCAGATCAGTGAAGGTATCGGTCAGATTGATCAGGTTACCCAGCAAAACACGGCAAATGCAGAAGAGAGTGCTGCCTCTGCTGAGGAACTATCAGGTCAGGCCGAGTCTATGAAGAATATGTTAGGACGTTTTGTTTTGAAAACTCAGAATTCTATGGCTGCTGTGAGTTGGAAGGCACCTGAAGTCTCGGTGGAGAATATAACAGCAGAATGGCCGGCCCAAAAAGATGAAGTGAAAATATCTTTAGATGATCAAAATTTCGGGCGCTTTTAGCTATCACTAAGTAAATGGCTCCACTCCAGTGGAAAGAATGGTCGTAGGAGAAGTTACAAGCTGTGGTAATACAACCGCTTGTAACTTCTCCGTGGTTACCTTGTTTTAATGCTGGACGTTCCTACCCTAGATCGATTGTTTATGTTTGCTTCTTCTGCTTTCGAGAATTAATTCCCTCGAAAATACCCTCCAAACTTTGATAACGATTTCCCTTTTCCTGCACAAAATTCTCAATCGATACAAGTCGTTGACGGATGATAGCTTCAGCTTCTTTACGCAGTGATTCTGCTGTTTTGCTCAGCTTTTCACGGTCTGCAGGAAGAGTGTCAAGATCAAGAGGGGCACACTCCAGTTCTAACCGTTCTTTGAAAAAAACTTGTAAACGATGGTGATGTTGTTCGCTGAAAGTGCAGACTTCGGGGACCAATGCGGAGAAACTACGGACGCCAATGACATCTTTTCCAATGGCACGATAAGCTTCCAATATCTCCAAATCCATGTCTCGATAATTTTGCATGGGCATGTACATTCTCTCCAGATAGAGCAAAACCTTTTCGGTCTTTTTCTGATGGCCGCCGATGATAACCGATGCTCCCACATCTCCTTTACGTGACCCCTTGATCCAGGGTGCCCCAGTAATACCAAAATCATTAAGGACTGGCAGTTGAAGAAGAATCGATAACGTATTGATGGCCAAGGCAAATCCTGCCGAGGGTCCACCAACATTGTATGATGCCGAGAGCAACTGGTGATGGATGCTATAGCCGTCAATAAATTCACCGAGGATAAGGGAGATGTTGCGATCAGGCATCAGTTCTTGTAGATAGTTTTCCACCAAGGTCAGGGCTTCTTTTGAACTCTGATTGGTCATCTGTACTGCCATCTCCATTTCGGCACTGCCCGGTGCGCTGGCCGATACTGCCCCCGTAACTACGATTTTTTCAGCATATTTACGATAAACCAGGCTTGAGGCAATCGGCAGGATAACGCCACTGACGTCGTTGGCACCGACCCCGACGACAAATCCAACCTGCGGTTCTTCGGACAGTTCTGTTTCGAGAAATTCGTCGAGCTGTTGTTTCCCTTTGCGTAGAGGGCTGCCGGCCAACTGTTGGCGAGCCGTTTTCAGATGCCAATTTGATACTGGGTACGCGTCACTGCTTTCCATCTGACGTAAGCGATGGATAATTTCTTCGAGCCGGGAGGCCATGGCATCCTCCCCCTGTCTGGCTTTCTTCAGCAGGTCTGAATCGGGATCAAGACCTTCGAGCAGCCCCAGCAGGATTTTATAGTTGTAGCGGACAAAGCGACCCTTGGTCTGACTATCGCTGTCGGCGATCTGGAGCAATTTACCGATAACTTCCATTTCTGTTGTTCGCAGCGAGCGCACCTTTTCGGCAAAGGCGGTGAAATCGGCCGGAGTTTCACACAGAGTGCGGGCTACGCCAGTGATCTCATCAAGAGTTAGTCCTTCCTGAAGGGGGAGCCCTTCCATTTCTTTGGCGATGATGTGCAAACTGTCTTCGTCGCGCAGATGGCCGGTGACATTCAGGACCTTGAGTCGTTTCGAACGGATCAAAGCGGGATCGAGAATGTCGAGCCGATTCGTTGTCAGCACGGTAAAAACTCGGTTGAGTGGTGATTCTCCATCGATGATAGAAAGAAATTTGTTGGTGACTTTGTCATAAGGGCTTCCACCTTGAGGTGAGCGTCGAGGGGCGACAGCATCACCCTCGTCAAAAAAGACCATCGATGGAGATACCATCTTGGCGATGTCATAAACCCTCTCCAGATTGGCGACCATCCCTTCAAGAGGGCTTTTCGGTTCGCTCAGGTCTGAAATGTTGACCGAAATATCCTGTACGTCGCTGTTGTCGCCAAGCCAGGCGCGGACCATAAAGGTTTTTCCCGAACCGGGCGGACCGGTGAGAACCACTCCCTTTTCTTCGTTGATGTTGTAAAAGAGGGAGTTGTTGGCCATTTCGGAAAATTCGTTCTTAATACTGCCGATATATTCGGCCCAGTCGACTCCGCGATCCAGTTCACCCACAATCTTGTTGTAGAGGGCGCCGTGAACATTGCGTGCCACAGCTTTAAAAGCATCGCGAACCAGCAGTTGGTCGTCCAGGTATTTTGTTGCGAAGTGGCCTTTGATGGTGATGATCGAAGCGATCAGACGCCGGACATAGGCTGGAGTGATACGCAGACTGCGTTGGCGGAAGAGCGGGTAGAGTTTTTCAATGGCCTGATCCAGCTCTTCTTCTGACAGATGAGGAAGTTGTGGGGCATTCAGGTCCTTGGGCTGATTTTTACGCCGAAGTTCCAGACATACAACTTCGCGCAGGTTTTGGGGGTTTTCCCACATGTCGTTGATATCGATGACCACACCACGTTCGACGAAGCGGCGATAGATTGCGGCATCGAACTGTTCGGGTTGGTCGGTGGTGGCGATGACCAGACAATCGCGGCGACCATGTGCAATTTCATCAAGGATGATGTTCGCCGCATCGATCAGGGTCGTCTGCTGTTTCTGGACTCCACTCATTTGGTCAGGGCGTCCGAAGGCAGAGTGAGCCTCTTCCAGATGGCGGATGCTCAGGCGTTTGGGATTCCCCATCGCTTTGCGGAGATAATTACCCGGTTCACCGGCCCAGGCCGTTTGATAATCGTTGGGGGTGATCATCCCACTGTCAACCAGGATACCTGCTTCATCCATATCGGAGAGAGCCTGACTGATCATATTGCGGAAAATATAGCGGATAATCGGCAGTCGCGAGAAAAAGCGTAGAGTGGCACGTTTACGACGGCGTTCGATGCGTACGGCGAGTGCGGGGTCGACTTCGGCGAGGCTACGCCACAATGGCTGATTGGCCATGATTTCACTTTTTTTGACTTTAAGGTCGACAACCGGTTTGACTTCGGAATGAAAAAAAACCTGCTCTATTGCCTGTTGAACTGTCGCACTTTTACCACTGCCTGAGTTTCCAATGACCAGCACAAAAGGAGCGCGGGGAGCTTTGGGATCATCCACGTATTCTTTCAGAATAAAGGCATGATAAATCAATTCAAAAACATGAAGGATATCTGGTGGCACAAAGGTGTCGACAGTCTCTCGTTCCAACTGGTAAGTCAGGTATTGGTGGTCACGGCTGTCGAGCTCGCGTGACAAAATCCGGTGCCAGGCTGCTTTGGCATCCTGTGATCCGGCAGCCTTGAAGCGCTGTTGCCAGTCGTTCAGTTTGCTCGGATTCCGCAGCATTTTAAAGTCCATCTTGAGCGGTTTCATCAGGCGCCGCATACGTTTTGTCACACGATTCAAAAAGGAATGATCCGGGTCGTATTGGTGCAGTTGGCGCAGAACAAACCGCCGGGTTTCATTGTTCCACCCGGTAATCAGTTGTTCGATCTGCTCAATCCGTTGCTCGGAGAGACTAACGTAAATTGGGCTTCTGGTTTTGCGTGGTTTCGCCATCTATCGTTCCATATTGTGAATTTGGTGCTGGTAGAGTGACCGGGACTTGCGATGCTGTGCTGTTGAGAACAAAGGTGTTCTGACCCTGTTGATTTTTCTGGTAGGCCTCGGCCCACTTCTGCTGGTTGAGGAAATTAAACAGTGCAGGAGTATCTTTGTTTTCGAGCTTCAGGTTTGTTCGCAACGTATTAATGGCATCGCTGTAGGCAGCGTAGAGCTTGCGTGTCCGGCTTGCTTCTAAATCGGCTGCGTAATTTTCAGCTTCGGCAATCAGTTCACGCCGTTTCTTTTCTTCGCTGGCTTCAGCCAGTTTTTCGCCGTAACGGGTATCGCGCAAGACAAAAGAGACAACTTTAATGCCATATTTTTCTTCCAATGTTGGTCCATCTTGATTCAATGGCGTATTTTTCAGGGTCTGATAGATATCCTCTTTGATCCGGGCCCGGTCCGAGACTAATTCGTTGATGCTCTCACTTTGCATGACATCCTTGACCAGTCCGTCAAAATCGTTCTGCAATAAGGTTTGTGGTGAACGATTTTCGATCCCCCACCGCTTCAGATCTTCGATGCGATAGGTCAGCATAGCACTGGTCCAGAGGGCGACATTACCGCGCGACATAATCCGTTGCGGTTTGTCGCTGGCACCAAGGTGGAGTTCCTGATTCATCAAGGGAACTTCAAGTTCAAGCTTTGTGAACAGGGGCGGGCGTGTATGCCACCCGACTTCTGTCACCGCAATTCGTTGACCGGAAAGTGTTTCAAGTATTACCGCGTAGTTCAGTCTGACCTTATAGATGGTATGGCTGGCATAGAGCAGGGCTATAGCGCTGTAAGCAACCATGAAGATCAGCATGATGACGAAGGCACGTTTGAAAAGTGCTTTTAGACGGGCTCTGTGTAACAGGCTGGAGTGGGCTTCTTCGGTCACGGCATACCTCCAGTGAATGATAATGAGTTTTCTGTGGGGGCTCTCTTTTTCTAAAAAGGCTAAATTAAAATCAACAATAGCGAAATAGAAAGATGTTCTATTCTTAGAAATATAACAGATTTTCAGCGGCTTGCATGGTTCTTTAGTTTAAAAATTGCCAGATTTAATCGATGATTTCACGGACCACAGGATGATCATTTAATTGTCAATATCTATTGGGAGGCATCCCTATCGTTTGTTCTTTCGATAAGGCCCTGAGGTGTTGATATAAATTTCATGTAATAAATAGCTAAGGGAATTCAATGTTTGGAAAAATCTTGTGCCACAGGGCATCATTGGGAAAGCGTGTAGGGAATCTATGGAAATTGGTTTTAATTTTGCGAAACATGTGCTAATCCTAATTGATCTAAGCCAATATCGCAAGAGAGAGAATTTTGATGGAACATGGAAAAATTGAAACACAGGAAATACCCCTCCAACCTGGAAGGGGTTTCTAATTTTATTTTTACCTTTATTCGTTGTGGCTATTGTTATTATTTCAATGTTCTATTCTTCTTGTACACAGGTTACACATGTCCTAAATTTCTCAAGAGAGAAAGAAATTATCTCGCTTCAGAAAAAGTATATTAATTCAGATATAAGATCTGCTGTGACTGATCTTAAATATTTGGCCTGCAGTTCACCTTTTGAAGAAATTAATTGTGAAAAAGATAGATGCAAGAAAATCTTAAAAGAAGAGGTTGAACAGAATTTTTTACAATTTTCTATCGCAAAGCAAATGTACGATCAAATCCGTTTTATCGATAAATCAGGAATGGAAACTATTCGTGTCAATTTTAACAGTGGTTTTCCGGCCATCGTAGAAGAGGCAGAGTTACAGAACAAAAAAGGTCGATATTATTTTGACGATACATTTGTTCTATCGGCCAATGAAGTATTTATATCTCCACTCGATTTAAATATTGAATATGGGAAAATCGAACGTCCCCTGAAACCGATGATTCGTTTAGGAATGCCTGTTTTTGGTCGCGATAATCAGAAAACTGGAATTGTTCTGCTCAATTATTTTGGTTCTCTTTTTTTGGATCGGTTTACGGAATTGAGTCAATCCTCTTCGGGGAGAATTTTCTTACTTAATAAATCAGGATATTACCTCCATAATGAAAATTCTGCTCTTGAGTGGGGCTTCATGTTCCCTGAAAAAAATCAAATGAGTAGAATGTTTGGTGGCGTGTACCCTGAAGCTTGGGATGTCATTGCCCATAATGTGGAAGGTCAATTTGAAAATACAGCCGGGTTGTTCACTTTCGAAACGGTATACCCACTGGACTTTGGAATGGTGTCAAGCTCTGGCAGTGGTAACGCGTTTGGCTCCAGTCAATCGACACTGGAAAGCCAGGACTATTTCTGGAAGTTGGTCTCATTTGTTCCCCATGACACTTTGTATAGTGAAAGAGATTCTCTCCGGCTGACACTGGGAGTTTTCCTGTTTGGTTTATTGCTTTTACTCGCTTTTGGTTCGTGGAAGATAGCCTTGTCTTTTGCTTTACGCCAACGAGCCGAAAAAAAGCGAGAATTTTTACTGAGTCATTTGGAACAGACCTATCTGCAACTTAAAACATCTCAAACGCAACTGCTTCAGAGTGAAAAAATGGCATCAGTTGGTCGCTTGTCAGCTGGAGTCGCTCATGAAATTAATAATCCCCTTGCTGGTATTATGCAGAATGCAGATGTCTTATCACGGCGACTCAGTAGTGATACCCCTGCCAATAACCGTGCAGCAGAAGAGGCAGGAACGACACTCGCTTCTATTCAGTCTTATATCGATGCACGGGATGTCCCAAAAATGATTGGAAGGATCCATGAATCTGGTCAGAAGGCCGCTGGAATCGTTTCCAAGTTACAAAATTTTACGCGCTTAAACCATGAAGCGATTGCCAAGTATGATCTGGGGGATCTGCTTGACCGCAGTATCGATCTTGCGTACAGCGAAAGTGGACTCACTAAAAAATGTAATTTCCGTAACATAAAGATTGTTCGTGAGTATGCTAAAAGCCTTCCTCCTGTTCTTTGTGATCGAGGGATCGTTGAGCAAATTTTTCTGAATATTTTGAGAAATGGTGCTGAAGCGATGCTGGTCAATGATTCTGACAAGCCGCCTCGTTTCCTCTTGCGTGTGAAGTATGACGCAGAAGAGAGAATGGTTCGTATTGAAATCGAAGATAATGGCCATGGCATGAGTGGGGAAACGTGTCAGAAAATTTTCGATCCCTTTTTTACAACAAAAGAGGTGGGGGCAGGAACGGGTTTGGGGCTTGCTGTTCTCTACTTTGTGATCACCGAAAACTACAGAGGTGAAGTGAACGTAGAATCTCAGCTCGGACAGGGTACGAAAATAATCGTTCGGTTTCCTGCTGAAGATATTCTTTCACCTAAAACCTAATTTAGCGCATTAAAAAAATAGAACAGTCAAAATAGTCATTATGATAATGACCGCCACTCTCCATTGCTGAGGTGGCGGTTTTGTCTTATACCTGAATCAGTGAATGGATTGACGAATCTATGCACAAGTCGTTGCCACGCCTAAGCTCTCAAAAAATGACCGCCGAACCTTTGGGTGCGACTCACATTTTTTGAAAACTTATCCACGACAAGCACTTGCACCTATTTCTCGCCCCCCACTCACTGATTCAGGTTATATGAATCAGGACAGGTTGTTGTCTATGAGCTGCTCCAATTTTAGGTCGGGCTATTGATCCCCATTGTCCTCAAGCGAATAATGTTGTCATTCCCTGTGGAAGATATTAATTTGCAGTGTTATTGAATTTACAAATAAATGAGGGTTGGTATGACAATCGAAAGTTCTTTAAGTTTTTTGCTCGCAATTTTTATCTTTGGGATTACCCCCGGGCCGGGTGTTTTTGCTATTTTGGCCCGAGCTTTGGTGGCGGGAGCTCCCGCCTGTTTTTTCTTGGCTTTAGGAATGGTGATCAGCGACATGGTCTACCTGATTTTGGCCTGTTTGGGGCTTGCTGCATTGGCAGAACATTGGAGTGAAGCTTTCATGGTTGTCCGTATCCTCGGGGCTATTTACCTGATCTATCTGGGGGTCCAAATGTGGCGGGCATCACGTCAATCATTATTGGCAGAAGCTGACATCAAAGAAAAATCAGGACTGAGTTTCATGCAGGGATTCATCATCTCTGCGTCCAACCCCAAGGTGATTTTATTCTATATCGCTTTCTTGCCAACCTTTATGGACCTGACCGTTTTGTCTCACGGTGATATCGTTCTGGCCGCTTTTTTAACTCTGATTGGTTTGATGGTTGGGCTGATGATGATTGCTTATGGTGCATCCTCTGCTCGACGTTATATCCATTCTCCACGCGGACAGAAGACCCTCAACCGGACTGCCGGATCTGTGATGATCGGGGCCGGGACCTTTCTGGCATCGAGTGGTTGATATTGTCACCCGTGATTGAACGATAGACGTTCCCTCGATTGTTTTAATCTTTTTGTGGAGATAGCGATGAATTTTGGCAGTGACAACCAGACAGGGGCTTCCCGGCAAGTATTGGAGATGCTGACTGAGGCCAATGATGGAATAACCCATGGTTACGGAGACGATAAGTGGACAGGGCGGGCGGTCGACGCATTGAGGGATGTTTTTGAGTGTGATCTGGATGCCTATTTCGTCCCGACCGGAACCGCGGCCAATTGTCTGGCTTTGTCCTGTATGGTGCAACCTTGGGAGACCATTCTCTGTCATAGCCATGCGCATATCAATGCTGATGAATCGACAGCGCCGGAACAGTTTACTGGCGGTGCGCGAATGTTGGCCATTTCAAAGGGGGCAGGGAAAATTACGGTTGAACACCTGGAACAGTATTTTGCCAATGTTGGAACACATGAACCCCACAATCCCATCGCCAGAGCCTTGAGTATTACCCAGGCGAGTGAAGCCGGGCTCGTTTATTTTATTGATGAGCTGACATCTCTTTGCACTGCAGCCAAAGAACATGGCCTGTCTGTTCATATGGATGGTGCTCGTTTTGCCAATGCGCTGGTTACCCAGAAGTGCAGCCCTGCTGACCTGACCTGGAAGGCTGGAGTTGATGTCTTGTGTCTGGGAGCAACCAAATGTGGGGCCCTCTGTGCCGAAGCGGTTATCTTCTTTAATAAAGAGCTGGCCGAAACCTTTGTCCATCGGAGAAAAAGAGCGGGGCATCTGGTGTCAAAGGGACGCCTGTTCGGGGCTCAGTTTTTAGGTTGGCTGAAAGATAATCATTGGTTGGAACTGGCGGCTCATGCGAATGCGCAAGCTGCTAAACTGGCAGGGAAGTTGGCCACATTCGAAGGTGTTCGACTGGTCTGGCCGGTTCAGGCAAATGAAGTCTTTGTGACGATGCCCAAAGGGCTTGTCACTGCATTGTGGGATGCCGGTGCTGAGTTTTACGATTGGTATCCTGATGTCCGCCCAACAGAGATGACGCTTGGTGATGATGACATGATTGTGAGGCTGGTGACCTCGTTCGCCTCCCGTGATGAAGAGCGCGTGGAGTTTTGTGAACGGATTGAGGATTACTTGAATAAAAATTAGGCTTGCTAACCGCTGAGGTTTAAAGGATCTCCCCCCTCACCCATCGAGGGAGAGGGGGAGATGAAGAAAGCAATTGTCGATTTCTTCTCTATGGCCCTGTCATTGTTGAAGGAAATCAGTCCCCCTGGATGGGATCACGCTGCCATGCTTACGAGTCACTCACGAGTGAAAAAATAGTCTTTTCTTGATTGTCCTCTCCATATTTTTAAACTTTCACATGAAGTTTAACAAAGATAGCTTTGACACTTGGGCACTGATTTTCAAAGCTGCTTCCAAAGATTGTTCTGCTTGAGAGATTTCGGTCAAAGTGTTCACAATATCGGCATCTTCATAATTGGAAAGTCGTGATTGCATCTGTAGTTTGATTTCTTCAGTGAGAGATTTAACATCATCCAGATGTGAGTTGATATTTCCCATCTGGCTCCTGGCTCCGCGAATTTGCTCTGCCGAACTTTCAATACTGTCCAGTTGGTTTGAGACCGATGTGTGATCACCGCTATTGAGTGCTCCTTCAAGTTGATCTATCGTGGCAAAAATATCGGTCGGATTTTTGAATAGCTCAGATCCTGTTAGATTTGTCTGAACGGTCTGACCGGCGCTGACTTCGACCTGCTTGTGGTCGTTCGTGCCGTTATAAACGACAGGGTCACCACTAAATGGTGTTGTTTTGTCGGCGTATCCTGAAAAAGGTAATTCCCTTCAACTTTTGCGTTGGCGATATCAAGCAGTTGTTTTTTTAGTTGGCCCACTTCTTTCGCCAGAGTCTGCATATCTTCTGCAGAGTTTGAACTGTTGCTTCCTGAAATGGCGATCTCCTTGGCACGAATCAAAAGAGATGAGACTTGGTCTAAGTGTCCGTCAACAATATCGAGATCATTTTGGGTTGCATCGGTTGTTTCCATGTAGCGGTCTAATTTTTGAATCTCTTCTGTTGTACTGAGAATAGGGCCGACTGCAGCAGGATCATCGGATGAGCGGTTCACGCGTTTTCCTGTTGTTGCCTGTTCATAAAGTTCGTACCTTTGCTGGTTACTTTTTTCAATCTGATAGCTCAAGGAGCGGTAGGTTGACATCTGGGTTACTTTCATCGGTATGTCCTATAATTGCATAAGGGTGTTGAGCATTTCATCGACAGTTGATAGATATTTGGCTGCGGCCTCGTAGCCGGTCTGGTACTGGATCAGCATCAACATCTCTTCATCAATCGAGACCCCCGAAGTGTTATCTCGCATATTTTGAAGTTGCACCATGGCATCTTTAGTGCTGGCAAGGGTTTGTTTGTTCTGACTGACTTCGAGACCAATATCAGAGGCGATGGAGTTGTAGTAATCGTTAATGGTACTGTTGTTGATCAGTGCTTTGTCTTGTAGCCCAGTTATCTTCAAACAGTTACTATTGTCGCCGGGAAGATAGGTTCCGCCACTTCCTGCCGCCACTTCGTTCGGGTTGGTCAGGGTCATAGATAATGTTGCTGCTGCACCACTCCAGGGGTGTGGAGTGCCGCTTGTGTAAGAAAAGAAATCTTGTCCGGTATTGCCATTGGCGTCGATTCCGCTGCTATGAACTGTATTGACGGCGTTTGCCAGACCGAAGGCAAGTTGATCCAGCTTATCTAATACCACAGGGATGGTTTCATCACGTATATCGAGTTGGCCCTTAATCGCACCACCAAAATCATCTCGGTCAAGCGTGCTAGTCGATGCACCATTGGTAACTTGGAGTTCTAGTGTTCCTGCTGCTGAAATAACCTCAATTTCATTCGCTTTGTCTGCACTGACCAGGGGAACTCCGTTTGGCAGTTGCAGAGACACCATGCCGTTTGCCTCTGAGTAGGATTTGGCTCCAGTTGTTTCAGAGACTTCCTGGATGAGAAGGTCGCGTTGATCGCGTAGGGAATTGGCCGATATCCCTGTCGATTCTGCTGATGCTATCTGACTGTTGAGAGTGGCAATCTCTTTTAGTTGACGATTCAGGTTGGTGATGTCTCCTGCCAATTTGTCGTTGATACCGTCGGTGGTGGCGTTGAGGTCTTTGACCATTTTTTGCAGATGATCGGCGAGATCATCGCCCTCTTGCATGACCTGCTGACGTTCGACATTTCCAGAGGGATTTCCGCTTAAACTTTGCCAGGCATCATAAAAATTGTTGATCTCTTTATCGAGACTGGAACTGTCGATTCCGATAATACGCTCAAGTTCAGTCAGGGGCATCGTTTTGGCATTTGCTTCGCCGTATTCCGCTCCCTGTTTATTTAATTGACCGAGAACAAAACTGTCTGTTTCGCGGTCAATAGAAGAAACCGTTGCCCCCTGACCGATCATCTGGCCCCTGAACTCGAGCGTCGGAGATGGGCTGAGTCGAAGCGTTTGGCGTGAATAGCCCGGAGTGTTGACGTTAGAGACATTGTTGCCGGTGACTTCAATTCCTTTCTGGTTGACGAATAAACCAGAGGAACCAGTGTATAAAGATGATAAAAGGCTCATATCAGATGCTCCCGTTCAGTAACATGCCTGAATTTAAGGCCTGAACCCTGACACCCTTTTGGCTGTAGATGACAGGAGTCAATCTTTCGCTGCAATGACGCACCATCTGGCGCAAGTTGGCCAGACACGTATGCAACAAGCGGGCATTGCGAATATTATCTGCACAAATCCGGGCAATCTGTGGTTTCAATGCGGAAGGACAAACCTCTGTTCCCGAACTCATGATTTTAATCAACGCACCTTTTTCTTCCTGAAGCTCTTTCAGCTCTTTGACTTGCAGTTTTTGGGCAAAGCACCGTTCCTGAATGATTAACCGCTCCAACTGGTCGAGATGATTTTTTAATTCATGTGCCATTGTTTAACTCCCGGAATGGTTGCTAGCGTTTCAGGTTGATCAGTTCTTGCAACATTTCATCCGTTGTTGTTATGACTTTAGACGAAGCGGAGTACCCATTCTGAATGGTGATCAGGTTGACAAATTCCTGGGCAAGGTCGACGTTCGAAAGCTCAAGGCTGTTAGTATAGATCTTGCCCTGGGATGCTCCGGCGACACCGACGCTGGCCGACCCTGAGTTGGCCGTCGATGAATAGAGGCTGCCTCCCTCTTTGCTTAACCCCTCTGGATTGGTAAAGGTTGCCAGAGTAAGACGGGCGATATTGATCTTTTCTCCGTTGGAATAGCTGGCGATAACTGTTCCATCATTATCGATACTGACCTTGGTGACCTCCCCAGGGGCGTAACCATCCTGGTCCTGCGAAATAACAATTGAACTGCTGTTGAACTGAGTTGTGTTGAAGTTCATGTTGATCTGCTGACTTGTGTCTGCACCGTTATCCCAGGCCAGCGTGCCGGCGTTGGTACTTGCTGTTCCTCCGCTCAAAAGCTTGCCCTCATTGTCAAAGGTCAGGGTGCCGGTGCCGACTTCAGTGAGAGAATTCGGTCCTGCTGCGGCGGCAGAGAGTTCCGAACTGTTGACTACGGTATGCCATTCCCAGGTCAATGGGCTGGTCTTGACGAAGTACGTTGTCGCTGTATGTTTGTTTCCGAGCGAGTCAAACAGATCTGTGGAGGTTGAATAGTTGGACGTTTCCGTCGGATCAGTAATATCGAAGGGATCTTTCTGAGTGGATCCTGAATCAAGGTTTGTCTTCAGGGTTAATTCTCTGGTTTGTCGAGCAGGAATCTGGCTGTTGACATCAACCCTGATATCGGTTGGATCACCACCGAGCAAGGTCCCATTATTGTCAAATCCCTTCCCCTGAACCCTATAGCCTTCGGCACTTATGAGATAACCATTTGGATCGAAGCTGAATGAACCGTTACGGGTATAGAAGGTTTCGCTGCTGCCTTCATTGCTGAGCATAAAGAACCCATTTCCTTCAATTGCCAAGTCGGTAGAACTCGCACTTTTTTGGAATGATCCTTGGCTGAAGGTGGTCTTTATATTTGCGATTTGTGTTCCTCGGCCAACCTGGGCTGTACCACTGGAACTGGAGATGCTGGCGGATAATGCATCGGAAAACATGGTGCTGCTCGATTTGAAACCGATGGTGTTACTGTTTGATATATTATTTCCGGTTACGCTCATTGCTTCGGAATTGGCTTGCAGACCAGATATCCCCGTGTAAAGAGTACTTGAAAGTCCCATGGATTTCCTCCTTTATAAAAATGTGTCAGGCGACTGCCGCACTGTCGATGTTGGTGAAGACGTTCTGTTTCAGCTGTTCCCGAGCTGCGATGGTGATCACCCGGCGGTTGTTAATACTGACCAGCATGGCAATTTGATCCAGCAAGACCAGGGCGAGTTTTCCACCTTTAAGGCTGAGAGCCAGGATGGCTTCTTCCAAACGCTCCATCTCATTTTTAGAAAAACTCAATTGACGTTGTTCCATGCGTTGGCGGGCGTGTGCTGAAAAACTCAGTTCCAGTTGTGTGTGTGGTTTCATTAATCTCATTGCGCAATCACCGATGAAATGCCGCCAAGAGGGATGTTTCCAGCATCGGTCACGAGGATGCTGCCGGATGAATCAAGAACAACTTCATCAACTTTGACCTTAACCAAAGATTGATTTTTTACTGTCTTGTCTTCTGAATCTTTGACTTCTACTTCGAGCTTGTAAGTGCCTTTTGGAAGATCTTCACCGGAGCTGTCGGTTCCATCCCAGGCGACGAAGTTCTGTCCTTCTTGTGGGTTATCCAGGCTAAATGTGGCAACCTCATGACCATCAGCATCGATGACTTTGACGGTTGCTTGCGCGGCATCCTGATCGAGAGAAAACCCCAAGTTGACATCGTCTCCCTGGAGATAGACGCTATCGGTTGCAACAACAACTTCTTGGCCCAGGAGTGAGAACGCTGCAGAGCTCCCTTGGGTAAAGAGTAGTTGATCCATTTTTTTATTTGTTTCTGTCTGTTGTTCAAGGGAACTGAACTGAGCCAGTTGGGCGACAAACTCAGTGTTATCCTGTGGGTTGAGGGGATCTTGATGCTGCAATTGAGCTACAAGAAGCTTCATAAAGGCATCCGATCCCAGAGCGGAATTTCCACTTGCAGTGTTGGTGTAGTTCGTGAGGTTGCTAGAACTTTGATTGATACTGTCGGTTGTCGCCATAGTCGTGATCCTTTATGCAAGCATTTGATTGATGCTTACCTTATCGAGACTGATGACCTGGATTTGTATTGTTGTTGTGTGTGGTTTTCGTTGTGATTAGAAATATTTAGATGGGATTTGTTACATGATATAGACACAATGAAACAAAAGGGTGGAGCATACAAAAAAGGGCTGCTCCTTGAGGGGAACAGCCCTTTTTAATGACGGGTGTGATGTTGTCTTCGTTAGACTTGACTTCCAACCAACAGATATCCAGCGCCTCGAATCGTTTTGAGGTAGCGGGGATTGTGAGGGTCGTCGCCGATTTTTTGCCTTATGCGCGAAATATAGATATCGATGGAGCGGTCATAGCCGTTGTATTCACGTTTATAAAGTGACTGGTGAATTTGATCGCGGCTGAGAATATTTCGGGCATTTTGGGCCAGGCACCAGAGCAGGTCGAACTCGCGGTCGGTCAGGGAAACGTTTTCACCTGAACAGCTCACTTCACGCCGACCGGCATCGATCTGCAATTCCCCCAGCCGGATCGCTGTTTTGCCTTCTGAACTCACTTTTTCTGAACGCCTTAATAGGGTTCTGATTTTCGTCAACAGCAAATCTGCTGGCTGAGGTTTAAAGAGAAAATCGTCAGCCCCCATTTCAAGCCCCAATAGCTGAATGAACCCATCGGTCAGTGCTGTGAGAAAAAGCACCGGTCCGTCGTAAACGGTGCGAATAGACTGGCAGATGGAAACACTTTCAATTGATGGCTTCTCCAGGTCGATAAGGATCGTATCAATGCTTAGATCAAGTAGCCGCTCCGCTTCAAACTGAGAGCAATATTGAAGCTGTATTCTATATCCTTCATTCTCCAGAGTGTTGACCGTGTTGATGGCATCATCATGGTCGCTCAGGAAAAGGAGGTGCTTAGCCGCCTGTTGATGTTCTCTTCCTCGGATTTGCATTGTGGTCCTTTCTGCGCCGGTTGGATCTGTAGTTGTGTCACATTGTTTGTTATCGGCTGCACTGTTGAGAAACTTAGTCTCTTTTTTGTAACAATTTGTTTCTCTCTCATAGATCACGACTCGCTTTACTTGGTTTCTGAGGGGCATATGCCGCTAGTGATGATTTTTCTGCTCCGCATTCACGTTTAAGGAGATGACGTAAATCCTCGATCACCAGATAGAAGCAGGGCACCAGTAACAGGGCGATCAGGGTGGCGAAGAGGATGCCGAAGCCCAGTGAGATCGCCATGGGAATCATAAATTTTGCCTGTCTTGAGGTTTCGAAGATCATCGGCATCAGACCGCAGAAAGTGGTCATGGTGGTCAGCATGATCGGACGGAAACGGGTGATTCCTGATTCGACAATCGCGGTCCAGGTATCGACCCCTTCGCGTCGTTGACGGTTGGCAAAGTCGATCAACACCAAAGAATCATTAACAACCACACCAGACAGGGCGACAACGCCGAACATACTCATGACGCTCAGACCATAACCGAGAACCAGGTGACCAATAACTGCCCCAACAATACCGAAGGGGATACAGAGCATGATAATTGCCGGTTGCAGATAGCTGCGAAAGGGGATTGCCAGCAGAGCGTAGATCATCAGCATGGCCATACCCAGGCCAAGAAAGAGGCTCGACATACTTTCAGCCATGTCGGCCTGTTGGCCTTCGAAGCTGTAGTTCAGGCCGGGGTAACGCTCGGCCAATTGCGGCAGAATGCTGACAGTCAGGGCATTTTGTACCTGACCCGCTTGATCTTTAGGAGTGACATCGGCACTGACGGTAATGACACGCTGACCGTTGCGCCGGTCGATGCTGGTGTAGGCGCGGCCACGTTCAATATCGACCGCTTCCCGCAAGGGGATTTCAATCCCGGATGGACTGAGCAGGATCATTTCTTCCAGATTATACTCTGAAACACGCTCTTCCTTTGGTCGTCTGACCATCACTTTGATCTCATTACGACCGCGCTGCTGGCGCAAGACTTCAGTACCGTAATAAGCACTGCGGATCTGCTGAGCAACGCTTTGTGCTGTTAATCCCAGGCTCGAACCTTCGGGGCGGATGCTGAAGTCGAGCTGTTCTTTGCCGGGAGTAAAGCCGTCATCAGCATCCTTGACCATAGGGAAATTACCCAGCTCAGCAGCCAGATCTTGACCCGCCTGCTCCAGGGTATCAATATTCTCATGACTCAATTCCACTGTGAGCCCACGGCCCGATCCAGGTCCGCCGGAGTCTGACTCAAATTTGATACTTTCAAGACCACTGATTTCGCCGACTCTCTGGCGCCACAAACGATTGAACTGATCTGTTGAGATAGCCCGTTGTTTCGGATCGGCGAGGTAGGCACGGATATCCAAGGTGTGGCTGCCGGAGACGCCGTTGACCGAGTTGCCGATGCGGGCTGATGTGCCGATAAGGAGCCCTTCTTCTGCGTACTCGGTGCCGATCTCCATGGCTGCGGCAACCAGTTGATCACGTACCGCTTCGGTCTGCTCGACTGCAGAGCCGTAGGGCAGGGCAGCAGTCACCTTGGCATAATCCGATTCAACACTTGGGAATAGTGACATGCCCATCCGACCACTGAGAACCAGCGACAGGGTCAGGATCAGTACGGCAGTGGCCGCTGCGATGGTCAGATAGCGCTGACGGAGTAATCGCTGCAATAGAGGTGCATAGATGTTCCTGATAAAGCGGCTGAAGGCGGCACTGAAGTTTTGCTGCCAACGATGCAGTGCTCCCATATATCCACCGCGACGGTTTTCTTTGAGGTGGCCTAAGTGGGCAGGGAGTATAAACAGCGATTCGACCAGTGAGACCAGAAAGACAGTGACCACCACAATTGGAATGACCTGAAATATTTTACCCATAACGCCTGGGACAAAATAGAGCGGCATGAAGGCAACGATATTGGTCAAAATACTGAATGTAACCGGCATTGCCACTTCGCGCGCTCCAGCAACGGCAGCTTTAAGTGGTGTCATCCCCTGACTGCGGAACTTGTAGATATTTTCTCCAACCACAATGGCGTCATCGACCACGATCCCCAGAGCGATAATAAAGGCAAACATGGAGATCATATTGATGCTTATACCGAACAGTGGCAGAACCAGAAAGGCACCGAGAAAAGAGATTGGAATTCCCATGGTGACCCAGAAGGCCAAGCGCGCCTCAAGGAATAGTCCCAGCAGGACAAAGACCAGAGCGAGACCGATATAGGCATTATTAAGCAGCAGGTCGCGCCGCTGACTGAAACGTTCAGATGCATCATTGAGGGTTGCGACTTCGACACCTGGAGGAAGTTCATCGCGCCAGGGGTCCACTTCGGCCATAACTGCGTCGACCACCTCGATCGGCGTTTGTTCGCCAACACGGTAGACTTCGATCATCATCGAGCGCTTGCCGTTGTATTCTGAATAGGTGTCGGTCTCTTCAAACCCATCTTTGATGGTGGCAATATCTTCCAACAGCAGTTGAGTGCCATCGTTTGTCGTCAGAATCGGGATGCCGGCAAATTCAGTACCGTAGTCACGCCGTTCCTGCATGCGCACCAGAATTTCTCCACCAGAGGTTTTGATTCCACCACCCGGGAGCTCAATCGCAGCCTTACTCAATGTTTCGGCAACTTGGGCGAGAGTCAGTCCATAAGCACGTAGTTTTTCCTGGGGTATTTCAATCGCTATCTCCAGCGAGCTGTTGCCGCTCAGCTCGACCTGAGTGATGTCAGGGTTCTGTAGCAATCGGGTACGGAAATTATCGGCCAGGTTAAACAGGTTCTGCTCACTCTGGTCACCGTAGAGCACCAACAGAATAACGCTGCGCTTGCGGTCGACAATGGAAACATTGGCCTGTTCTGCGTCATCTGGAAAGGTGGTGATGCGGTCAACTTCATTCTGGACGTCCTGCCCCAGTTTTTGCAGGTCGGAACCGGTGAGCAGAGATACTGTGACAGTCCCTGATCCTTCTCGGGCGCTTGAGTTGATTTCATCAATTCCTTCCAGTCCCTGAATCGCTTCCTCGATCGGCAGAATAATTCCCTGCTCAACCTCTTCCGGGCTGGCACCGCTGTAGGTGACACTGACTGAGACCTGATCGGTGCTGAATTCAGGGAAGACCTCCTGCTTGATCTGGGTTACGAAGAATAGTCCCCCAACTAACAGGACCACCATCAGCAGGTTGGCAGCAACAGAGTTTCCCGCCATCCAGCGGATCGCTCCGTTGCCGTTCTGTTCGCTACTCATGGGTTGCTCCTGTTGTCTGATCGTTGAAGGCCATTTTTGTGTTCTCAGCCCGCAGTTGCATACCGGCTATGGCAGAGCTAAGGTTGGTAGTCACCAGCTGTGCCCCTCGCGGCAGGTTATTACGTAACAGGACCCGGTCGCTGTCACGCCAGATAATATCTGCTTCAGCAATCTGTAGTTGATGATCGCCATCAAGTAGCCAGACCTTACTGCCGTCATGGACTGAATCGCGAGGTACGCTGATGACATCATCAAGTATTTTCCCATCGATTTCGACCCGGACATATTCACCCAACAGCAATGGCTCTCTTTGATCTGCTTCCTTTTTAAGATCGAGTGGATCAGTAATCTCAACCAACAACCGAGCCATGCGGCCGCTATCGGTCAGATCGGGAAGCAGGCGGTGAACCTTGCCCACCTTTTGTCTGCCAGCGGTGCTGATCTGAACCAGTGAACCCTGATCCTTTTCATTCTGGGGGATATCGATCCATTGCAACCGGTCGACCGGGATGGCGACCTGAACCCAGTAGCGGTCAGTATTGACCAGAGTTGCTACCGTTTCCTGGGCGGCCAGGTAGCTGCCGGGTTGAACATTTTTGCTGATGACCATGGCGTTGAAGGGCGCAAATACAATGGTGCGCTCCAGATTGAGTTTGGCCAGGGTCAGCCCGGCTTGAGCGGATTGATATGCCGCCTGAGCTTTGAGCAGGTGTGGCTTGCGTAAGGCCAGATCTTTGTCGTTCTGGCTTGCATTATCTTTATTGTCGTAAAGTTCCCATTCCTGCCGGGCGATCTCCTGATTTCCCTGTTCCAGAGATAGATCATAGGCGGCCTGGGCGACTGTGCTTTCAGCCTGGGCCACGGCCAGTTGATAGTCAGCTGGCTCGAGTTGCAGCAGATTGTCGCTGCGAGAGACTTGACTCCCTAGTTCGAAAGATTTTTTTATCGCGACAACCCGGCCTTTGACTTCACTCTTTAAGGCAACTTCTTGAGCTGCAATGACTGTCCCCGTTGCGCTGATTCGAACCTGTTCGAGTGTTGTCTCGAGTGTTATGGCTTCGACCAGTGGAGCTTCCTTGACGGCGATCTGGCGCTTGGCTTTTGGGGTGCTTTTGACGATATAGACACCACCCGCGGTCGCAACCCCGAGAATCAGGATAATGACGCCGAGAGTTAACAGGGTTTTCATTGCTTTGCCTTTGTTTTCAACGGGTTCATTTATTGTTTTCATAGAGAGACCTCTTTTTCTGGAGAGACGAGTTGCGCTGGCCATGACCCGCCGAGGGCTCGGTAGAGAGAAACGCGATTGGTCAGGATCGATAGTCTTTGGCTGGTCAGGTTCTGCTGCAGTGTTTCGACACTCTGCAATTCGGTCAGTACTGGCAGGTAGGTGCTGAGCCCGCTCTTATAGCGATCTTCGGCGGCCTTAAGTGCCTGTCTAGCGATATCGTCCTGATACTCCATTGCTTCCAGTTGTTCGATCAATTTCTGTTCACTGATCATGGCATCTTCTACTTCGTGGATGGCAGTCAGTACGGTTTCCTGATAAGCGGCCAGTTTTTCGTCGATAATTGCCTGCCTGTAATCGACCTCAGCGTCGCGCTTCCCTCCGTCAAGCAGTGGAGCGGTCAGGTTGGCAGCCAGATTAAGAATCCAGTTATCAAACAGATCGCTAAAGCTGGCGGAGCTACTATTGACACCGGCAGTGAGTTTGAGAGCTGGCAGGCGGTCTGCTTTAGCCGCGGACAACTGCCAGTCCGCTGCCTTTAACCGCATTCCTGCTGCACGGATGTCGGGACGTCTGGCCAGCAGTTCGGCTGGCAGGCCCAGTTCGGGAAGCGGAGGCAGTTGCGGTAATGAAAATTGAGTTAAACCAAGATCCTGCTGCGGATTATTGCCTAGCAGCACGGCAATCTCGTGACTGTAGCGTTGTTGAGCCGATTGTAGCGCTGGCATCTGAGTTTTAAGTGCGGCGATCGATTCCTGCTGCTGGAGCAGATCGACAGCTGTTGCCTGAGCTTTGCGGTAGCGTAGATCGACCAGCCTGAGGTAGTCGGTTGCGGTTGCCAACTGCTCATTCAGCAATCGCTGCTGTTCGGCCTGGCCCAGCAGTTTGAGCCAGCGATCACTGACTTCGCCGGCAACCGTGATGGCAGAGGATTTCAAATCTTCAGCCGTAGCCAGCTGTGTCTGGCTCTGGACGTTAATCGTGGCTGATACTCGGCCCCAGAGGTCAAGTTCAAAGCTGCTGCTGAGTCCGGCGCTGTATTCTTCACTGTTGCTGGTGGAACCGTTTGTATGGGTTTGACTGTTCTGGGAGCCGGAGGTGAGGCTAAGGTCAGGGTAGCGTGAGCTGCCACTCTGTCTGGTCAGGGCACCTGCCTGCTCAAGTTTGGCCCAGGTCTGTTTCAAACTCAGGTTGTCGGCCAGAGCCTGTTCAATCAGGCGGTTGAGATCTTCAGAAGCAAAGCTCTGCCACCACTGATCGGGAGCGGAACTGTCACCGCTGGCATCGTAGAGTGCGTACTGTTGCGGCATCTGCACACTGTCCGCCGGGATTAAGCTTGCGCTGAAGGGGCTACAGGCACTCAAGCTTAATAGCATGATAAGCCAGACGGCCAGACTCAAAGGTCGGGCCTTCATCTGATTATTATCTGTTTCGATTGGTGTAGGCATGGTTTCCTCGAGCAAAAAATCGTTGGGGCAGCAGATCCACCCTTATGTGATGATCTTTTGTAACGTTACAAATTGAAATAAATGTGGCAGAAATGTGAAAGTTGCAGGAACAGTTGAAAGAGCGGTGCATTGCCCATTTATTTCTGTTAACTGTTAAATAGTTAATCGGTTCTGCATTATGATAGTGCTGTCAACTTGAGCGAAGGATCGCCCGAAAATGAAGATCAATATAACAACACGTTTATTTCTGCTGATTCTCATTGCCACAGTTATTTCCATTGTCAGTATGGTTGTGCTGTTGCGCTGGGATCTGGACCGAACTGTGGTGCGACACTTTAGCAGCCTGGCGAACGCAACGGTTGCTTCGTTGCAGGAAAGGGTCGGGGATTATTACAAGCAAAATGGTACTCTGCAGACGTTAAAAGAGGATCCTGAAACTTGGGCGAATCTCCTTTATCAAGCAGTCAAGGAGAACGCGGATGTTCTCGAGCAGCTTAAACACCCCGACTTTAGACGGGAAAGAGAACACCAAGAGAGATCTCGCAGAGAGAATCCAAAAGGTGAAATGCGTCCCTTCGGTTTCAATATCCTGCTTGATCACTTTCTTCTATTCGATCAGGACAAAGGTTTTATTATTGGAGGACGTGATGTGAAAACGGTCCGAGTATATTATCCTGTCCACTATCAGGATCAAGTGGTTGGTTATATCGGTTTTGTCCCGACCAAAGATTTGATGAATAATAAGCAGAAGCGCTTCTTGAGTGATATTCAGAACACCTTGCTGAGTTTGGCAGGGATTGTTGTCAGTCTCAGCGCTGATTGCTTTGCTTTTTGCCCGCAAGATGGTTCGGCCGATCAAGCAGTTGGCAGCCGGAACACACAAATTGGCTGCCGGGGATCTGACCACGCGGGTTGAGGTTAGGTCGCAGGACGAAATTGGCACTCTGGCCGATGATTTTAATCACCTGGCCTTTACTCTAGAGAAGAATGAGCAGGCCCGGCGTCAATGGATGGCTGAAATCTCCCACGAACTGCGTACCCCAGTCGCGGTGCTGCGAGGTGAGATCGAAGCGTTGCAGGATGGGGTCAGAGTGATAACTCCAGCGGCTCTTGATTCATTGCATGCCGAAGCGGTTCACCTTGGTCGTTTGGCTGACGATCTCTACCAGTTGGCGATGTCTGACGTTGGAACTTTGACCTATCAAAAGGAAGCTCTCGATCTCGTTGCCCTGTTGAAAGATATCTGTGACAGTTTTGATGATCTGTTTCAGGATGATGACATCGAATTGACCTTTGATCAGGGCTGGATCGAATCTCTGACCTTCTTTGGTGATGATAGTCGCTTGCGTCAGCTGTTTGATAATCTGCTTGAAAATGCTTTAAAGTATACCGACCGGGATGGTCAGGTGAAGGTCGGTGTCTCCAGTCAGGAAAACAAAGTGATCATCGACTTTCAGGATTCCAGCCCCGGTGTTGAGCGTGATGAACTGGAAAAGCTGTTAGATCGATTTTATCGTTCGCCGAAAAATCAGAAAACATCTGACGGTGCCGGCCTGGGTTTGAGTATCTGCCGTAATATTGTTGAAGGTCATCAGGGCACGATGAAGGTCAGCAACTCTCCCTACGGGGGCTTGTGGGTTCAGATCGAATTGCCAATCAGGGGGGCGTTGACATGAGTGGGAAAGTTTTGATTGTTGAGGATGAGCAGAAGCTGTCTGCGCTGTTACGTGACTATCTTGATCAGGCCGGCTATCAGACCGATTGCATTTTTCGCGGCGATGAGGCGGTTGCC
>JDSF01000242.1_pt1 | contig 31127 bp, 30 predicted proteins | sample 199441 | NCBI WGS metagenome assembly JDSF01 (sample SAMN02592751, study PRJNA231836) | bioreactor metagenome | isolation source: continuous culture bioreactor denitrification-DNRA | place: Germany: Bremen
CACTCTGACGGTCTCCGACAACGGTCAGCTTGCCATTGTCACGTTCCGCAGTGAACATGGGGTGACAAATAACCCTGAAATGAAGTGATTTACGGTGGAGATATTCTTGTAAAGAAAAGAAGATATGATTGGCATCGGGTGAGTTGGTAAAGAGATAATAATGACCAGCCTCTTTCTGAGGCTGCAGAGAAACCTTAATTCCGTCCGGATTATTAATAAGAAAATCACCGGCCTGTCTTAAGTTTACGACCAGTTCTGACAGCGAAAGTTCAGCCAGATAATTTTCCGGAATTTCCTGACGTAACATGCGCGCCAGATTAAGGTAAATCGGCAAAGACGTTTTTTGTCCTTGCCTTATCAGTTCTTGCTCCATTGTGGCGTGTTGAAAGAGAAGTTCTCTCTCTTCGGTGGTACGACCTTTTCTGGCAACGGTCACTTTCATATTGGCTCCCTCATACCCTGCTAAAAGAATTATCAAGGTCGGCCATAAACGCCATTGTTTATGGTCTATAACGAATCATAGAACACGCCAAAGGGGTTATCAAGTGACTTGTCAGTTATTTATTTGAGCTGATAGAAAGCCCTGGTCAAAGATGAGAACTCTTCCAGCGACAATGTCTCTCCTCTTCTTGTTGGCAGGATGTCAGCTTTTTCGAGAGCCACATTGACATGATCAGGGGCAAATCCACCTGCACGGAGACTATTGCGCAGGGTCTTCCGTCTTTGGGTAAAGGCACCCTTGACGACCTGCTTAAACAACACCTCATCTACAGGATCAACCCGTGGCTGCTCAAGTGGGTCAAATTGCAAGACGATAGAATCGACTTTGGGCGGAGGATTAAAAGCACCTGGTTTTACCAGAGTCACTGTCTTCATGTCATACCAGAGCTGACATAAGACCGACAGGATACCGTAGTCTTTCCCTCCCGGTTCGGCCACAAGACGCTCTCCGACTTCTCTTTGGAACATCAGAATCATACGTTGAAAAAGATCCTTATGATCAATCAGACGGAAGACAACCTGAGTCGATATGTTGTAGGGAAGATTCGCCACCATCGTATAGGGTGGCTCGGTCAAAAAATCACGCCACGCCAGCTTCAGCACATCACCGGCATGAATGGTAATGCGATCATCACAGCGTTGCTCTAACAGCGCGATCAGATCACGGTCAATTTCCATGACCTCAACACGGGCCGCCAGAGGCAGCATTTCATCGGTCAAAACACCGAGGCCAGGACCAATTTCAACGGCTGTGACACTTTGATCAAGCTGAGCGGCACCAATGATTTTATTAATGATGGCTTGATCATGCAAAAAGTGCTGACCAAAACGTTTTTTTGTTCTGTAATTCAAACTTAAACTCTTACTCTCATTTTCGCCGACGCGGCCAACGTGGAATTCGTGCCTGCCGGAGACTGGGGATAAAACGAACCGTGAGGGAATAACCGATAATGGCAACAGGGATACCGACAATTAAACTGCCGAGTAAAATGGGTCCACCCACCTGGATTCCCATCGACCAGCTCAATTCGTGAGGCAGATGACCAGAATGAGGAGACATCCCTAAAAAGAGCCGACCGACCTGAAATTCTAAACCATAGATAAAAGGAGCGGTAACGGGGTTCGTCACCCAGACTCCAATCACAGCAGCAATCTTGTTCTGACGTAGCAGGAAGGCAAATAATAACGCCAGCAGCATCTGGACACCAAAGGTCGGTGTAAAGCCCACGAACAGGCCGAGAGCCATGCCCCGACCAATATCATCCGGCTCTGAACGTAAGCGTGCAAGACGAATAACGTTCAGCTTAAATTGTCTGAAAAAACCCCAACGACGCCACATAATATTACTCTGGGTTACCGGTCACTAATTCCAACGGCCAGCTTGAAACAGCATTCAAATCAAGACCAGAGGTCAATCCTTTAGACAAATAATGATCTCCGGCGACTGCCAGCATAGCAGCATTGTCAGCACAGAGTACAGGAGAAGGGAAATAAACTGTCTTACTGCCCTTTTCAGTCAGCTCGGTAAAACGCTTGCGCAGACCAGAGTTACAGGCGACACCGCCAGCAATAACAATCCGCTCAAGGTTTTCTGATTCAGCGGCACGCATAATTTTACGAGTCAAGACATCAACCACCGCAGTCTGGAAAGCGCAGGCAATCTGCTGTATCTGTTCATCACTCGGATGACTGTCAAGTTTGTGCAGGTGATTCAGAACTGCGGTCTTGACCCCAGAGAAGCTGAAATTCAAATTATCCTTCTTTAGCATCGGCCGCGGAAAAATAATGCCGCCGTCATCTCCTGCTTTAGCCAGTTTATCAATGACCGGTCCACCGGGATAGCCCAGGCCCAACATCTTGGCAACCTTATCAAAAGCCTCCCCCGCGGCGTCATCAACTGTCCGTCCCAACAGTTTATAACGGCCGATGCCATCAACCCGATAAAGATGGGTATGACCGCCTGAAACAGCCGCAGCTAAGAATGGGAAATCAACCTTCTGTTCCAGCTGAGCAGCCATAATATGACCTTCAATATGATGGACACCCAGCAGCGGAACTTTCAAACTGTAGGCCAGAGCCTTCGCAAAGGAGACACCAACCAGAAGCGCTCCGACAAGGCCAGGACCACGAGTCACCACGATCCCTTCAAGATCGCTCAGTTTAACACCTGCTTGCTCCAAAGCCTCATCAACTAATGGGTTGATCACCTCTAGGTGGCGGCGCGAAGCCAATTCTGGCACAACACCACCATAGATGGCGTGGAGATCTACCTGTGAGGCGATCAGATTTGATAACACCTGTTGACCATCCCTGACCACAGCAGCTGCTGTTTCATCACAGGAACTTTCCAGCGCGAGTAAAAGCATTAGACATCCTAAATCGTGAATTTATTTCGAACAGGACAACACTATCATCCTGATCTTTAACCTGATCATAAGTGCAATAGCAAGCCTAAGCCTGTTTACAAAAGGTTTGCCGCTAATTCGGCCAGGGAAGAACGCTCCCCCTTACTCAAGGTCGTGTGCCCGGTAAGATCCTGCCCCTTGAGTCTTTCGACAGAATAGGACAACCCATTGCTGGCCGAGTCAACATAAGGGTTATCGATCTGGAAGGGGTCACCGGTCAAAATAATCTTGGTCCCCTCACCGGCACGAGTGATAATCGTTTTAATTTCGTGTGGCGTCAGATTTTGAGCTTCATCGACAATCATATACTGCTTAGGAATTGAACGCCCGCGGATATAGGTCAAGGGTTCGATTTCCATCAAACCAAGGTCAATCAATTCGCGATGTCCGCGCTTGCGCTTACCTCCCTCATCATAGGATGAAAGCAAAAGCTCAACATTGTCAAAAATTGGCTGCATCCAGGGAGAGAGCTTCTCTTCAACATCCCCCGGAAGAAAACCTAGATCGCGCCCCATAGGGAAGACAGGACGGGAAACCAACAGGCGATTGTAAGCACCTTCATCAGCGGTTTTAAGTAAGCCGGCAGCAATGGCCAGCAGGGTTTTTCCTGTACCAGCTTTACCGACAAGGGAAACCAACTGCACATCATCGTTGAGCAGCAGATCAAAGGCAAACTGCTGTTCACGGTTGCGTGGATGAATCCCCCAGACTCCTTCTTTCGGAGTCTTGATCAGAGCGACAACTTCTCCACTCAAGGCATTGTAACGTCCGATTGCAGTATGAGAAGCATTGGTTTCATCAATGAGAGTGATCCCCTGATTCGCAAAAAAATCACCCTCCAGCTTCATAGAACCATTTTCGTAGAATTCATCGACCTGCTCTCGCGACAAAATAACTTCACTCGTGCCGGTATAGAGTTCTTCGACTGGAACCTTGTCACTCTGATAGTCTTCTGCATGCATTCCAATGGTGTCGGCCTTGATCCGCAGGTTGATATCCTTCGTCACAAAAAAGACAGTCCCCTCTGGTGCAGTTTCCTGCAAATCTTTAGCGACAGCGAGAATTCTGTTGTCACCCTGATCGACCCGCAATTCTGGCGGCAGCTTCAGGAGGTATTCTTCTTTATAGATAGCAACTTTTAAAGTCCCGCCATTCTCGAGCGGAACCCCCTCAGTCAACTTGTATTTCAACCGGTATGAGTCGATCATACGCGAAATCTGACGCGCGTTCCGCCCTGTTTCACTCTGATCTTTTTTAAAGCGATCAATCTCTTCAATAACCGTCAATGGTAGAATAACCATGTTGTCGGAAAACTTGGAAATAGCCTGTGGATCATGAAGCAGGACATTGGTATCAAGAACGTAATTTTTCATCTATTTTTTCCTATCTGAGTATTGCTACTCAAATGAGTTTATTTCTCAGACTGTGATATTTCAGTCACAGCCTGTAGGAAACAATCGATTTCATCCTCAGTGGTAAAGCAACCGGGACTCACGCGAACGGTCCCGTCGGGATAGGTGCCTATGGTACGATGAGCGTCTGGAGCACAATGGAGTCCAACACGCACAGAGATATCTTTTTGATCAAGCTTAAAGCCAATCGTTGATGGATCATGTCCTGCGATATTAAATGAGACGACCTCGCCCCGCAGTTCAATCTGCTGCGGCCCGTACACAGTGACGCCATCAATGACTTGCAAACCATCCATCAAACGACTCACCATTTTTTGATCATGTTGCCGAATCTGATCGATCCCCTTTTGTTGCAGGAAGAGCAGTCCGGCATGCAATCCAGCAATACCGGGGATATTCAATGTTCCCGACTCCAAACGTTCAGGTAAACATTCAGGCTGTAGATCAGAGCGAGAATTTGCTCCTGTTCCACCATAGACCAGAGGATTCAGATCAATGCCTTGAGCAACATAAAGAAAACCAGTCCCTTGTGGTCCCATTAAACGTTTATGTCCCGGTGCGGCAAAGATATCAATGGCTGATGTTTCAAAGTTGATCGGCAAAGCACCAGCGGTTTGCGAGCCGTCGACCATGAAAAAGATCCCCTGCTCTTTGCACCATGGACCCAGTGTTTCTATGGCTGAATCGACCCAACCACATTTGAACAATGATTGACAATAAGCAGCCGCGTTTGTTTCTTAAGGCATTCCCGCTGAATATCTTCCAGATCAACAATAGCACTGTGACTGTCCGCACCAACTTTAACAACGTCAACGCCACGATCCTGAAGAGCCTTAAGGGGCGTGCGACAGCGTTGTGCTCAATTGATGTTGTGACGACTCGATCACCCTTTTTCAATAGTCCAAATAAAGCCTGATTAATCGCAATGGTCGCATTGGCAGTAAAAACAAAACGATCTGAATCAGGGGCATGAAACAGTTCGGCCAAAAGCTCACGCGTCTCAAATATCAAGCGGCTCGTCGATTGAGCCAGTTGATAACTACCGCGCCCTGCACTACCACCATGACGCAGTGCATCCATAACCGCCTGATAGACAGTTTCAGGTTTGGGATGACTCGTTGCCGCATTATCTAAATATATTGGTTTCATAACATTGGCCCAGATAAAAATTGATCGGCAGAATACTTAAATTTTTCCTGATCACAAGCACAACATCAGGAAATTAGATATATACGTCATAACACTTACATTTTAGCACTATTCTGTCCCAAAAAAGAACCAATCTTTAAAATATTCAAACTTGACACACACTAGATATAGTGGTCTATTTTCAAGCACTACAAAATATTGTGGAAAGACATCAAAATCTCTATTCTATTGAAAAACATAATATTTTTGACGGAGGGACCTCAATAAAGGGTTGAAAATATCGCAACCATTCAGATTTCAATGTGCCTGACAAGGCATTAACGTTTCCTGCCGAAAGCAACCTGCACCACTTCCAGTGATGGCAATCAGGAACTTAGCACAAAAAACTCGTTGTAGCCCGTGCGGCTTATCGTTTTTTACGCTGCTGTAGGAAATAAATTAACTTCATGCATTATTTTATAGAAGAAACAATCTAATGAAGTTCAAACTAATTTATGGATAAAAACATGGCGACAAAGACCACGAAAACAGCAAACAAGAGCCTCACAGGAAACTCTATGGACACCAATAATGATTGGCAAATTGTCAGCCTCGATGTTCTCAGAGAAAATATGCAAAAGGTGACGAACAGGAGTTGAATGGCCCAGACATGGTTCAAGCTATTCGTAAACGCGTTGCCAATGCTCTTGCGAAACAAGAAAAAGATCCAAAAACCTTCGAATCATTATTCCTTAAAACACTCGAAGAAGGATTTATTCCTGCTGGTCGGATTAACAGCGCAGCAGGTGCTGATATTAAAAATGTCACCCTGATCAACTGCTTTGTCCAACCTGTCGGAGATAGTATTTCCAGCACGATTGACGGCAAAGTTGGCATCTACCATGCCCTTCTGGAAGCAGCGGAAACAATGCGCAGGGGTGGCGGTGTTGGATACGATTTCAGCTCGATTCGGCCTGCAGGAGCCAGAGTCATCGGAACGGCAAGCTCTGCTTCTGGTCCGGTCTCCTACATGCATGTCTTTGATCAGTCATGTTCAACGGTCGAGTCAGCAGGATCACGCCGAGGCGCACAAATGGGTGTCCTCCGTTGCGATCACCCAGATATTGTTAAATTTATCCAGGAGAAAACAAACTCCGGCAAACTCAACAATTTCAATATCTCCGTTGGCATTACAGACAAGTTTATGCACGCTGTTGTTGATGAAACGCCTTTTGAACTCGTGCATAAGTCTGAACCGAATGAAGCTGTCAAGGAGCAAGGAGCATATCAACGAGAAGATGGTATGTGGGTTTACTCCAAAGTTAACCCGAAAGAAGTCTGGGATAAAATCATGGACAGCACATATAAAGCGGCTGAACCTGGTGTGCTTTTCCTTGACCAAATAAACAAAGAGAATAACCTGCACTACTGTGAAACCATCGAAGCCACAAATCCCTGTGGAGAGATCCCCATTCCAGATTATGGTTGCTGTTGCCTTGGCAGTATTAATCTCACCAAATATGTTCAGGATAGCTTCTCTGATGACGCACGTTTTGATTATGATCTGTTTTGCACAACGGTCACAAACGGAGTGCGGATGCTGGACAATGTTCTCGATACCACAGCATGGCCATTAGATCAGCAAGCTGAAGAAGCGAGCAATAAGCGCAGAATTGGATTTGGCTACACAGGTCTCGGTGACACACTGATCATGCTCAACCTTCGCTATGACAGCCAGGAAGGACGCGATTTTGCAGCAGATCTCACCAGACGCATGCGCGATTCCGCCTATGAAGCATCGATAGAATTAGCAAAAGAAAAAGGGCCCTTCAAAAAATTTGATGCAGACAAATACCTTGACAGTGGCATGGCAAAACGCCTTCCTGAAAATATCAGGTCCAAAATCAAAAAGCATGGTATCCGCAACAGCCATCTGCTCAGTATTGCACCGACAGGGACAATCTCACTGGCCTTTGGAGACAACTGCTCAAACGGTCTTGAGCCCGCTTTCTCTTGGTTCTACAAACGTAAGAAAAATGAGCCTGATGGATCAAAAAAAGAATATATGGTCGAAGACCACGCCTACAGAGCCTACAGAGAATTAGGAGGCGATATAGAGAATCTTCCGGAAGCGTTTATCAGTGCACTAGAGATCAATGCCAATGACCATATGCTGATGCAGGCGGCAATTCAGCCCTACATTTGTGCGTCGATTTCCAAGACAGTCAACGTACCATCGGAATATCCATTCTCTCAGTTTAAAGATCTGTATATCAATGCCTGGAAGCATAATCTCAAAGGGATCACAACATATCGTCCGAATGAAATTGTCGGCAGTGTCCTTTCGGTAGAAAATACAGAACATCAGGCACAGAACCTCGACCAATCTGATCCTGATCGAAAACTGAAAATAACGGATACACCAAACGTTGCACTGGCAGCACTGCGTTGGGCCCACCGTCCTTATGTTGCCAGCGGAACACCTTCGGTCACCTATGTCATCGATAATCCAGAACACCGCTTTGCTGTTTTTGTCGGTCATATTGAAAATGGCTCAAAACATCCATTTGAAGTTTGGGTCAATGGCGAAACGGTTCCACGAGGAATGGGAGCCCTGGCGAAAAACCTGTCGATGGATATGCGCAGTGAAGATAAGGAATGGTTAAAAATTAAATTACATTCCCTGTCTAAAACGCTCACAGTCCCATTTGAAATGACCATGCCAGACGGTAACAAACAGATGGTTCCTGGCAATGTCAGTGCCCTGGCCAAGCTTGTGGCTCATCGTTGTGAAGAATTGGGAGCCTTCAGCGCTGAAGATCAGCCCACCCCTCTCGTCGATGCAATGTTCAGCCGAAAAGAACCAAAATCGGGCGTTGATGGAACACTGTCATGGACTGTTGATGTCCGCAATCCATCAACTGAGGATGATTTCGCACTGTTTATCAAAGAGTGTGTCATGCCTGACGGAACACATCGTCCGTACAGTGTCTGGCTTTCAGGTGAATACCCGCTTGAGTTTAATGGTCTTACCAAAAGCTTAAGCCTGGATATGCGTGTTATGGATCCCGCCTGGATCGGCAAAAAGCTAAGAGGCTTAAAAGATCTGGCCAAACCACAAGGTGACTTCTTTGCCAGAGTTCCCGGCAGTGAAAAACAAGCGATCCAGCCAAGTACAATTGCTTACATTGCACGGCTCCTGATTCATCGCTATAGCATGTTGGGCATACTTGACAAAAATGGCTACCCGATTCACGGCATGGGAATGCTGAAGAGCGATGAAAAAACGGAAAAAGCAGAAAATGTTGTCGATATGAAGATTGCGGGCAAAAAGTGCAAAGAATGCCACCAGATGGCTGTCATCAAGCGTGATGGTTGTGACTTTTGTACGGCCTGTGGCTATATTGGAGCCTGCGGTTAAGCAGACCGCTAAAGCATAAAACTGATATGACCGAACAAGAATGGGAATCCCTGTGTCATTGCTGCGGGGGTTGCTGCTTCGAAAAGAAGATTACATCTGAGGGGACAGTCCTAACAACGACTGTCCCCTGTCGTTTCCTTGATGTTCATGATCGCACCTGCTGCGTTTACAACAATCGCTTTGAGATTGTTGATGACTGTATCAAGCTGACACCTGAAAATGTCCCAACTCTCGACTGGCTCCCTTACGAATGTGCCTATCGTCAATTTCTGAAAGAATCGTAAAAGAAAGACGCTGGCAAATCAAATAGCCGCAGATCGACAACACACCACATTACCTGCAACATTTTAAAGTTCTTGGTCAGAGAACTCTCTTCCTTTACTATTACACCACACTCCACCCACAGGATCGCTGATGAACCTTCAAAAACGTGAAATTGCTTCGTGGTGTCTCTATGATTGGGCCAATTCTGCTTATGCAACGGTCGTACTTGCTGCAGTTCTGCCTGTCTATTTTGTCTCATTGGTCCCTGAAAATGGCGCGACCCTGCCCATGCTCGACCATCAATTCACAGCATCCAGCCTTTGGGGCTACAGTGTGTCCATATCGATGTTACTCCTGGCGGTCACAGCTCCCGCCCTTGGTGCACTGGCCGACCGACATGCCTGGCACAAAAAACTGTTGATCTGCTTTTGTCTGTCTGGCTGCATTGCTACGGCCAGCCTCGCCTTGAGTGGCCCTGGTGACTATCTACCAGCTGCGATACTATTCATCCTGTCCAATATTGGTTTTGCCGGTGCCAATATATTTTACAATGCTTATCTGCCCTTTCTGGTTCCATCACATCGAGTTGACAAACTTTCAGCACAGGGATTTGCAACCGGCTATATCGGTGGAGGCCTTCTGCTGGCACTCGTCTTTCTGATCATTATCAACCACACTCCTCTCGGTTTTGCAAATGCGGCTTCAGCGACGACATTCGGGTTTCTGCTGACTGCCGCCTGGTGGTTAATATTTTCGATTCCAGCTTTTATTTACTTGCCTAAGACCGATAAAAATCACCAGACCAGCACCCGCTTCACATTCAAAGGTTATTTCAATCAGTTCAGGCAATTGTTGGAATACCGTGATTTGTCCCTCTTTCTTATTGCGTTCCTCTGCTACAACGACGGTATCCAGACCATTATCAGCGTATCGGCCATCTATGCACGGGAAGAGCTTCAGTTAGGCCAGGGAACCATTATTGGATGTTTCCTGATGATTCAATTTATGGCCATGCCAGGGTCGTTACTCTTCGCTCGCATCAGCCATAAGATCGGAACAATCAAAGCAATACTGATCAGCTTAGTGACGTTTTTAGCCGTCTGCCTGTTTGCTTACAGAATGGAAACTCAATTGGAATTCTGGTTATTGGGGGCGGTCATCGCAATTATTCTGGGTGGGAGTCAGGCACTGAGCCGATCTTTTTATGCCAGCCTTGTTCCTAAACGCAAGAGTGCAGAATTTTTTGGCTTTTTCACCATCAGTTCACGCTTTGCCGCCATATTCGGGCCTTTGCTTTTTGCATTGGTCGCCGATATCAGCGGTAGTTCACGGAACTCGATTCTAGCTATCGGTCTGTTTTTTGTTATCGGCGGTGGACTTCTGCTATTGGTCAATAGTGACCGTGGCCGGGAAAGGGCAGCTCAAGAAAACTGAACACCCTTCCCCTTAGCGTTATTCATCGATCAGATCGGCATTGAGTCCCTGATCGCCACAACCGGTCACCACAGCCTTAACGAATTGCCCCTGGCGGGTCCGCTCAGCTGGAACCCAGACGGGCAGGTAATGTTGTGACAGACCTTTCCGTCTACCATGACTTTCGCCCCCCTCAATGACCAGATCAACGGTTCGACCGACAAACTGCTCCAGATAGCGTTGATATTTTTCATCCCCAATCTGCCGCAAAACTCTCGCACGTTCCTTAATCACATCACCCGGCACCTGATCAGGCATGGTCGCTGCTGGAGTCCCGCTTCTCTTACTAAAAGGAAATACATGCAGATGGGTAAACGGTAGTTGTTCCAGGAAATGTCGTGTCCGTTCAAACTGCACGTCTGTTTCGCCTGGGAAACCGCTGATAATATCCAATCCGATAGCCGCATCGCTTGAATGTTGGCGGATGTCGTTCAACAACTGACTGTATAAATCTGTTGAGTAATGGCGATTCATACGGCGCAATACCTCGTCATCTCCAGCCTGAAGCGGAATATGGAAATGATGACAGATCCAATCCTGATCGAGAACATAACGATAAAATTCAGTTGATAGCTCATTCGGTTCAATCGAACCGAGCCTGAGCCGCCCCCGGAAAGAAGATTCTTTTATTCTTTTCAGCAGATCAAGCAGATCAACTTTCTCAGTAAAATCTTGACCATATTGACCAATATGAATTCCAGTGAGAACAACCTCAATATGACCGTGATCTGCCAGAGTTTCGACCTGCTGAATCACGTCATCGACAGCAACTGATCGGCTACGTCCACGTGCATAAGGAATAATGCAATAGGAACAATAAGCATTACATCCATTCTGGACCTGAACAAATGCGCGACTGCGCTGAGCAAAGGAATGAATCTCTAAAGGCTCCATGGTTGAACTACGGCTGATATCAGAAACACGGATATGGTCATCTTCAGAGGTGTTGACAAGGTAATCCAAAAACTGTTTTTTCTCATTGTTGCCAATGACCAGAGCAACACCTGGTAAATCACTGAGTGCCTGAGGATCAATCTGAGCATAACATCCAGTGACAACGATTCGCGCGTCTGTATTCATCCGTTGCGCACGACGGATGAGATTGCGCGATTGCGAATCGGTCGCGGCAGTCACGGTACAGGTGTTGACCACGACGAGATCTGCGCCTTGATCAAAATCGACCAGCTGATAACCGGCATGATCAAGCTCTTCGATCATTGCAGCAGATTCAAACTGATTGGTCTTACAGCCAAGAGTTACAACAGCGGCACTCTGTTTCATTGAATCCAGCCTCCGCCAATAACCCGATCATCATCGTAAAAAACAGCAGCTTGCCCAGGAGTGACTCCAAACTGAGGATCTTTAAACACAACTCTGGCGCGATCAGGTGAAATAATCTCTACATCGGCCGGGACCTCATTGTGACGATAGCGAATACGACAGTGGGTCGAAAATTTACTATCCATGTGAGGCATATTCCAGCAGCAACCGCTAATCACCATTTCGGAACAATCGAGAAAACTCTTTTCTCCGACAACAACCTGCTGCTTTTCGGCATCTATCCTGACAACATAGAGCGGCTCTGTCCAGCCTATCCCTAAGCCCTTGCGCTGACCAACAGTATATTGATGCATTCCCGTATGCTGCCCAAGAACCTTGCCAGAGACATGAACGATCTCACCTCTTATTCCGCTGAGATCACGTTCCAAGCCAAGAAAACGAGCATAGTCACCATCAGGGATGAAACAGATGTCCTGACTTTCTGATTTTTCTGCAACCTTTAACCCCGCTTTTCTGGAATAAGCGCGCACCTGGTCTTTCGTCATACCACCAAGAGGGAAAAGACATTTAGACAGTTGCTGTTGGCTGAGAGTAAAAAGAAAGTAACTCTGATCTTTACGCTGATCGGAACCTTTTTGATCTGCAAATGACCATTATGATTTGCAATCTGGACATAATGACCCGTAGCCAAATAATCGCCACCCAACTCTTCGGCCATCTCCAATAACTTACCAAATTTCAGAAACTGGTTACAGATAATGCATGGATTGGGGGTCTGACCACCTAAATACTCATCACAAAAGGGATCGATAACCAATTTACGAAAATCAGCCTTCAAATCATATGCATGAAATGGAATTTCCAGTTCATCGGCAACTTTACGAGCACCGCTAATGACATCAGTCGCAGGACTCTGCACCTGACCAGGACCGCTGTGGCAACCATCCCACAGGTTCATGGTCAGCCCTTCGACTTCATAGCCCTGCTCTTTCAGCATGACCACTGTCGTCGATGAATCAACTCCGCCGCTCATGGCGACAATTACTTTCTTTTTCACAAGGGGGCCTCAATAGACAAAAGGACCCCAGTTATATGGAGCCCTTCCGTCAGTCAATGTCTAATAGTGTTCAAAATCAGGAGTTAGGATTGTTATCCCGATAATCCTTAATTGCTTCATGTAATGCGTCTGCAGCCAGATTGGAACAATGCATCTTTGCTGGTGGCAAACCGTCAAGTGCTTCAGCAACAGCCTGGTTTGTCAGAATCAGTGCCTCATCGATTGATTTGCCGATTGCCAATTCTGTCACCATAGAGGAGGTAGCAATAGCCGCCCCACAACCAAAGGTCTTAAATTTAACATCTTGGATGATATCATCTTCAACCTTCAGATAGATCTTCATAATATCACCACAGGAAGCATTACCGACTTCACCAACACCGTTAGCGTTATCAATTTCACCAACGTTACGTGGATTGGAAAAATGATCCATAACTTTTTCTGTATACATGACAATCTCCTTGATATTTTTATCGTTTGTTATGCGCGATGAACCATCCGGCACTCATCACAACTGACCGGTGTAGGGTCTTCACGGTTGTACAATGGGCTCATTTCACGCAAGCGTTGAACGATTGGCGGCAGCTCCTGCAGCACAAAATCGATCTCTTCTTCAGTATTCTCTGAGCTCAAACTAAAACGGGTACTTGAATGGGCCATGACGATATCAACGCCCATGGCTCCCATGACGTGAGAAGGCTCCAGCGACCCTGAAGTACAGGCTGATCCTGATGAGGCCGCAATCCCTTTCATATCGAAAAAGAGTAACAACGACTCACCTTCAATATAGTTAAAGCTGACGTTAAGAGTATTCGGCAATCTCAAATCGGCGTTCGGATGACCATTCAATTTCGATTCTGACACCTGGCTGAGGATACCTTGCTCCAACTTGTCACGCAGTTTTCTAACGTAGGCATAATCTTCTTCAAGGCGATTCATGGACATTTCACAGGCGAGACCGAGGCCAACAATACCTGTCACATTATGGGTTCCAGCTCGGCGGCTACGCTCTTGGTGACCACCATGCATGAAACGATTAATCTTTGTTCCACGGCGTAAATACATGGCACCAACACCTTTCGGTGCTCCGATTTTATGGCCAGAGATAACAGCCATATCGACATTGCAGTCACGAACATCAACCGGAATTTTACCCGCGGCCTGAACAGCATCAGTATGGAAACGTACTTTATGCTTTTTGGCGATGGTACCAATCTCTTTAATTGGGAAGATATTTCCCGTCTCATTATTGGCCCACATGACTGAGATCAATATCGTTTTATCAGTGATAGCGGCTTCAAGCTCTTCAAGGTCAAGCATTCCATCCTGATCAACAGGAAGGTAAGTAACTTCATAGCCGTCCTTCTCAAGAGCTTCACATGTCTCCAATACGGCTGGATGCTCAACCGCGGTGGTAATAATGTGGTTTCCTTTTTCTTTCAAAGCTTCTGCAGTTCCCTTGATGGCATAATTATCACCTTCACTACCACAAGAGAGAAAAATCACCTCAGCTGGAGAGCAATTAAACAAAGCTGCAACCTGCTCGCGAGCTTTTTCAATCGCCCCACTCACCATTCTTCCAGCCCAGTGGACACTTGATGGGTTGCCAAACTGTTCACGAAAATAGGGCAACATCGCATCAAGAACTTCTGGCTTCACTGCAGTTGTTGCGTTGTTGTCCAAGTAAATCTTTTCCACACGAACCTCCGGTTAAACGATAAAAATAGCTAATTAGCTGTTTGACACCTGACAGTTCAGACGCCTTCTTCCTTCTCTGGTTAAATCCTCAAGTGTCATTGAGGATAAAAAATTTCGTATTTGCACACCGAGCCCTTGCCAAACAGATTGAGTGGCACATTCCAGATCACAACCACAACTGCCATCATCGTTCATACATGACAGCGGCATGATCGCCTCTTCAACCGTATCAATAATCTGGTCGATTCTGATATCGTTCGCTTCGCGAGCGAGGACATAGCCACCTCCTGGCCCACGAATACTTTTAACAATTTCGCCACGGCGCAGCTTAACGAATAATTGTTCTAAATAATTCAGAGAGATATTTTCCTGCTCTGATATTGTCTTAATCGAAACAGGCATACCATTGCTCGTCAGGTTCAAGCTGACAAGTGCACGAACGGCATACTGTGCTTTTGTTGACATACGCATCAGATAGCTTCCTCATGCAGTTCTGTTTTCTCATGTTTAGCAAGCTCGTCCTTCAATCGCTGTTGTTCTTTCTGCAACTCTTCAACCTGCCCTTCTAAACGATGTATCTGATCAAAAACACAACTGACAGCCTTGGCAACGGGGTCAGGAAGTTTGTCATGCTGCAAATCAACCCCTTCCCGCCTTTCACCAGAGAGAACAACACGTCCCGGAATACCAACGACGGTGGCATTATCGGGGACCTCTTTCACAACGACTGAATTTGAACCTACTTTACAATGATCACCCAAGGTAAAAGGCCCAAGAATCTTTGCTCCGGCGCCAATAACAACATTGTCACCTAAAGTTGGATGTCTCTTCTCTTTGGCCCATGATGTACCACCCAAGGTAACCCCATGGTAAAGAGTGCAGTTATCACCAATTTCAGCAGTCTCACCGATCACAACCCCCATACCGTGATCAATAAAAAATCCACTGCCAATTGTCGCCCCCGGGTGAATTTCGATACCGGTCAAGAAACGACCGATATGTGAACAAAAACGCCCAAGAAATTTCATCTGATTACGCCATAACCAATGCGACATACGATAGAAAATCATGGCATGAAAACCGGGGTAACAAAATATGATCTCAAATACGCTCCGGACTGCTGGATCGCGCTCAAAGACGACTTTCAGATCTTCCTTAAGATGAGAAAACATTGACCTAACCTCCCCGGCTCCGAGTTCGACAAAACATTCCAGATAAATTCAATCGACAATCAAACATAAAATGATATTTTTTACATTTCAGTATAATCTATACTAATTTACTATCATACCCGACTATTTGTGTCAATTATTTTCAAACGTTTTAGTCAGGTATTCATATCGACCAATTAAACACACATAAAAGCCGAAATAAACCGCTTCCAAAGCATTTGAACCAGAGGCAGATTAACGCAGTTGTAATGGTCGACAAGGACTCAAAAATCACCTATACTACCTGCATTTTGCGGGCACCATGGCCCGAATACTATCCCTATGCGATAAGGAGTGAGAAGATGCCAGATTTCAAGTATCAGGATCCAATGCCCTTAGGAGCTGAATCAACCAAGTACTACAAGATTGATGGTTCAGAGAAGTTTATCAGTGTTGAAAACTTCGATGGCCAGGACGTTCTTAAGGTTGATCCAGAAGCGTTAACAGTACTGTCCAATACAGCAATGAAAGATGTTTCTTTCCTATTGCGCCCTGATCACAATGAGCAAGTTGCTAAGATACTCAGTGATCCAGACGCATCAGATAATGATAAAACAGTCGCTATGGCGTTTTTGCGTAACGCTGAGATTTCTGCCAGTTTTGAACTCCCGACCTGCCAGGATACTGGAACAGCAACTGTTGTCGCTAAAAAAGGCCAGCAGGTCTGGACCGGTGGTAATGATGCCGAGCGTATTTCTGAAGGTGTCTACCGCACCTATACCGAAGAAAACCTGCGCTACAGTCAAACTGTAGCCCTCGATATGTACACAGAGAAGAACACCGGCACCAACCTGCCGGCTCAGATCGACCTATACGCCACTGAAGGGGACGCCTACAAGTTCCTATTTATCGCCAAGGGCGGCGGTTCAGCAAATAAAACCATGCTCTTTCAGGAGACCAAAGCTCTGCTCAACCCTGAGAAGCTTGAGTCCTTCCTGGTTGAAAAGATGAAAACCATCGGCACTGCAGCCTGCCCCCCCTACCATCTGGCCTTTGTCATCGGAGGCACTTCAGCCGACGCTAATATGAAAACGGTTAAATTAGCCACAGCGCGCTACCTTGACGAACTTCCAACAGAGGGCAACGATCACGGTCAGGCTTTTCGCGACCTTGAACTGGAAGCCAAGCTGCTCAAAGCAGCCCAGGAAATTGGCATCGGTGCTCAGTTCGGCGGCAAATATTTTGCCCATGACGTGCGTGTTATCCGCCTACCTCGTCACGGCGCATCCTGCCCGGTCGGCATGGCCGTTTCCTGTTCGGCCGACCGCAATATCAAAGCCAAGATCACCCGCGACGGTCTGTTCGTCGAGCAGATGGACCGCAACCCGGGCCGCCTTATTCCAGAAGAGATGCGCGACAAGCAGAATCCTGCAACCGATATCGACCTCGATCGCCCCATGGCCGAGATCCTGGCTGATCTGAGTAACTTGAGGTTGGATCGGCACTGCGACTCAAAGGCACCATTGTTGTTGGACGCGACATCGCCCACGCTAAGTTCAAAGAGATCCTCGACAGCGGGAAGCCCTTACCAGAGTACCTTAAGAGCCACCCGATTTACTACGCTGGGCCAGCAAAAACCCCTGAGGGAAAAGCTTCAGGCTCCTTCGGACCGACAACTGCCGGACGCATGGACAGCTATGTTGATTTGCTTCAGAGCAACGGCGGCTCAATGGTTATGATCGCCAAAGGGAACCGCAGCCAGCAGGTCACTGATGCCTGCGCTAAGCATGGCGGTTTCTATCTTGGATCTATTGGTGGACCGGCCGCTGTTCTTGCCGAAGAAAATATCAAAAAGGTTGAGTGTATCGACTTCCCTGAGCTCGGCATGGAAGCCGTCTGGAAGATTGAAGTTGAGGATTTTCCAGCCTTTGTCCTGGTTGATGACAAGGGGAACGACTTCTTCAAGAAACTCGGCTTATAATTACACCCTGACATAGTCACACCCAAAAGCCCCGGCATGACCGGGGCTTTTTATGTCAACAGAACAATCTGTTTTCATCAGTTCCAAATATAGCTATACTTTCCCAAGAACTTAACTCTGACAGCGAAGACTCTAAGCAACACAATATAATTTATTGAAGGACCAATATGACCGCTAAAATCATGAAAGCATACGAACAAACTGTTCTTAAGCATCCACTCTTGACCATCATCCTGTTACTTGTTCTGGTCTCTGCTGTCGGAAGCTATGCCTCTCATTTTCGCCTCGATGCCTCAGCAGATTCCCTTTTGCTTGAGAATGATCAGGATCTGAAATACTTCCGCGCAACCAATGCCCTCTATGGAAGTTCAGATTTTGTCATCATCAGCTATACAGCGAAAGGCGACCTTTATGCGCCTGAGACGTTAGCCGATATTGGTCAATTGCGCGACAGCCTCCTGAAACTGAAACGAGTCGATTCCGTCCTCTGCTTACTGGATGTCCCTCTCATCGACAGTCCAAGAATGACTCTCAGTGAGCTAAGTGATGGTGTCAGAACACTGGAAACCCCAGGCACCGATGTCAATCTGGTACGCAAAGAGTTTCAGACAAGTCCGCTCTATAAAACCCTTCTGGTCAGTGAAGATGGGAAAACAACTGCACTGCAGGCAATTTTCAAGCGCGACGAAACCTACTTTAAGCTTCTGAATGAAAGAACCCGATTGCGTGAAAAGCAATGGGAAGCATCCCTCTCAACACAAGAGCAACAACAACTGGAACAGGTCAACAAAGATTTTGATGAACGCAGCCTCCGCCTCTCTGAGCAGGAAGCGCGCGATATCGACGCAATCAGAACAATCATGGATAATCACAGAGATAAGGCCCAATTGTTTCTCGGCGGCGTTCCGATGATTGTCGCTGATATGATCAATTTCATTCGTCATGACCTGACAACATTTGGACTGGGCGTTCTGGTTTTCCTTGTATCGATGTTAGTTTTGATTTTCAGACGAATTCAGTGGGTCATCCTCCCCCTGTTCTGCTGTTTTACAGCTGTTCTTTTCATGTTCGGGTTTCTTGGTTTAATTGGCTGGAGAGTCACGGTTGTCTCATCAAACTTCACCTCTCTGTTACTCATCATCACGCTATCACTCTGTGTTCACCTGATTGTACGCTTCAACGAGTTGTTTGATGAGATGCCGGGAGCGGACAAGCTGACCATGGTGCGCGAGATGATTAAAAGCAAGGCGGTACCAAGCATCTATACCGCCTTAACCACAATCGTTGCTTTTATTTCATTGTTAACCAGTGACATCCGCCCCGTTATCGATTTCGGCTGGATGATGGCTATCGGGATCACCTTTGCCCTGCTCCTCTCATTTGCCCTTTTCCCTGCAGGGCTGATGCTATTCAAGAAACCAACCCATTTTACTCCTAAGTTTGATATCACCGGCATCATTACACGCAAGTGCGCATACTGGGTTGAACACAAAGCGGCTCTGACTCTCACAATCTTTGCTGCGATTTCACTAATAAGTGCCTACGGAATTTCACAACTCACTGTCGAAAATCGCTTCATCGATTATTTCAAACCGACAACAGAAATTTACCAAGGCATGGAGATGATCGACCAAAAACTCGGCGGAACAACACCGCTCGATATTATTCTCGATGCCGACTCAGACTTCTTTGCCGCCAAAGAAAAGGAAGAAGCGCTGAAAGACGATGATCCCTTTGCAGATAATTTCTTTGACGAGGGTGAAGCTGAGGCCGGATTATCGGGAAGTAGCTACTGGTACAACAGCTACCAGATCAAAAATATCAAAAAGATTCATAACTATCTCGACGCTTTACCAGAGACAGGCAAAGTTCTTTCGATGGCGACAACCTTCACCCTGATGGAACAGGTCAATGAAGATGTCCCCCTCGACAATATTTCCCTCGCCGTCATTCATAAAAAGCTACCAGCGGTTATTGAGAATTCGCTGTTCAAACCCTATATGTCTGATGATGGCAATCAAATCCGCATCTCTATGCGCGTTATCGATTCATCCCCCGACTTAAGACGTGATGCATTTTTAAAAAAGGTCAAGCTTGACCTGACAGAGAAACTTGAGCTCAAACCTGAGCAGGTCCACCTAACTGGCATGTACGTTCTCTACAACAATGTCCTGCAGAGCTTGTTCAAATCACAGATTATGACAATCGGCGTTGTCTTTCTTGTCATTATGGGAATGTTTCTGATTCAATTCCGCTCACTGAGACTGCGATCATATCGATTATTCCAAATTTAATTTCAGCCGGAGTCGTTCTTGGGCTGATGGGATTATTGAAGATACCTCTCGACATCATGACGATTACCATTGCGGCCATTACAATTGGGATTGCCGTGGATGACACGATTCACTATGTCCATCGCTTCAATGAAGAACTTGAAGTTGACCATAATCCCCTCGCAGCGATGAAACGTAGCCATGACACGGTCGGCCGAGCCATGTACTACACCTCTGTGACAATTATTGCTGGTTTTTCAATCTTGGCATTGTCCAACTTCCACCCGACCATTTATTTCGGTCTGTTTACCGGACTGGCAATGCTGGTTGCCATGTTTGCCAACCTGACATTACTGGCATTAATGCTGATTCTATGGAAGCCAAGATCGATGAAATAAACAATAAATCGACTAACCACTGAGGCACAGAGACACGGAAGGAAAGACAAAATACGTCTATTCGCTATCCGATCAAGTTCAGAAGTAAACCTGTTTATCTGGGCGCATCTATTTTGATCTTAACTCTGTGACTCAGTGCCTCTATGGTTCATGCCATTCTGTTTGAAATTAAAAAAAACAGACTATTTTTCAATCAGTTCAAGAAATAACTGGCAATAAAACTGAAAAAGGATTATCCTTCGCGTCTTTTGGTTTTACAAGAATCAGTGAAACGCTCGCCACATAACAGCACAGGTCATTGAATTGTCTTAAGTGCTCCAGAAATGACGCTGAACCTTCGAGTGCAGTCAAGAGTTTTGGATCCCTTATCCAACCCAAGCACTTGCACTTTTTTCCGCCGGCAACTCACTGACTCAGATACTGACTTAACAACAGGAAATCTATGTCTACTGAAACATCTGAAACGCCGGATACAACAACATTCTCCGACCTGAAGCTGGCTCCATCTATTTTTAAAGTGATCGATGAGGTCGGCTACGAAACTCCAACTCCGATTCAAGCCCAGAGTATTCCGCCGCTGCTGGAAGGTCGTGATCTTCTTGGCCAGGCTCAAACCGGAACAGGAAAAACGGCAGCCTTTGCTTTACCTCTGCTGAGCTTGCTGAATGCTAAACTCAAAGCGCCACAAATTCTTGTATTGACACCAACCCGAGAGTTGGCGTTACAAGTTGCTGAAGCGATGCAGACCTATTCCAGACACCTATCAAATTTTCAGGTTCTACCTGTTTATGGCGGCCAGAACATGGGCCAACAACTGCGTCAACTTCAACGCGGTGTTCAGGTCGTTGTCGGAACACCGGGGCGGATCAAAGACCACTTAAGCCGCAGAACCCTCAAATTGGACAAATTGACAGCTGTTGTTGTCGATGAAGCTGATGAAATGTTGAAGATGGGCTTTATTGAAGAGGTCGAAGAAATTTTGAGCTATGCTCCAGAGCAGCGCCAAACAGCCCTCTTCTCTGCAACAATGCCGCGTGAAGTCTTGGCCATTGCCCGTAAGCACCTCAATAACCCAATTGAAATTCGGATCAAAAGCAAGACCTCAACCGTTGAAAAAATTGCTCAGCGCTACTGGCAAGTCAAGGGCCTGCACAAGCTTGACGCCTTAACCAGAATCCTTGAAGCTGAAGAAATTGACGGCATGATCGTCTTTGTTCGCACCAGGGTCGCAACAGTTGAACTCGCTGAGAAACTGGAGGCCAGGGGCTTTTCCAGTGCGGCACTCAACGGTGATATGACCCAGATGCTCCGGGAAAAGACGATCGAACGTCTGAAAGATGGTTCTCTCGACATCGTTGTGGCGACTGATGTTGCTGCTCGTGGACTTGATGTCAAACGTATCAGCCATGTCATCAATTATGATATTCCTCACGATATTGAATCCTATGTTCATCGCATCGGTCGTACCGGCCGTGCTGGCCGTGAAGGAAAAGCGATCATCTTTGTTGCCCCACGTGAAAAACGCATGCTCGGAGCGATTGAAAGAACTACTCGTCAAACAATCAAACCGATGGCACTGCCTAGCCGCAAAGATATCACCAATCGACGCATTCAGATGTTTAAAGAGCAGATTGCCACAGCAATGGAATCTGAGGATCTTGAATTCTTTGAAGAGATGATCGATACGTACCAGTCGGAATATGATGTTGGGCACAGAAGAATTGCTGCAACCTTAGCTTATCTGCTCCAGAAAGATCGCCCACTGCAAATGGAAGAAGGATTTGCAGAAGAAGAGCGGATGAAAAAGTTTGCAGATGAAAGACCGCAAAGGGGTGGTCGTGATCGTGGCCGCGGGCGCGACTCAGGACGTGACAACAGACGCGAAGGTGATGATCAGAAACAGACTTTCAGAGTTGAAGTTGGTCGCATCCACGGAGTCGAACCTGGAAACATTGTTGGTGCTATCAGCAATGAAGGCAAAATTAACAGTAGCGACATTGGCCGCATTAAGATTATGGACGCATTCAGCTTGGTTGATCTGCCCAATAATCTTCCTGAAGAAAAACTGCAAAAGTTAAAAGCAGTCTGGGTTTGTGAAGAACAACTCCAGATCAGCCCAGACAGCAGACCAGGCGGATATGGTGAGCGCAAGTCAAGCCGTAAGAAGTTCGGCAAAGGAAAATTCCCTGCCGGTGGTCAAGGATCAAAGAAAGCCCCCTTCAAGCGGCGCAATAAAAGCCAAGACTAACGACAACGGGCTGTTTCTTCAATAAATGAGGAAACAGCCCGTTTCTTTGTTGGTCTAACTTTACTCTTTCAACTCCCGCAATTTCAGCGCGGGATAAAGTCACTGTCTGAATTAATCCGCAAAACCACAGCGGTTAACAAATCGATGGCAGCATCCAGATCAGCTAGCGACAATGTTTCAACCGGTGTATGCATGTAACGCAATGGAATACCAAGCAGCGCCGTTGCCACACCACCGCGAGACAACTGCATAACATTCGCATCTGTACCGGTCGCACGTGGCACTCCAATGACCTGAACAGGGATACTCTCACGCTCGGCAGTTTCCATAATCAGCTTAAACAGGACAGGATTAATATTAGCACCACGGGCAATAACAGGGCCTTTCCCAAGCTCTACACGACCGATGGTCTTCTGCTCAACATCAGGATAATCGGTTGCGTGAGTCACCTCTACAACAATACCAACATCAGGGTTCACACCATAACTACTCGTCGCAGCACCGCGCAGACCGATCTCTTCCTGAACAGTCGACACAGAATACAGATCACAGGGGCAATTCGGTGCGTTTTTAACGCGCTTCATCACTTCAGCAACAATAAAAGCCCCCATTTTGTCATCGAATGCGCGTGATGTCACTCTGTCACCCTGAAGCTTCTGAAGGCCAACATTAAATGTGATCGGATCACCAATCTGCACCAGAGCTTCAACTTCCTCGCGATTAGAGCAACCGATATCAATCGACTGCTGCTTTAACTTGATAACAGTGTCCCGATCTTTCGGCTCGATCAGATGAATCGCTTTTTTGCCAATGACACCTGGAACTTCACCATCCTTTGTGTGGATCAGAATTCTTTGTCCCGGAGACAGGTGCGGGTCTACGCCACCAATAGCACCAAAGAAGATAAAACCGTTGTCATCAATATACTGGACCATGAAGCCGATTTCATCACAATGACCAGCCAGCATGACCCGTGGCCCTTGACTGTTTTTCAGACGAGCAATCAGGTTACCCATAACGTCGCTTTCAATACTGTCCGCAACAGACTCCAACTGTCTTTTCATAACCCGCTGTGCCGGCTGCTCATAACCTGAAGGACTCGGGATTTCAACCAATTCCTTTAAAAAAGCAAAATCTTCACTCTTCATGACTTAACCCTTTGCCCTTGCAACCAACTCTTCAGAATTGCGCATTGCTTGTAAATACTGCTCCTCGCTCATCCCTGCCCCTAGAGCAACCTTATGTGCCATTTCAGGCGACATAAGGTCACCAGGACCGTGAGCATCGTTGTTAATCACAAGTTTGGCATCATACAGTGCAGCCAAACGGGCAACGTGACCATTCGTCAGAGAATGCCCTTTTCGTGTTGTGATCTCAAGACAGACATTGTTGTCCGCTGCTAGTTGAACCTCTTCTTCTGTAATCAAACCTGGATGAGAAAGAATATCAACACCAGCCTTAATAGCGGCCAGATTAGTACCAGACATGACGGGCTCTACAATCGTCTCACCATGAACAACGACTAGCTCAGCCCCATTATCACGGGCCAGCCGGGTCGCTTCTTCCATTGCTGATGGTGGCACATGAGTCAGTTCAACCCCGGCCAAAACCTGCATATTATTCGCAGCTCCCAACTCATCGACAACATCGACCAAATTGGACAACAACCAGGCGATATTGCTCTTATCAGCATGATCCGTGATAGCCATGGCGGTGTAACCGGCAACAGATGCCCGGCGAATAAGCTCAGCTGGAACCAGTTCACCATCACTGAAAAAAGTATGAGTATGTAAATCAATCATTTGAATCTCCGATCATGGAATACTAAATGGATACGATTTCAACGGACAAAATCTGTCGTTTTATACCATTTCACCAAGGTTTGAATTTCTTACAACCTTAGTGATACGGATTGGGATAACCCGACCGATCAATTCTGCTGTGCCTGAAAAATTAACAATACGGCCCCACTCTGTCCGCCCAAACATCTGCCCGTCACCCTGCTTACTGACACCTTCGACCAGCACAGGGAGAATATGCCCTTCATCTTGCTGCCAGATCGTCGCACTGGACGCATGTTGTTGCGCCAGCAAACGATCAAAGCGCTTCTGTTTATGCACACCACTCTGATCGTCATCCATTGACGCAGCTGCAGTGCCCGTCCGTGGAGAGTAGAGAAAAGTAAAGGCATCCGCGTACCCAACCTGTTCAGCCACATCAAGTGTCGCCTGAAAGTCTTCTTCCGTCTCATGCGGGAAACCAACAATGATATCGGTGGTCAGACGAATATCAGGGCACTTCTGCTTTAAGCGCTCTACCTTACTTAAATAGTCAGCAGCGCTGTAACCGCGATTCATCAACTTAAGTATCCGGTCGGAACCACTCTGTAAGGGCAGATGAATATGGTGACAGAGTTTATCCAGAGTGCCAAAGCAATCGATTAACTCATCCGTCATATCCTTGGGGTGGGACGTCGCAAAACGGAGCCGTTGCAAACCTTCAATGGCATCGATTTTACACAGTAATTCGGCAAATGAGATTTCATGCTCATCTCTGATCCCATAGGAGTTAACATTCTGCCCGAGCAGAGTAATTTCACGAGCGCCATCAGCAACCAACTGCTTAACTTCAGCAATAATCTGTTCACTCGGTCGACTGACTTCCCGACCACGGACATGAGGAACAATGCAGTAGGAACAGAAGTTATCACACCCCTGCATAACCGTCACAAAGCGGGTCACAGAATCGCTGTGGGTTCTCTCTGGGAACAAATTCTGGCGTGTCTCATGGTCAAGAAACTCAGTTTCCGAACCGCGCAGTCGCTTTGCCTCAACCTGTTGCACAAGTTCAGGGAGTCGATGGATATTGTGGGTACCAAACACGAGATCAAGAAAAGCCACTTTCTCAAGCATAGCCTCCCCTTCCTGCTGGGCAACGCACCCCCCACACCAATGATCATCTCTGGCCTTTTATCCTTGATCGGCTTAAAACGACCCAGATGACCATAGACCTTGCGCTCTGCCTTATCACGGACTGAACAGGTATTCATCAAAACCAGATCGGCTTGATCAGCAGAATGGACCTGCTCGTAACCAATACCGGCAAGCAGATCAACAATCTGCTCGGAATCAACAACATTCATCTGACAACCGAATGTTTCTAGATAAAGTTTCTTATTCATTCATCACCATATACTTAAATTTAAAAGTTTCGAATAATAACGAGGCGCTCTCATGAATGTCAACAACAGGCTCACATTCAGGACGATTTCGCCTCAGGCAGGTGAGTTAAAAATAGTTCAGGATGTTCGATGCACTCAAGGATAACAACTTTGCTGTTATGGAATGACAATCGCAGGCTGAGCAGCTTCTTCCCATATTTTTTAGTTTTATAATGTCGGTAGTCCTCTATCTGATAACTCCTGACACGTCGACTCAGAAGACTGTTGCGAACCAACAATCGTTGATCGGTCAACATGTAGTATATTTTTTCCCACCGCAATCGAGCCAGAATCAACTGAGCAGGTCCAACCAGAAAAGAACCCAATACGAGAAGAAGGGGAACTGGCAGTAACCACCAGGAGTAATTTTCAGTTCTGATCAATTGGACACCAACCATCAACCAGAAGCTGCTGGCCAAAAACAGCACAGAGCCAATTAATGCCTGCACCCAGTGCCGAAACGTATAACAGCGTGGTGCGGGACGGCCTTGCCACAGAACAGATTCACCGTCGCTTAAGGGCCAGTCGAGAGATTCATTCATTGTTTCAGATTCCTTAGTCTTTGAGCAGCTTCTTTTCCAAGTTTTCCATTTTTATCGGCCTGAACAACAGCCCGATAAAGCGTTACAGCCTGACTGCTATGCCCCTGATCAGCCTCAGCTTCTGCCAATAAGAATGCCCCCTGAACAGTAGGCAACAATTTGACCGATTTTGCGAAATGCTTTGCAGCATCGGCGCTTCGGTTATTCATCAAATAAATATACCCCAACCCCATACGTGATTGAAAATAATCAGTATCAGCATTAACCGCTTTGATGAGATACCGACGTGCCGGAACCATATCCTCCTTACGAAGATATGCCATACCCAGAGAGGTCAGCAACAGACCGTGGTCAGGAGCTTGCTGCATTGCCTTATGATACATTTCAATGGCCAGATCAATCTGGCCATTCTGTTCAGCAACTTTAGCCTGATCATAAAGATGATATGCATCACGAGTTTCAACCAACACAGCAATACTATTTTGATATGCACCGCTATCCTCACCGAAGGCACGATTTGCTCCAGTATATCGCTTATCGATGTAATTTTTGTTTGCCTGTAGCCGATCGGCTGAAAAGGGGTGGGTCTGAAACAAACCGGTCATCCAGTCGGAGCGACTCCCCTCACCGAGCTTATTCATGAAAACCTGCTGCAAGCCAACAGCGCCATTCACAGAATATCCTGAACGAGCCAAATAGTCGATGCCCAGATGATCGGCTTCAAATTCCTGATCCCGACTATATCTTTTACTTAATAAGGTCGCCGTCAAGCCGCCAATCTGATTAACCAGGCCTCCATACCCGGAATCAACTGACAAAGTCCCAATCAGGCCGGCTCCAGCATTTAACAGACTGCTGCGCTGCATCTCCTGAACACTATGACGAGCCGTCACATGACCTATTTCATGACCAAGAACTGCAGCCAATTGTGCTTCATTTTCGATACTGAGAAGCAACCCTCGCGTAATGGCAATAAATCCTCCAGGTAAAGCAAACGCATTGGGAGAGGAATTGTTTAAAACGTTAAACTGATAATTCAATTCGGGCCGATGACTCGTTCGTGCCAAGCGCTGTCCAACCTGATCGATATATCGATTCAGATCCTGATTCGGGTAAATTCCTCCCATTTTTTGCAAGGCCTGAGCATAGGACTGACGTCCCAACTCAACTTCCTGAGCAGTGGAAACATTCATCAAGGCCAATTCATTGCGTCCTGTAACCGGATTCACAGCACACCCCGAAAGAAACAATAAACTAATGCAGACCAGCCCCACCCATTTTAGATATTTCAATAGCTTCTCCTTGACGTAAATCACAACAACTATTCGTTAAAATGGTTGCGTAAGACTTATTCTGCAACTATAAATGACGCATAACTTTCTGACAACATTTAGCCACCATTGGACGAAAAATGCTGACTCCTTCTGATTCATCTGAACTTTTAGTCATTGCCCGTGAAGCAATAGAACATAAAATTAACAACGAGAGCTACAATCCTGCTCCCCGGGAAGCAAAGAAACTTAATGATCGTGCCGGCTGTTTTGTCACGATTAAACAACAGGGTATGCTTCGCGGATGCATCGGGAATTTTCAATCTCAACTGCCTCTCTACCGTGAAGTCGCTCAAATGGCCGTCGCTTCAGCAACAGAAGACCCACGTTTCCCCCCTCTGCAAAAAGCTGACCTTGAAAATATCGACCTGGAAATAACTGTTCTGTCGCCACTTCAGAAAATTGAATGCACTGATGAGATTATTGTCGGGACCCATGGGATCTACATTGAAAAGGGCCTTTATCGCGGAGTACTCTTACCTCAGGTCGCAATTGAACATAATTGGAACAGACTAACCTTCCTTCAGCAAACCTGTTTAAAAGCAGGTCTCAACGCCGAAGACTGGCAACTTCCAGATGCTGAAATTTATATATTCAGCGGCCAGATTGTCAATGAACAAAATTAGATTCGAGCTTAAGCCTAGGACTATAAATGACTGAAATATCGATTGAACTCGTTCCAAGAAGTGAATCATCTCTACGCAAGGAACTTGAACTTGTCCGTCAACACTTCTCATCCATAAAACGTATCAACATTCCCGATATTCTGCGATTTGATATGCGGAGTTGGGATGGTTGCGCGATCGCCGGAGAATACTTTCCGAAGACGATTCCACATTTAAGGGCAATCGACTTCAACCCTGATGCATCAATGGACATCATTAAGGATATCACCCGCTCAGAGGTTGAAGCGGTCCTGGTTATTACCGGCGACCCGCCTCAGGACATGAGTCACAAATGCTATCGCACCAGCTGTCTCGAAATGATCCGCAGGTTAAAGCGGGAGCTCCCCCAATTAAAAGTTTTTGCCGGAATGGACCCATACCGCAATGGCATCAAGGAAGAAATCGACTACATCAAGGCGAAACGAGATGCCGGAGCTGAAGCATTCTTCACTCAACCTTTTTTCGATTTGCGTTTAATGGAAATTTATCAGGGGTTTCTTCAGGATTTCACCATCTATTGGGGAGTATCACCTGTCCTGACTGAAAATAGTCGCAATTACTGGGAAAATAAAAATAATGCGGTATTTCCTCCTGATTTTGTCCCAACAATGGAATGGAACAGAGCTTTTGCCGCAAAAGCACTGCAATTTGCAAAAGAGAATAATGATAATATTTATTTCATGCCGATTCGGACCAACATCATCAACTATCTAGAGGGTTTATTGTAAAGATTAACCCCATGACTACTGCATGAGCTTAGTTCAACTATTCAGTTTTTCTTTCTTGCGGATCTGCTTCAATTGTTGATGGAACGCTTTGGAAATCGCCTCGACGGCACCAACCTGGTCTTCGCTGAAGGCAGCCTTGCTCTTTGAACAGAGAATCAGAACTGTTCGCATCGCACCACGTACATAAAATGCTTTCGCAACATAAGAATAGAGACCTTTGGGGACGAACAGGACCCAGTCAATCGCCTTGATACTACTCTGCGTATCGTCAACGATCAGATGATCCAGGTTCTCTTTTTCAATATTTTCTGCAATGGTTCCTGTATAAGGAAACTGTGTCCCCATTTTCAGGGGATCGCTGAGATCCCCTTGCGAATAGACGATAACTTTATTTTTTCGGGCATAGATATCAGAATACATGACCACATCCATGCCAGGAAAAAGATCCTTTGCAGCATAGATACAATCGAGCATAGCCGCGATCGACTCGCAGGTGGCAAGCTCTTTACACAACTGCTGAACTTCCCTCTTTCCTTCACTCTGCTGATTCCTCACCAAATCCATTTCTGATTGAGGAATCGGACTGACAATAGCCAGGCGAATACATGCCTGATTTTCAAAAACAAAGTAATCCAATTGACAGGTCACTTCAATTTTTTGACGTGCGGACAACTTCAAGAAGAGCTTTGTCTGGAGACTGCGTTGTGACAACAACTGTTCAAGGACTTGCGGAAAGAGAGATTCCTCGGCAACCAGATCTTTCAGAAAGAACTTACGCTTCGATCTTGGCGTCATCTTCAATAACTTGCGAAACCCCTTATTCGCATCAACCAATTGGCGACCATGATCTTCTTTGAACAGAGCAATAGGGTAACTGGCATCCTTGATTTGCATCAACCGCTGATCCTGATGATCAAAAACATTCTTCAAGCGAATGATATGTTCACTGATATCTTCAACGGCGCCCTCATAATAACGGCGATCCTCCGTCGGCCAACCAGTCAGCTTAAACCAATAGATGCTCTCTTCACAGACGACACGGAAAACAATGCGAACAGCAACCCGATCCCTGAAACTGTTCATTGCTTGCTCCAGCATATAACGATCATCCGGGAGCAGCATTTTTTCTCGATATTCACTATCTTTAAAAAAACGATAATTTTGCCGACTCAGGACACCAACTGAACAGGTATTTAGGTTCAAAAATGACCGCTTAGCCAAGTCGAGACGCCAAAACAGCATCTGCATTTTATCCAGTGTTACGGGAATTGATAGCATTTCAAGAGCTGCCATTTAAAACCTGCCATAAGGTGCGATACGTCAATCTAACGGATCAAATTTATCTGTTTCAGCGTAACAGAGAGGACAAACCCAGGACTCAGGAAGATCATCAAAGGCAACACCCGGTTGAACATTGTTCAGTTCATCCCCTTTTTCAGGATCATAAACATAACCACAACATGTACAGATGTATCTCATCGATCGCCTCCGAAGTCCGACTAAATTAACAGATCAGGTTATACCGCAAAATATTTAGCCTGAGGATGGTACGCAACAATTGCGGACGTGGTCATTTCCGGGACCATTTCATAAGACTCGGTCAAACTGACCCCAATTTTGTCGGGGTGAAGCAGTTCAAACAGTGGTCCATGAGCGGCAAGGTCAGGACAGGCAGGATAACCGAAGCCATAACGTGAGCCCTGATATCCCTGAGCAACATAAGCATCAATATTGCCTTTTGCCTGTTGAATACCCATTTCAACCCGCATCTGCTCATGCCAGTACTCTGCCAACCATCCGTCAGTTCGACCCCCAAACCATGCAACATCAGGTAATCGTGATAACTATCAGACGCGTACAATTCTTGCGTCATCTGTGCCAGCTTTTCGCCCATCGTCACAACGAAGAAACCGACCCGATCACCGCCCTTTTCAGCTGAACCGGAAATAA
>JDSF01000244.1_pt1 | contig 30985 bp, 41 predicted proteins | sample 199441 | NCBI WGS metagenome assembly JDSF01 (sample SAMN02592751, study PRJNA231836) | bioreactor metagenome | isolation source: continuous culture bioreactor denitrification-DNRA | place: Germany: Bremen
ACTTGCTTCTTATGGCTATAATTAGGATAAAAAAAACGCTAAAACATATGCAAAAAAAACATAATCTCCAATTATAGCAATTATCAGTAACATCCAAATTAGTTTTGAGTCCCATAAACTCATATACTTCACCTCTTCTTTTTAAAACTTAGTAGGAAATATAAACGTAATTGACATTAAGTAAAATTGGTTATATTTTTTAAAGCGTATGCATATGAATTGTATTCAAGCTCTGGATTTGGTGATAGATCATTGTGACATTTATTAATTTGTTTAAAACCGTAATGTTCATAAAAACCGTAATTGCATCCTTCATCAGTCATGAGAATGACGCTCTTAATACTATTTTTTTTGCAATGACTTACATACCTATTCATAAGATTTTTTCCTAACCCCATTCCTCTCGTGTTTTCCTCAATAAAAAATAATTTAACTTCATTGTCATGTTCGCAACTATCAACCATTACTTCATTGAAGGATTTTATGAATTTAGAGATAGTCTTAATGGCATCAACTCTTTTTCCAAATTGTCCAATAATCCATCTAAATACAAAATTAATTCCTATTCCTATATGTTTTAGACTTATCCCCTGCTTTGTTTTTCCTGCCATTAAGAAACCTAACAATCTTTCGTTTTTATCTACGACTATATCACAATAATCACATTCATAATAAGAATATTTAAATAATATGCTATAAAGGATATTTCTATATTTTAGACCTTGAAAATGCTCATCAAAATGCCATGTTTTACTCATCATTTCAGCTGCATCTTTTAAGTATGCTTTTTTATATTTTGTATATCTATATTCCATAAATAACCTACTTTCATAATATTTTTTTTACAATCAAATTTTCTATTTATCCTCATCATTTAGTTTTTCATGCTCTATCTTCTTTTCTTTTTTTAATGTTTTCTTGACTCTAATTATAATTAAAACTATCAGGCCAAGTATTACTAAATAGGGTGCCAAGTATATCATTACAATAATTAAATTTCCAATTGCATTTGTAAATATTTCAAATGAATCTTTTATACTATTTGCAAATCTATTCCCAAATGCTCCCCCTTTCGCTACTCCTGGAGTTACTTTAACAACTTCTTCTACTGACACTCTAACCGTTACATAATCAATCAAATTGTCCCATTTTCGAAGCTCAGTTGTCATAGCTTCAATTTCATAAGTAATATTTGCTAATTCCCTCTCAACAGCTAATAATTGCTCAACATCTTTTGTTTCCTTTAATAACTCTAATAATCTATCCTTATGAATTCTTTTTGCTTCAAGTCGTGTTTCATTATCAAAATATCTTAATGTTATATCCTCTGTTGTTTTATGTTCGCTTATAATATTTCCCAAGTCACCTATACTTTTCAAGAAAACCATGTAGCTATCTTTAGGTACTCTAAAAGTGTAATATGCATTTCTCAGTTGAATCTCTCCATAGCCATTAATTCGTTTTCCCTCAACATTAGATTCTTCAATGTAACCATCTAAGTTATGTATTTCTTTTTTTTCTAAGTTCATTGTACATTCATCAAATACAAGTGTTTCCATAGATATATTATTATTTTGAATAATTTTAGGTTGAATTTTCCCATTTGTTTTTTTTTCTGTATTATCCAATTCCTCAATTTCTTTACTAAAACCCGCATCATTTAAATCCGTGGTACTGTCTTCACTTGCTGAACTTGAACTATCATCGTTTTTTTGTACTTTTTTTTAGTACTACAACCGCTAAAAGCCAATATTATTAATAAAACTCCAACTATATATATTACTTTTTTTATTTTTTGCTCATTTCCTCAATCCTCTCCTTGAATACTACCTAAATTCTACGTCTAATTAAAATCAGATTAGTGCCCTGTAATTATTCAAACTCAATACTCCTACCTCCTATATATCGCTTCTCATTTTCTATGTTAATATTAACAGATAATTTAACACTATGCAAAATCAATCTCAAATAATAAAGCATACTACATGACTAATTAATTAAATACATTAGATTTCTTGAATGAATCTATGAAATAAATAGACATTCAGTATATATTAAGGCATAGAAAAAAGACCTCCTAAACAGGAAAGCCCTATATGCACTATTGTTTCTATTAGTATATCAGAAAGGCTGTTCCTAAGAAACAGCCCTCAAATGACTATGCCACTACAAATTAATTTTTTATTACTGTTGATGAAACGAGTCACTTCTTCTCGAATCGTATCAAAGTGTTTTAGCTTAAGGTGACCTCCGTTAGGTAGCGACAGCAGTTTAGCACCTTGTATTTTTCTTATAACATTCTCAGCATGAGTAAAGGGTACATTGCTATCATCTATAGCATGAATGACTAAGGTCGGTACCGTTATTTCATTCAGCTTATAATTCATATCCCACTGCTTATAGTACTTCTAAGACATCGTTCATTTTATGATAAACTAGAAAATGGCCTTCATCTGGGTAAAAATGTTCTATAGCATGTGGTAATTTCTTAGCCATGTATTGACACTGATTTCCTATGCTTCTATCTTTACCACCCCAAAACACATGAATGCTTTTCTTAATATCCTCTAGTGGTATTTTCCAATGGGCTGTATTCATAATATCGTGATACATAGCATTATGTTTTATAGGAGATTTTTTTGTCTGCACCCATCCGAATAGGCTTCTGCAAGTTTGAGGTGAAAATTATCTTTTTCCAGTGCCTGAAGATCAGGACCCCTTAGTTTTTTTTCTTACCAAGGTTAATGAATTTAACAGGATCTTTTTTTTATGAGTTTCGTTATAAAATGTATTTGTAGCGCTATAAACCAAGGTACTTTTTTGGCAATTTTATATAATTTCTTATTACTATTCATATCACCAATTGCTTGATCTACAAAAGGTCCAACGCTACTGATTATTGCAATGTTTTCGAGTTTGTCTGGAATTTTCAGAGCACACATTATAGTACCTGGACCGCCTCCAGAGACACCTGCAATAGAAGCTTTATCTATATGAAGATAGTCTAATAATTGTGCAATATCAAATGGGAAATTCTCCAGAGCCCCATTCATATTATAATCAGAATGACCGTAACCTGGTCTATCTACTGCAATTATGCGAAATACGTGATTATGGACCACACCAGGTACATCTCGCCACATTAACTTTGAAAATGGTGTACCATGGACTAGAATTAGTGGTTTTCCTTTGGTATTACCATACTCTCTATAAGCCATTTTTCTTCCATCTTTTAAAAGAATCGAATGATAATTCATAAAATCCTCCTTCTTCATATTTTGCGCAATGACTTTGCTTGCTTTCAAGGGTAAAGTCACAGCAAGGGTGGAAAATTCATTTCACACTTGCCATCATTATTACTACGGTGTTTAATATATCTATAGATTTTATTAATACCTCGTTTAAGCGTTAGCCTTAGCATCTATTATCTGTAAAATCTCATCACCATAAAAGCTTTCTGATTTTGTTAAGTTAAATAATCTTGCGGCTAAGTAATCAAACGCTTTTACCTTTTCTTTTAACTCATCCCAATTGATTTTGTCTCGATCATTTTCAACAAATGCTCTTCCAACTGCCTCATTCGTATCAATAATTGAACTAAGAAACTGAAAAGCCATCCCATGAGGGTATCGAAATTCAAACAAACCTTGCTCAATACCTTCATTAAAAACACGTTCAAATACGGGTGTACATTGTCGTATGACATCTCTCTGTAACAAATGAAGTATCATGGCATTTTCATCAAGATAAATGAGCCTAACAAATTGTTCAACAGATTTATTTTTTTATATTTTTTTGCTCCATAGGCTGCCTGAAATAATTCAACAACTTTTTCCTTTGGATTCATGTGTTTCCTATTAGCGACTTCATTTATTGCATCCACTATATGTGTGTTTAATAGATGGAGTAATCCATATACAAGCTCCTCCTTAGATTTATAATAATGAAAGAATGCGCCTTTAGTCATTTGGCTATATTCAATGACTTTATTTATCGAAAATTTTTGATAACCATCCATTGCTAGAACCTTTAGTGCATTTTCTAGAATTTGTTCTTTTTTTAGCCTTATACTCTTCATTGTTCCTTATCCTTGCCATCACTTCACCTCATATATTATGGTTTATACACTATGTCACAATTAACAAACCACCGGTCTGTTAATTATAATTATACCACAAGTCTATTAATTGTCAAGCTCTACTTATTCCGCAGATCCTGTACACCTATTTATTTTCTACCATGATTAGTCTTTGCTTAGCAAAACTATTTTATTTCACTTGATTTTCCATCAAAAAAAAGAACTATTTCCTTAGAAACAGCCCTCAAACAACTATGCTATGCTTATGTATCCAATGTAGATAAATAGTATTGTAATTGCTCCAAAAAATGAAGATATACACCATCTTTTGTTGATATTTTGTACAGAGGATCCATATCTTTGTAAGGTATGGATTTGCGACCTCCTAACTTAGCACTATCCCAATATCTCTTTATCCATATATACGGAAGGTAATAGTATTCATTATACTTGGAAAAATAAACAAGTATAAAAGCAATGCCTCCCTGTTTTTTTTCAAAATCATCCATAAATACCATCTGATGCTCATGGATATTACATAGAGGTAATAATTCTTTGGTGGTCTCTTTGGCATCAAAACATACGCTAATACCTTGTACAACACCAATATAATCCACTGTACTTTTTTGTTCAAAATAAGCAAGTGATATATGCCTGCTTTTTTGATCTATTTTAATAGGTTTAATGGGGGGTCGGAATCTTCTGTATCAGTCCTAACCCTTTATCACGGTATTTCTCATTGGTATAATTAATGAGCTCCTCTAAGGTACTTCCTCTTAATCCTCGTGTCTGCCAATATGCCATAATCTCCCCCCCCTTATCTCTTACTCATTTCCAACCTTGCTATGGCTTTATCTATTTGTATGACTAACCTTTCATGATGTTCATGATCTTTCATCTTACCTAGCAATCTTATTCCTTCATTTAAACCCAAACGCAAAATAGCATCAATAACTTCTTCTTGTATATCCACCCTTGGATCATTAATCATATCTTCTAATATATCAAGAGCTTCCTTTTCACCACTATTGCCTAGTGCAATAACGCTATTACGTTGCAAGATTTTCTTACCTCGCCACCCTGATGCCGTTTTACCATAGCTATTCTTAAATGCTTTATTTGAGATCTCTAATAATGATCTATATTTTGGAAATGGCGCAATTATCGGATCTAGTGTCTTGTTCTTCACTTTGTTGTAAGGACACACTCTTTGGCAGACATCACAACCGTAGATCTGTCTACCCATTTTAATTTTCATCAGAGGGTCTATATGCCCCTTATGTTGTGTGAGATAAGAAAGGCACCGTGTACAATCCACATTATGATCTCTCTTAATAGCACCCGTTGGACAAGCCTTAATACAGTAGTCACATGTATCACAACCTATAGTAGGTTCATAATCTATTGCTGATAAATCATAATCTGTCAAGATATAACCAATAAATACTTTTGACCCATAAGATTCATTAATCAGCATTGTATTCTTTCCTATGAAACCTAGTCCTGCTCGGCAAGCTATAGCTCTATCTGAAAATGGACTCATGTCTACAAAAGACATAGTCCTACAAGTGACATGATCTTGTAGATAGCCTGCTAACTTTTCTAACTTTTCCATAAGAATTTTGTGATAATCCCTGGATACAGCCGCCATACTAATATGACCTCTTAACTTATCATCATCAGTATGCTTCTCGTATTCTTCATAAGCCTCTAGAATAACAATAAAAGACTTACTCTCTTCCATGGTTAGATTAGGGTATATCTTCCGCTCATAATCCTTTGACTCTAAATCACACATATACCCTTTCTCTTCTCTTTGAACAAGACGATCCTCTAACTCAAAAAAAAGGTTTCGATGTACAAAACCCTATAGCGTCTACCCCAATATCACGACTATATGCAATTAATGCTTTTTGCAAAGCTTTATTATCCTTCATCATTCTACACTTCCAATGTACTGCGTCCATCTATTGAAATAGATATAAAAAGCATTTATTGTGAAACAGACATAATTATTCAAATAAACGTTCTATTATATGTTTGAATGTCCCATCAACAGGATCAATAATCTCTTTTCCATCTAGATAAGTCAGCATTCCAGTGTCTACATGAAATGCAATTCTATAGGCATGTAAGAACTGATGATTTAACCCGAAATCCTCTTTAAATCGATCATTAACATTTTTCTTTCCATATTTATAATCACCAATAAGTGGATGTCCTATACTGCTTAAGTGAGCACGTATCTGATGGGATTTACCTGTAATAATCTGTACATCCAATAAAGAATATGCCTTATTATGATTAAGTGGTTTATAAATGGTTTTAATATAGTGACCATCCTTTTGTTCCTTGGTTATTTCTACTCGATTATGCCGGTGATTTTTTGTTTAAATAACCTTCCATGGTGTTTTCTTTTGTAATATGTCCAACTGCAACACACTGATAATGCTTATCTATTTTTTTTGTTAGCTACCAATGCATTAAGTTCTTGCAGGGCTTGTAGGTTTTTACCACTCATGACAATGCCACTTGTATTGCGATCTAAACGGTTACATATCCCAGGACGGAACCCTTTCGTTATACATGGATCATAATCACCTTTCTGTATAAGATAAGCAATAATCTCATCAACAAGGGATACTTCTCCTCCTTGGTCAGGCTGAGATAACAGACCTACAGGTTTATGGCAAATGAGGATATTGTCATCTTCATACAAGACCTTAAATGTAATCCCTATATGAGGCTTTAATATGTTATCTTGATTGCTAAATTTCTCTATGGTTTCCTCTGCCATATAGAATTGTAGACAATCCTTTTCTTGTAATATTTCATTACCCTGAATACGCTTATTATTGAGTTTTATCCTCTTTTTCCGTAGCATTTTATAAACAAAGCTTTTTTGAGGCCTTACTTAAGTACTTCATCACATATTTATCAACTCTTTGGTTGCTTTCATCTTTTTTAATAACTATTTCTTTCATGGTTTACCTCTAGACAGATTGTCCTAATAATAAATGTGCTAAATCAACTTGAGTATTTGTATCCACATGTTTAAGTGTCCCTATCAGTTGTTCGTTCACATAACGATACATGGCTTCTTCGTCATTATACACACTTACTTTTGTTGAAAATCCTTTTGGTTTAATCAGCTTTTCAATATTTTCTTTATAGGCTAATATATCTTTTCGCTCTTTTTTCTTATTAATTAATAGCACTAACTCTTGATCGCTCATAACAGCTGCCTCATAGAATAACGTGTTCTTACCTCTTACAATAGCTAGGCTGGCCAAACACACCAACTGATCGCTAACAGCCTCTAATCGTTTATAAAAAAAACCTTCATTACCATCTTCGAATTGACGGTATAAAATATACTTAACAAGGAACTGGGCTTCAGGTAATGCCAACAAAACAGTTAATAATAATAATACATTTCCTTCTAATATATATCTGTCAACGATTAATAAAGTAGCGATGACAACAACGCCTATTGCTGTTAGTAAGGCATACATTTTTCTCTGCGAACGGATATATCCATATTCTCCCTTAGGTTGTCTCATGTTCTGTAATCCTTTCTTTTGTAAACTTTATCCTATAAATTATATCATAGATTAGTATGGTTGAACATATCTTTCTCGGGTCATGATATAGCATACATGCTTAATATAACTATCTGTAAAGAGTTGAGCATTATGTTTAATACCCACTTCTTTAAAGTTTAGCCTTTTAGGTATGGCACGGCTTTTTGTATTTTTTTTCATCCACATAGATATAGACTTTATTGAGTTTTAATCGATGAAATACGAGATGTAATAACGCTTCAGAACAGGTTGTCATAATACCTCTTCCTACATAGTCTTTACCTAACCAATAACCTATAGATGTAGACTTTTCTCCCCAATTGATACCGTGTAAACCAATACGACCAACAATCTTGCCTCTATATATAATATTACATTGAAAGCCATTGTTTTCTGCATACTGTTGCATAGCTTTATGTTCAGAGTATCGGCAATCTCTCACACCCTTCATCACGTCTACCCATTTGAGCCATTTTTTTTAGATGAACTCTTGACCCATCTATTAACTTATAAACCTCTTCAGAATCCGTTACATGAGCTAGCCGTAGGGATAAATCCTTATTAATTTTGTGTTCAAACATGAAAAGCAACGCTCCCTAGTATGATATTCCCTTATATTATTATACGCTTACTCGTGAATATTGAACGTAAGTTATACTATTTTTCTAAAATATCATGGGATGAGTGTGAGTAGCCTCTGAATAACATAACAAAGCCCCACTAAACAATTACATTTAGAGGGGCACAACCATTTAACTTATTGTCTTTTCTAAGGCTTTTAATCAATATGATATTTGAGGGTAGCCTCTCTTTTTATCTTTTTATTCTTCTATACCAAATAGACTATTCATATTTGAATCTTTAGAAACCTTCCACTTACCATCTATTTTAACGACAATGAGTTCACTTTCTGTTTCCACAAGATTTTCATCTTTACCCATTGCTTCTGTTAAAACATCGGTAATCATCTTGGTCATTTCTTCTTGTTGTGCAGCTTCATCTTTGGTTTCACCATCTGCAACTGACTCTAAAGCTTTTGCTGCAACTTCAGCTAATTGAGTCTGAGCTATTTCCATAATGTTTGCAAAATTAGGATGTTTTACTGTTAATTTCACAGTTGCTTTATCACCATCTTGTTTAACTTCTTTAACTTCATAGCTGATTTTACTAAATATCTGTGAAAGAACAGGATCTGCTTCTTGATCTGTTGGAAGCTCACTAGCATCTTCCATGAATTCTGCTGCCTTCTTATAATCACTGGCAATTACACCATCTAAGAATCCAGAAGCTGCAACTTTTGCTCCGTCACCTTCTGATTTTTTTTCCGCATCCTACACTTACTAAGAGTACACTTAGCATGACCATCATTACTAAAACTTTTTTCATATAAATTTCTCCCTTATTTATGTATTTGTAGAGATATACTCTACACGCTGACTTCCAGCTTCATAATTAAATTTACTCAAACAAGTAGACTACATATGACCCTCACCATATGACATGCATTTAATTACGTTACACATTATACCATAATTTCTAAAAATGTAAAGCATTTTAATTTAGTCTCTTAATATATTAATGTCTTCACCATTTAACACCTTGTTCAGATTTCGAACGGCGCACATTTTTCCACACATGGTACATGTTTTCTCATCTTCTGGTTTGGAACTCTCTCGGTATGCTCGAGCTTTGTCTGGATCAATGGCTAAATCAAGCATGCTATCCCAATCTAACTGCTGTCTAGCATAACTCATACGGTTATCCCATTCACGGGATTTAGGAATTTTTTTTTGCAATATCACCAGCGTGTGCTGCAATCCTTGTTGCAATAATACCTTCTTTCATATCGTCTAATGTAGGTAGGCGTAAATGCTCAGCAGGTGTTACATAGCATAAGAAATCTGCACCACTCGATGCAGCTATGGCACCACCTATTGCACCAGTAATATGGTCATAACCTGGTGCAATGTCTGTAACTAAAGGACCAAGAACATAGAATGGTGCACCATGGCATAATTTCTTTTCTAAAAGCATGTTGGCTTCTATCTCATCAATTGCCATATGACCAGGTCCTTCAATAATAACCTGTACATTCTTTGCCCAAGCTCTCTTCGTCAGTTCACCTAAAACAATCAATTCTTTGACCTGACTTGCGTCAGTAGAATCTGCAATAGCACCTGGACGACATGCGTCTCCTAGGCTAATGGTTATATCATATTTAGCACATATATCTAATAGCGCATCGTAATGCTCATAGAACGGATTTTCCTGTTTGTTCAATTGCATCCAAGCAAACATCAACGATCCACCTCTAGATACTAAGTTCATCAACCTTGGATTACGTCTGAATGTATTAGCTGTTTCTTGATTAATCCCTGCATGAATCGTAACAAAATCAACACCATCTTTACCATGTTGTTCAACTACCTCTAAAAACTCTTTAGCCGATATATCCTTTAATTCCTTTTCATAAAAGCCTAAAGCATCGTATACAGGTACCGTACCAATCATGGCTGGTGACATATCAATCAGTTTTTTACGAAAGTGAATGGTCTTACCATAATTACTTAGATCCATAATGGATTCAACCTTCATCTCAATGGCTGTTCTAACTTTGTCATATTCTCTATCCAAATCATAACTATCTTTGGATATTCCTAGATTCACATTAATTTTTTGTTCTTAAACCTTCGCCGACACCTTCTGGATCAATGTTCGAGTGGTTTTTTATTAGCAGGTATAACCACTGTACCTTTTGCAATTCTTTCCATTAATACCTGTGGGTCCATACTTTCTTTTTTCTGCTACTATTTTCATTTCTTCTGTGATGATGCCTCTCTTAGCTGCATCCATTTGCGTTGTATATTTCATGATTATCTGTTCCTTCCTATAAGCTTTTTTTTAGGCTATTCATAGCTTCTGGTATATGAGAAGCATTGTAAATCTCCGACACAACAGCAATGGCTTCAACACTTCTGCAGATGTCGTCTGTTATATTAGAAGCGGTAATGCCGCCAATACCAACAAGGGGGATTGGTACTTCTTTTCTTATTGCATGCAAAGTATCCATAGACATAGGTAATGCGTCTGTTTTCGTTGTTGTTGGAAACAAAGCCCCTACCCAAGATAGTCTGCACCATGCCCATAAGCCTTCTTAGCCTCATCTACAGTTTTTAGCTGTTATGCCAATAATGGCATTATCGCCTAATATGGCTCTTGCAGATGATAATGCTACATCATTCTGCCCTAAATGTACCCCATCTGCTCCAACCTCTAAAGCTATATCCACATGATCGTTAATAATAAATATCACGCCATGGTGAGCACATAATTTTTTTAAGTGCTCCTGCTTCGCGTAAGAGTTTCATCTTATCCTTACTTTTACACCGATACTGAAGAATGGTGGCACCATGTTTCATGGCAAGCTTTGTTTTATCTATGAGTTCATCATACGCTAACCCATCTTGTGTAACGAGATAGATATCTTTATTGAATGTCATGATAGTCAACCCCTCCTAGCGCCAATAGATTCGTATTTCTTCTTCTATAGATAGCATCAAATAACATGATCTTATAAGAACCAATTCCCTGATTGACACTTAAACGCTCTTCCACATCTGTTGCGGCTACATGCATAGCCAACATACCGTAGACACTGCTGGCAAAGGGGTCATTGCTACGGGAATAAGCTACGCCTATTAGTGTCGATATCATACAGCCTGTTCCAGTAATCTCCGTTAACCTTGGTGTATCCCCCTTAACCTTTGCCACTTTTGAAGCCGAACACACCATGTCATCTTTTCCAGTTATAGCCACAACAGCATTGTACTTCTTCGCTACTGCTACGCCAATGTCTGTTAATTCAGTTTGACCTAATGTCTCACCGTCTACACCTTTTGCTTTAGTTGTTAATCCAAGTATAGCTTTTATTTCTGAACCATTACCTTTGATAATATCTACATGAAAAGTATCTAAAATATCCATGATTATCTTTTTGCGGTATGATGTTGCCGCTACACCTACAGGATCAATAATAACAGGGACCTGATGCTTATTTGCAATGGCAATTGCATCATGTATGGCGGTTACCTTATCAGAAGTGATCGTTCCAATGTTAATAACTAAACACTGACACTGTTTGGTAATCTCTTCTAACTCTTCAACAGCTTCAGCCATAATGGGACTACCACCAAAAGCTAAGGTCATATTCGCCATATCATTAACGGTAACATAATTAGTGATATAGTGAATAAGTGGTTTTTCTTTACTTTCATAGATTTTCTTGTATATCGCTTCATATGTATTATTCATTATAAACCCCTTTCGGAAAATGCTTGATAGGTCCATCGCCACTGCCTATTGAGAAGCCACCTTTAATGGCTTTAGTTATATAGCTTTTGGCTAATTGAATAGCTCTTTGTGTGGGATAACCTTTGCTCCAATTAGCCGCTATGGCAGAGGATAAGGCGCATCCTGTACCATGTGTATTGGTATTATGGATCCGTTCATGGTCATAGCTTATAAAATCATAACCATTATAATAAATATCCGTAGCTGTATCCTTTAGATGTCCACCTTTAACGAGGATATTCTTTGGACCTAGTTTGTGTAAGCGCATACAAGCTTTTTTCATATCCTGGATGGTTTTAATCCGCATCTTGGTAATAAGCTCAGCTTCTAATACATTGGGTGTAATCAATTGGCACATAGGAAATAATTCTTCAACCATCATGGTAATAGCATCACCTTTTAATAATATTCTGCCAGTGGTTGACACCATGACTGGATCTAACACAATATGAGGCAGATTATACGCCCTTAAGGTATTTAGGACTGCATGAACGATACGTCGATTGTATAGCATACCTATTTTAACGCTGCCCACCTGAATATCACTAAATATGGCTTCAATCTGTTTTTCTATAATTAAAGGATCAAGTCCTTGAATATGTGACACACGCATTGTATTCTGTGCTGTTATAGCCGTAATCACACTCATACCATAGACACCATGGGCTTCAAAAGTTTTTTAAGTCTCCCTGTATACCTGCCCCACCACTGCTGTCAGACCCAGCTATGGTCAATGCTGTTTTCATGATAAAGACCTCTTCTTAGCCAAAACCATTCTTTTGATACCTGTTAATTCGAATATCAATACTGCTAATATTGCCCCTGTAAATGAACTAATCATAAAGGGAATGATAAAAGCAAATAGCGATGCTTCTTTTCCCATAAATAGAATAGCTACAGGAGAAGCAACCATGGCTCCAATAATACCTGTTCCAATACATTCTCCAAAAGCTGCTAAATATGTATTGGCATATCGCTTATAGAGCAAACCAGCAAATAGTGCACCAAATATACTGCCAGGAAAAGCAAACAGCGTGCCCATTCCTAAGATGTTACGTAATAGTGATACGGTAAACGCTTGACCAACAGCATAAAATGGCCCTAGAAGAACAGCTGATATGACATTAATCAAATGCTGCCACGGAAAGCATTTTGTTAGCCCAATGGGAATATGATAAGGACTTAAAATGACACCTAGGGCTACTAATATACCCGTTAATGTGAGTTTTTTTTAATATCAAGCTTCATGAAATTCATCCTTTCTACTTTTATGTACGAAAAATTAAGGCAGTCGCCTTTTGCTCGTACCTTCGTGGTGGAAAACTTATATTACGTAAGATGGATGATTGGATGTGTTACATAGATTCTTCTTATTACGACATATGTATAGGAGAACTTTTCCAATAGAAAAAGCAATCCGAAAGGATTGCCTCAATATCATCATGTATATGTTATAAGCTTCCCTCCGCTGGTATTAACCAGATCAGGTTTATAGGGTCAAAGAATCTTGTTCTTAATCTCAGCTGGCAACACCAGCACCCCTAGCAAAAAAATATGTAGTTGTTGTTTCAGGTATATGGTAGCACAGTTTAATGGATTAATCAAGGGGAATGTTTTAACTATCAATCAATCATTAAACATGTTAGAATAAAAACATATAATTTTTAATGATAGGAGATAGATGATGACAGAATTCAAAGAACTGATTAACCATGCATCAAGAAGCAATCGCATTATACCTGGTTTTAATATTTTCGCTTATGAAGATGCTGTAGCTGTTTTGAGAGCTGCAGAGGCTTGCAATGCACCTGTTATGTTGTTGACCAATAAGAAAGCTATTAAGCATATCCCTATCGACTATTGGGGAATGTTACTCAATAAGATGGCAAAAGATGCCACGGTTCCTGTTGGTATTCATCTGGATCATGCCACAGATCTGAAAGTCATACAACAGGCACTATCAGCTGGATATCATTCAATTATGTATGATGGCTCTCAACTGCCTTTTGATGAAAATCTTAAACAGACAAGAGCCATGGCAACATATGCCCATAAACATGATCTAATAATTGAAGGAGAAATTGGTTCTGTTGGTTATTCGGATCGACCCGAAACAGAATACACTAACCAGTTTACCAATCCTATAGAAGCAGAGACCTTTAGTGCTATGACACAGGTGGACATGATGGCAGTATCTGTCGGTACAGTACATAAAATGGATATGCCAGAAGCCAGAATCCAATATGATCTGATTCGTGCTATTGAAGCTAAGACGGATATCCCCCCTGGTTATTCATGGTTTTTCAGGGGTGAGTGATACAGATGTGCAACAGCTAAGAAAACATCATATTGGAAAGGTCAATATTGGTACAGTCATTCGTCAAGCTTTTGGTTATACTTTGAAAGAGGGTTATGCAAAACACCCCGAAGTCTATGACCGTATGACTTTTATGGAAGAAGCCATGGAAGCAGCTACTAAAAAAGCAATTGAAAAAATAAATCAATTATGGAACTGATTATATTAAAATAAGGGCATCTATAAACTGTATTGCTTATAGATGCCCCTACTTCTGATTTTTTATTATCCATTATTTTAAGATCTAGCAACCGATCTCTTTTGGTATCATCATAATTCCTTTATATGAAATGTATGATAAATACTCTTACCTTGTTTTACTGAACCCATACCATACATACCATAAGTAAACGTATCATCGTTACATGATAAATATACCTTACCATCAATAAGTAGTTGCAATTGATTGCCGATTGCCTTTGCTTCCATTTCATAAGACTTATTATTTTCCCATTTAAACGGTGCTGAGATCATTTTCTTTAGTCCGAAATTTTGTTTACAGATAGCAATTTCCTCTTTATCCGAAAATCCTAAATAATAACCTTTCATAACACCTTGAGCTCTAAGAATTAGGTGGTGACTTACGCCCTCTAAGGGTGTAATGTGGGTCTTAACTGAAATATCTTTTGTAAAATAGTTTCCACTGAAAGAAGATGTTTCATCGTCACATTCGCTTATCAAATGTGTATTATCCAAGTACCATCTCCCTTTATTATGGGAAAAGGGGGGGGTTACACATAGAAATTCTTCGCTTTGCTTAGCAAAATCAATGGTATAGTGTGATTTCCCATAGGCATGAAAGTTATCAATAAGTATTCTTCCTAATGATCTATGTTTCAAATCACCACTACTGGATATTTCTATACCAACTTCATCAACAAAATCTCCATTGGTTTCTGGAATAGTGAATTCAATATGACACCAAGTATGATTGATTAATTTATGCTGATCAATTCTCACCATTTCTTTCTTCCATGTTTTTCGAATATAAGAAACAACATCTATTGTTTCACCTTCCCATTGATCTAAAAACACATCGAGAGCAATGTGTTGACCTGCATATACTTTAGGTGCAAAAGTTGGTTTATACCGTTCATCATCAAAGTCTTCTCTTCTATAAAAGGGCTTATAATAGACCCGTCCACTAACGCCTTCTGTGAGTCTATCAAACATAACCTCTAAGGCTCTTTTACCAGTAAGCGACTTTTCATCAGTATTTTTCATATGAAATTTATTAGGGTTTGATAATCGAAAGTTATGGGTAGAACCTTCAAGTTCAAAGTCATAGAATAACTCCCCATCAACGATCCCCTTTAATAATTCTTTTGGTGGTAGTTCACCAGCAAGCTTATAACCATGTAATGCTACTTCTTTGACATATGTTGGTATATCCAGTATATTCAAATACCCTGATACACCAGATAACACAATACCATCATTGATTGGTTTTCTGTAATGGTCTTTAACACCCTCTAGCCCCTGAAAAACACCAATAATTGTACCTACATTTCCAGCATTACAATCTGTATCCCATCCACACATGGTTGCTATTTCAACTGTTCTTGATAGATCGCCTTCTCCATATAAAAGTGCAAGGGCACATACGCCTGCATTCGGTATAATATGGCATACCCCTAGATACTTATCGTATCCCCAATTCTCCATTAAGTGCATCATGCATTGCCCATAATCCTGAGGGTTTTCCTTATAAAATCTCAGAACATCACAAACAACTTTTGCATAGGTGGAATCTTCTGGAATAACTTCTAACCCCGTATGTATGATATCTGTAACAGAATTTGCTTCAAAGGCTTTGGCGATACAGGCTGTCATAAACCTTGCACCATACATACCATTGCCATCATGAGAAACACTTGCTGCTTTTTCTCCATAAGAAGCCGCTTTTTCATAATCATTAGGACATACCAACCCCCAAGTATCGATGAAAATTTGACCCCCTATTTGTTCAGCCATGATTTCTCCGTTGACTTCTTTTGATCCTGATGCAGGAGCTGATATTCCCTTCTTGAGATTCATAAATGCAGTATGTTCAGTGCTTATGCCTTCGCCTCCCCACCAAAACATACCAATACCTTCTCTTGCATAATTTAACCAAGCGTCCCCAATATCCTTTGCCGTCAGTTCTTGGTCCTGTACCTTATCATGAAGTGCTCTAAGAAAATAAACGGGTCCATTTACATCATCATCTGCGGCAAAATTCTTATAGGGTTTTACATATTCTCTAATATCCCCATAGATGGTTTTGATTCGCTCATAAGTCCATGCAAGTGGTTCAACAGGTGCACCTAGTCTAATGCCTATGTTCATACCCAAAAAAACCTGCATATACTTTTTCTAAATAGTTATTTGGAATCATTTACTATTCCCCCATATATCCATATTCTGTAACTTCATTTTTATGTCATCATGTCTTTTCAAGTCAGCTCGTATAATCGTTTGAGAACATACGGTCAAACGGTCTGCCAATTGCGTTAAATCTGTTTTATTGATTGTATTGATTTGACTGATATCTTCTTCTCTAAATACAGATGAGCCATGAAAAGCACCTAAAACGACTCCAATCATAACACCAATTGAATCCGTATCTCTTCCTGAATTAACACCATCATTAATGGATGTATAAAAATCACCATCATGAAGGGTTATATAGCCCAAAGCTATAGGTAGCTCTTCAATTGAAAATAACCTATTTGGTGTATAATGATTCGATGGTATACCTACTTTATCAATACTTCTATTTATATCATCCCCCATGGGAGAAAACTTTTTTAACACTTGATGAAATTCTTTTATGACTAAATCTTTATTTTCTCTTTGATTTTTTAATGTTTTTGCTTTATCCACTACAGCTTTAATGGCTGCTTTTGTACCATCTTTTGCACATGCAATTGCAGTATCCACTATATCATCGATTGTCACATTCGTTTCAAAAGCTTTTGCCACTGATGCAGCTAATACGCCTGCTGCTTCAAGCCCATAACTACACTGATGCCCCATTGCAAAACGAATCGCTTCATGATAAGCCATGATAGGGTTACACGCATTCACAACGCCAACTGGCGCAATATACATAGCCGCACCGCAGTTTACCATATTTCCAATACCACCTTCACGAGGCTCACAATTAGCCAATGTATGCCTAACAAAGGGATATTTATCTGGGTAAAACAAGCGATCAATGATCAATGCTTCCCGTCCAAGTTCTGGTATATACCTTGGCCTAAATGCGATTTCTTTTATAAACTCATTGGCAAAATCATAGGCATCAATATGCCTTTTAACCGTTGTATAGACATTAACTAATGCTTCTGTCATTAGGGTATCATCTGTATAAATACCATAACCACGCATTCTATTTAAACGCTTTTCTGCTTTCCAGTTCTCTTTATGCCAAGGCAGATGAATGGACTCTACTCGATTATATTTTTTCTTTTATTTCTATGGCTGTTAATTTTTTCTACCGTTGCCCCAAGAGCATCTCCATAAGCGGTTCCAAAAATAACACCTTCTACTCTTTTTTTGAAATGAAATCATCGTGTCCTCCTATTAGTGTAGGGGCTGTCTTATAAAAAAACCTCTAGCCTACAATATTGCTTTTATGAGACAGCCCCTTTCAAAAACCTCTAGCCCACATTGTTGTTTTTATTAGATAGCCCCTAGCCTTTTATTCCTTTATTTTAATACACTGTTAGCATGTTCTGTAACAGCTGTTCCACCTGCTTGATACCATGCTTCAACAAAAGTATCAAAGGCATCAATTGATTTTTTCCCTGTGATAATATCTGCTGAGTACTCTTTGTATAAGTTTTCCATTGCATCCCAATTAGGAACGTGTTCTTCTGGCATTTTAAAATCAATATCTTGTGTATAATAGTCATTGGCTAATTCAATAGATTGTATAGATGGTGCTCCAAGTAGTGGTGTCTTGAGTTCTTCTGCAAATGTTATTTCTTTAGGTTCCCAGAAAAGTGCAAACCATTGTTGCGCCGCTTCTGTCATTTGAATTTTACCATCAACCACTTCATAATGGACGTTTTCAAAGCCTAATCGATCCAACTTTTGTCCTTTGGGACTAGCCATATATTCTAATATTGCAAACACTTCATCTTTGTGTTCTGATAATGACGATATAGCAAACCCTCTTGTTTCTTTTGTTGTATTAACAGGCATATAACCCTGACCAATACCTTTAGCTGGTGGTAAAACAACCAGTTCTGCATTGTCACCATTAGTGTTTTTCATTTTGCCGTCATAAATATCGATAACTTTTCCTGATGTTCCTATGATAACGCCTACTTCTTTATCGTAAAACGCTTGTTCTTTCGTATCCCATTTTTTTTGTGAGGTATTCTTGATCCAATATGCCTTCATCATAGAGTTTAGCATAAAATTCTAATTTCTCTTTTTCACCTTTTGATACTTTACTATAGATATAGTTAGCGTTGTCATCTTTAACCCATGTGGATGTAAGTCCAAAAGCTTGATTAAATATCTGGTTGATTTCAAATAACTTACCAGCAACCGTAATACCGTATTTTGGTGATCCTGATCCATCTAAGTCACTATCCTTTAACTCTTTTAAGAATGCATAGTACTGCTCAATGGTTGGATTCTCTAATAAAGATGTACCTGTCTTGGTTTTCGCCATCCAATCTTTTCGAATGACAGGAACTTTTGAACCTACAGGTTTAATCCATAATAAGTAAGGGTAATTATTAAGTCTTTCAACATTATGAGGGTATAAGCTCTTTTTTATGTAAGCTGAATTCTCAATGTATGGTGTGAGATCTTCTAATAGGTTTTGTTCAGCCATTTGTTCGTCTCCACCTTGGAAATAAATGAGATCAGGAATATCCCCACCTAACAACATTAAATTGAGTTTTTCAGCATAATTACCAGCTGGTGTTTCTACCAATTCAATGGTAATGTTCCACCCCTCTTCTGCCAACCCTTTTTCAATTAGCTCAAAATACTTCACCATATTTTCATCGGTAGGTGATACATCTTTCATAACTAATCGAATGTTGACAGGTTCAGTACTCTTTGTTTTTTCATCTGTATTTGTCTTTTTGCCAGTGGTTGCTTCTTGGTTTGTTGGCGAATCTGTATTGGTTTTATCTTTTTTTTGATCCTTCGTGTTTGAACAAGCTACCATTGTCAATAACATGGATACTACTACACATAAAACACATAATTTTTTCATAAAAAACATCCTCCTAATATTTGTTTTTGCACACAATTTTGCTACCTTCCCTTATTCCTTAACACCACCCTCCATTGTTCCTTTTGTATAATATTTTAGGATCAATGGGTATAACAAAAGTATTGGAACGATTGCAACAACAATTGTTCCTGCCTGCAATGCATCATAGTTAAGCCTTGCAGCTTCATCATAGGTAAGTAAACTATTTACACCAACGATAGATGATGTATCATTAAGTACAACGAATTGTCTTAACACAACTTGAAGCGGCCACTTGGCTTGGTCTAAATAGATACTAGCTCTAAAATACTCATTCCAGTGGAATACAGCATAAAACAACCCAATAGTTGCCATTGCAGCTTTTGCAAGGGGTAAAAATATTTTAAATAGAATGGTGAGATGACCCGCACCATCTACTCTTGAAGCTTCCACTAACGACTTAGGAATATCTTCAAAGAAACGCATCATAATAATCAAGTAGTAGACATTAACTGCCTTATATAGAATGACTGACCAATAACTCCCCATCAAATTGATTTTCTTAATCATTAAGAATTCTGGTACAATTCCTGGATCAAGAACCATGACAAGGATCAATATCCCCATAAAAATACTTTTTCCTTTAAGGTTATCCCTTGTCAAAACATAAGCTGAGATGCTTGTTAAGAGTAAGTTCAATAACGTACCTATTACCGTAATGAAGACGGCATTAAACAAACTCATTACCACTTTTGAATTGGATAACAACACCTTGTAATTCATCAATGAGAAACCTTTGGGAATGATGGTAAAACCCCCCAACTTCCCCAACTCTATCTGCTGCTGAAAAAGAAAGGGCTACAATATTAAGTATTGGAATAATCATTGTAAGGGTTAATAGAAACAATAGGATACATATTATAAGATAGACTATATTTATTTTCTTCATAATCCTTACCATAATCCCCTTCCTGATATTCTTTTTGCTGCAAAATGTGTTGAAAATATTAAAATAACACCTATAAAACCTTTAAACAAACTGGCCGCAATTGAAAATGAATACTGACCGCCAACCAAACCAATCCTATACACATATGTATCTAAAATATCAATCACGCTGATCACTGAATCATTCATTAAGTTATAGACTTGATCAAATCCTGCACTCATAAAAAATCCTAGATTCAAAATAAACACTGTTATAATTGTGGGGACTAGTTCCGGTAATGTAATATAGCGCATTTGTTGCATTCTGTTAGCTCCATCCACTCGAGCAGCTTCATATAATCTGGGGCTTATTTTCATAAGTGCAGCAACATAAATGATGGAATCCCAGCCTGCACTTCTCCATATTTCAGAAAACAAAAGCACCCATCGAATGTGTTCTTTACTCGTCATAAAATCCACAGATGGTACATTAAAAATAGATAGCATTTGATTAACCGCACCATCAAAGGATAATAAACTAATCCAAATACCTGCTATAACTACCCATGATAAAAAAGTGAGGTAAATAAATGATGGATTGAATGTATTTTCTGAATCTACCACCTTTTAGTTCATTCAATAATAAAGAAAGAATAACGGGAATTGGCATTAATAAGAACAATTTCATCATACTTATGATAATCGTATTACTTAGAACCTTCATAAAAGCTGGTGATCCAAACAATATCTTAAAGTGCTTGAGCCCAACCCATACGTTCGCACCTATGATTCTAAAATCTTGAAACGCTAATCGCATACCTGCAATTGGCCATAAATGAAAGACGATAAAGAAAATAATTGTTGGCGAAATGAGTACATATAAAATCCAATTGTGTTTTAAATAAGCTAAGGTACGATTTTTCTTCTTCATTTTTAATTTCTTATAGGTCTCTAATTTTTCTGACATATAGTACCCCCCATGTAACTTAAGATCTGTTATTATCGGTACACTTTATGAGCACATTTTACTAAGCCATCCTATTTGACATCTAGATTCATAAGGGGGGCATGTTGCTGTGCACCATATACATCACGATCACCCACTGTTCCCGATGATATTTTTCTAGCTATTGTTATTTTCATACCTCTTGCTGGATCAAAGGTAACGATATTCATAATATCTGATTGAGATAAATTATAGATCTTGGCTATGGTATCTTCATTAATCATTCCAGATTTTTTTTACCCGTTCATAATCCTGTTCATTATCAAAAATAATATCAAAGGTCAGTTCAAAAGGTCCTGAATTTTTACTTCTTAGAATTTTTGCAACATCATATAATTTCATTATCATTGCCCCCATATACATATTTAATCTCAAAAGGTGATAAGCCATCTTTGACACGCATGAGGTGATAAACTGAAAACGCATACACGGCACCAAAGGGTATATCGCTTGGTGCTTGTGGAAATGCAAGGTTTCCTGCTGTTGATTTTCTACCTTCATAGCCAAAATGAAGAATAGTCGATCGTAAAGAAGCACATATGGTGTTTGCAAGATCTTGAGTCACTGCATATACTTCCATCATAAGTCCAATTTCATGCCCTCTATTGGTTTCAAATTCACAATCGCCTAATACGCCATTGATACCATAATTTATATAATTGATTCTATAATCTTCTTCTGGTATTTCACTAAAATACTTTCTCACTTGTTCTTCAGCAATTGCCTCAATTTCCTCCAGTTGTTTAATCATCAATGGATCTCTAATTCCAGCTACGACAAAGGTCTTATAAGCTACTTTTTTAGCTCCTTCAAGTTTAATGAAGTACTCTTTCGTATGCTGAATTTGACTGGATTTGATTTCCACAGCATTTACAGTTATTTGAGTAAATTGACTATTCTCCAGATTTAATACCGCTCCAGGTCCTTTTAATAAATATGGATGCTCTTTCTCGTAGAATGTGTGGGCAGCAACACTTGTAACTAAACACTTTCGCATATTTGATAGGGGTTTAATAACCACAGAATCCTCCGTGATGATACCTAAAATACAATCTTTCGTTGTACCAGGTTCAGCACATAAAGCACCACATTCCAAAACCTTTCCTAGATGATATGCCAATGCTTCGTCATATCCGTTATAAATACACATAGCCGCAAAAGGTGCTGGATCATAGGCTCTACCACAGATAATAATATCTGGCGACTCTTTCAACGCTTCTACAATGGGTTCATGACCCATTTGAGCTACAATTGCTGTTGTTTCATCAATATCTTTGTTCGTCAGTTGTGGAATATTTTCAGTCAGTGGCTCAATATGATGTTGTTGAAGCTTATCTTTTATGTACTCTTTATCAAAATCCGAATAAATAGTTGCAATCTTTGCTTTTATCTTATTTTCATTAAGAATCTCTTCAATGATATCTAAGGTCCATAATACTTGGGCTTTCGTACCCGTTCCACCTGCTGACCCTATGATAATCGGTATACCCAATTGATGACCTTGCACGATCATTGGGGTAAGATCTTTCTTCACTGCTAATCGGCTAACAATGCTAACACCAGCGCCTAATTTGTGTGGACCAGCATCTGTTGAACCTGCATCAACTATAATTGCATCGAGTCCTTCTTCCACTCCATTCATAAAAGACTCAATGGGATATCCATAACCAAGAATACCACAGGGCGCCATTATTTTTTTTAGTTTCTTATTCAAGTGGTCCTCCTTCTAATCACTGATATTTTGTGTCATATTTTCTTCATCAATGATCTTTTTTCATATGGGTCATATGGCTGAGAATTGCATTTTTTAGCTTCTTCTACATCTCTCTTTTCAACTGCATTAATAATTCTTTTATGCTCCTTAACAACTTCTCCTCTTCTATCTGGAGATTTATAGTTGTTCTCTGCGATTTCACGAATCATATCATAATATAGTCCAATAAAATTAATCAATAAAATATTCTTAGAAAGTTCCGCAAGATTCAAATGAAAATCTTGGTCAGATGCCTTATTAATCTCTTGTACATCTAATGTCATCTTAATCTTATTAATTTCATCATCTGTTGCCCTTTCAATGACAAGCTCCACAACTTTCTGTTCAAGTGATGTTCTCATTTCAATTAAGTCCCTATAAGATGCCTTTTTGAACATCGAAATAATAGGTTTATCTAAAGTCTTTTGATCACCTAAATCTCTTATATATGTCCCATCTCTAGGTTTCCTCCTAATATAACCTTGAACTTGTAAAATGTTCAAAGCTTCTCGTAGGACACCTCTACTCACACCTAAGTTTTCTGCAAATAGCGTTTCCGTAGGTAATTTTTCACCTGGCTTAAGCTCACCTGCATCAATTAATCGGATAATCTCTCTTATTACTTGATCGGATAATCGGTTATTTCTAATTTTATTAAATTCCATTGTCATCTCCTTAATTGTACAATAGTCTAATTGTCTAACAAATATACTTATAATAATACCAGCATTTTTGATTTTGTCAACTGTTTTTTAAGAGCTTTTTAGAGCGTATCATTACAATTATTTAACTTGATATGCCAGGACGCATAAAAACACCTGAATTTATGGTGCTTATTTCAGGTGTTTTTATTATCTAATGCATGAATGCAACATTAGAATAGGTCCTCATTTCTAAAAGCCTACATCTTCCGGAACAATCACGATATAATAACGATTTTCAATCTTTCTTCCATTATGTACAATGGTTGTATAATTACACATTCTTGCTTGTATCTGACAATCTTCACATTCACCTGTCACACGACACGGTGTATTATGACCTACCCGTTCACAATTCATAGGAGCAATTTCACGTAACCGCTTAAATGCATCATCCAAGGTATCCACAAATTTGTTAACGCCTACTACCATCACCACATGCTTAGGACCAAATACGATGCCTGCTGCACGATTCCCTGAACTATCTACATTAACAAGTTCGCCATTACGGGTAATGGCATTACAACTTGTTACCAAATAATCAGCCAACATGGATTCGCGATAGACTTTTAAAGTGGCTTGCCAGTCTGGTTGACTATAGCGCTCGAATAATTGGTAATCGCCGTTTCCAAAGTGTTTTACTAACCCCATTGCATTTAACGTTTCAGAACCACCTAATGCAATTGATGCTCCTTTTTCAACATGGTTTAATAAAAGTTCTTTTGCCTCGTCTAGATCTTGAGCATATACTGCTCCATAACCTTTGCTATTTAGTATCTCAACCATTTTCTTTGCTTTCAATTGGTTTTTCCATAGTTTATATTTATTAGTCATAGCGTCTCCTTACATTTATTAGTTCCACTATGTGAAACCATAGTATATTATATGAAATATTATACTATGGTTTCCATTAAAAATCAACCAATTACCCCTCACAGAAAATATGAATCTCACGTCACGAACTGTTGGCTAAGATAAAGAACATTCTACATGAATTACTTTTACAGGTACCCTAAATATTAATTAATCTAATATGTACCCAATTCTAAACCTTTTTTTTATATAATAAGTAAAAGTCTCATAATCTACAGTATTAGGAATAGAATGATCACTGTGAAGTACATAAGCAAACTTTTCCTTGAGCTTGGGAATTTTTGATTCTAATTCTTCATTAATGGTCTCTTTATTATTGGTGTAAAGGGTTCTCACATCAATCCCACCTATAAAAGCAATCTGATCACCAAAAGCTTCATACAGCTTTAGGAGATCCATCCCTGCCTTGACTTCAATAACCTGAAGACAGTCAATACCGGCTTCTATCATGGCTGGAAGAAGGGGTTCAATGTAGCCACATGAGTGCATAATGACAGGCAGATTTTTACTATGGGCATATTGAATCGTATAGATGTGGCCTGGTTGAATGAGCTCTTTGTACATATTTAATGAGAAAAATGGTTTTTCCTTAAATCCCATATCCTCATAATACCATATGCCATCGGGATATCCTTCTCTCTCAAATAAGATTTTCTGCAGGTTTACGACGAGTTCACTGTAGGTTTTAACCATATCCTGTATCCATTCTGGGTCAAGTGCCATACCCATGAGCATGTACTCATGTCCGCATACCGGATGCATCATTTCAAAAACATTAACCCCTGACCAACAAAAAAAACGTCCAGCTTTTTTTTGCTTCTTCTCTTGCTTTTCCATAAGCCTCAAAATTAATTCTGCGCTCATCCACTTCTAAAAGAAAGGGTTTAATATATTGTTCCCAGCTTGCCCTGTCTTTCACTGTAAAATCAACATGTTCCGGTGTGGTATCATGTAGTTTGTGTCTTCTTAAAAAAAGCACCATTTCCATCTTTCGTTAATACTGTTTCTTCAGTCTCCTCTATGATCTCCGGCTCAAAATCAAGGTTGGCAACCATATTAAAAGCCACATGAGTTGCATATCAAAATTAAAATGATCTTCTAAACTCTCACTACTTTTGATATGACCTTGAGAAACCCACTTATCTCGTGTATCATTCCAAAAATGTTCGTAAAGTCCTATCCGATCCACTGGCTCATGATTAAGAATCTTGTATATTCTTTCTTTTCCATTCATATGTAACACTCCTTCAGTGTAGTATAATTAATTATATTGACATCTCTATAGATATTATATATCCTTATATAAAAGATAAGAATAAATTATATTGATTAGAAACTTAATTATATTGACTTTTAGTATTTAGGATAAAGGTTTTGATTATTGAAAGGAGAGTCCCTACATGTCTAATGATTCTTATTCTAACTTTAATCCCTATATTGTTGCCAGTGGTCGTTTAGATTTGCAGAACTGTCCAGCAAAAGGAACCTTATATAACGAAAGAATCGTTCGTTGGTATGAAATGGAACTGATGAATGAGGTAGATGGCGGATATGTTATAACCGATGGAGATAACCTATGTGCCAATACAGGAGATATTTTCATCAGAAAACCCGGTATGATTGTACGGGGTGTGTCTGGCTATGGTTGTAACTCCATAATTTTTGACAGTATGTATGATACTGCTCTAAAAAAAAGAGAATATGAGAAGCCTATATACGATGATGCAACAGTGGAACTATTACAACATATGAATGAAAGATTACCTCACTTTCAGATACTAGATGATTTACCACATCAAATAAAGATTGAGGACTATCCATATTTCAAAAGACTTTTTAACAAATGCCTAGATCATTATATTAATCAAAAAGATGATTTTCAATTTTATGCAAAAGTGATTCTATACAATATCTTATATACTATTCATCATGAGCTAAAAAAACAATACAATATCATAAGTCCCAATGATTCTCATGAACATAAATACAAAGGCATATTGGAAGCAAAACAATTTATTGATGGTCATTTTAACAAGAGAATTGAATTAAAGGAACTGGCGCAAATAGCTGGATATAACCCAGATTTTTTTTGCAGGCTGTTTAAGAAAATAGTAGGCAAACCCCCAATTGATTACCTGATTCAAGCGAGGCTAGTCTATGCAAAAAGAATGCTTATTACAACTAACACCCCCATCAATGAAATAGCCTGGTCTTGTGGCTTTCAAAATGAGACTTATTTTTATACCTTATTTAAGAAAAATGAAAACATAACACCCGGGAAATATAGAGCCTATAATCAACATCTATTCTAGTTGTCAAGCTCCCATATTGCTAGAGGGATGTCTCATGAAAAACATTTAACATTGTCATATGGTTTTATTTATCCATTCTATTATCCAAGAATTTTACCCATTAAATATGTTTTTATGAGACCCCCTATCACATGTCTATTACATCTACTATTTTAGTTCTTTGCAAACCCTTTCATGTAATCTTCGATTCTCCTCATCAACCACTTCCTTATCTATTCTATTAAACAATATTTCTGGCTTCCTAACCAAATATCCAGACGCAACCTTTTTTCAATTGCCAAACATCATTTAGTTGAAAATCTTGTAGTAGCTTATCCGATGAAAAAAGGTATAAACGGTTTCAATAAGGTAGCTAGGTTAGCCATTATTTGAATACAATTATATAACGTGTTTTGACACGCCTCTATATTCGTCGTTCTTGTCTCCCAAGGCTTCTTCTCATCAAAATACTTATTGGCTTTTCTAATATAACCAAATAGTGTATCCAGCCCCTGTTTGATTTGCCCATCTTCTATAAATGCACCGACTTGACTATACAGTTTTTGCAAATCTAGACCAACCTCTTCATCCATCTTACCCTCTGGTACGATGCTATCAAAATACTTAGAGATAAACACCAATGAGCGATGAATAAAATTTCCATATGCTCCCAGCAATTCACTATTATGTCGCTTAATAAACTCTCGATATGAAAAAAAATCTGTATCTCTTTTTTCTGGTCCATTAATGATGAGAAAATACCTGATGGAATCAGGGTCATACCGCTCTAACAAATCTTTAACCCATACTGCATAATTTCTACTGGTTGATATCTTACGATGATCTAATGTTAAATATTCGCTAGAAATAATACGATCTGGCAAGTGATACGATTGACCATGAGCTAATAGCAAACCAGGTAAAATAATGGAATGGAAAGGTATATTATCTTTGCCATGAATGTAGTAATGCAACGCTTTATCATTCTTCCAATACTGATCAAATGTTTCTTGGTCTGTGATAGCCTTTGTGGCAGATAAATAACCAAGAACATTTTCAGCCCAAATATAAATTCTCTTGTCCTCATAACCCTCTCTTGGTACGTTAACGCCCCAGCTAATATCACGTGTTATGGGTCTATCTCTCAACCCTTCATCTAGATATCTATTGGTGAAATTAACAGCATTGTCACGCCAATTATTACGTTGATTGACTAGACTTTTCAGATGACGCTCATACTTGGATAGCTTAATATAGAGGTGATTGGTACGCTTAAGGGATATCCCTTTACCACATATGGTACAAATAGCCTCTTGTAGACTCTCGGGCTCTATTACCGTTCCACAAGCGTCACACTGATCGCCTCTTGCATATTCACCACATACAGGACACTTTCCTTCCACATAGCGATCAGGCAAGAACTCATGACAATGATCGCAATATGCTTGCTCAACCTCTTTTTTCAACAATTGCTTCTTTATTACTATACAATTCTTTGTGAAAATCTAAAACAAATGTTTTGTGATTCTCATTGGATGTTTTTCCATAGTAATCGTAAGAAAATCCTAGTCCATCAAAGCATGTGACAAACTCCCTATGATAATACTCAACAATATCTTCTGGGCATTTTCTTTCTTCTTTAGCTTTTAGTGTTATAGGTGTCCCGTGGCAGTCACTACCGGACACGTAGCATACTTGTTCACCTTTTTGTCTATAATAACGTGCTATAACGTCTCCTGCAATAAGTGCTGCTATATGCCCAATGTGCATTGATCCATTAGCATATACCCAGGCTCCTCCGATTAATATATTCATATGCCTACCTCTTTCCTTTTTTTATTTAACACTTCTTTATACATTTTCAGGTTACAATATAAAAAAATTCAATAAAAAAGCACTCACCTCCCGGAATTATTTCATTCCGGGGACGAGTGCATAATAGGCATCGTGGTACCACCCCAGTTCATTTGTATTTTACAATACAAACCTTATCAAGTACGCTCAGGAAATGACCTCAGTTATACTCTATCGCTATAACGGGCGACCCCGTCGCAGCCTAAACTTTCGTATCGGTGCGCAACTCCAAGACCATGTTCGACAAGTTCAATTATACCCTTTCTCAGCATACGGAAAAAAAATATATTTCCAGGGCTCTCTGTATCAATCTACCTTATCTACTCTTCTTTTCATCATCTTTAAGGGTTATTAATTTATATACTATTATATGCAATATTACATATATGTCAAGGTTTTTTTAATGAATCCTAATGGTATTATTTTGATTTTCTACTCTTCAAATAGATTTCTTTAATATACCTAATCTTTTTCCTCTAAAAATATTCAATACCCCTTGAAAGATTTTAACCTCTATGGTATGATGTACACATCATTACACGTAGTTTCAATAACTACTTGACGAGTTCCACACCTTACTCATTATCATACAATATAGTTTAACCCATATAAAATTATTTCAGATTTATTTAAAGGAGGAAATACTCATGAAACTAACTATTAAAGACCCTGTAAGCGCCCTCACACATTTCATTGGCGCTATTATAGCATTAGCTGGCGTTGTTACGCTAGTGGTTAAATCCTACTATACAGCAACCATATGGCATACCCTATCTTTTTCACTATTTGGTATAAGTCTTGTGCTTCTCTATACAGCCAGCACCGTTTACCACATCATTGATAAACCAAAAGCACTCAGTGTCATCTTAAGAAGGATTGACCATATGATGATTTTTGTTCTAATTGCTGGAACCTATACCCCTATATGCCTTGTACCCTTACGAAGTGGTTTTGGATATACCTTCCTCACCGTCATATGGTGTATAGCTGTTGCCGGTGTACTTATGAAAATATTCTGGATTAATGCACCCAGTTGGTTTGCAGCAGCTATCTATATCGTTATGGGTTGGACTGCTGTATTAGCCCTCGGTCAAATAAAAGCAGCCTTACCTCCTGGAGGTTTTACTTGGCTTCTCATCGGTGGCGTCATTTACACAATAGGTGGTATCATATATGGTCTCAAATGGCCTAATTTCAAGTTTAAAAACTTTGGCTTTCACGAACTCTTCCACCTATTCGTTTTAGGCGGTAGCATATGCCACTTCATCCTCATGTATAACTATATCATGGTAACTAATTTATAAACTCGCTATATCTCTCCATGATTCAGCATATACCATAACACATAACCAGTTTTTATCTTATGAAAAAAACTAATTTCACACCCATAAACACCATAAAAAAGTGGTATAAGGTTCGTTTTACGCAGACCGCCCTATCAGGAAACAGGCAAGTAAAACGAACCTTATACCACTTTGTCACGAAACTTATTAACAGCCAACAAAATAAATAAGCCCCCAATAATACTGTTTTTACACAAAATTAGACATAAAAATTTTATTCTAACCCCCACAACCCTTTATTATTTTCCCTAGCTTTTTTTTCAATCCCTACAAAAGTTTTAGAATATTTCACATCTGGTGGATAGGTCATCACACTACCATACCCTTCTTTGATTAAGATAGCATTAAACATCTGCTCTTCTAACTTACTTTTATCAGGCTCTTCTAACCATACATAACGCAACAAACGCCCATACTTATCACGGTCACTTACATCTTTTTTGCAAATAGACTGTTTTGCCATCCAATTGCGCTTTCGTATAGGCACTAGCTTCCTTACCATAAGGTTGCGGCTTTTTTAGAATAACGCCCTACTGATTCAGGTGTATTTACTCCAATAAAGCGAATCTTTTCCTCTGTCCCATTTATTGTAACAACAATGGTATCACCATCTACAACTCTACTCACAATACCCACATCATATTTTGAGTCATTCGTCATATTTAT
>JDSF01000245.1_pt1 | contig 30567 bp, 31 predicted proteins | sample 199441 | NCBI WGS metagenome assembly JDSF01 (sample SAMN02592751, study PRJNA231836) | bioreactor metagenome | isolation source: continuous culture bioreactor denitrification-DNRA | place: Germany: Bremen
GCAACCTCTAAGAAAAAGTTGCTTTAAAAAACCTTTTATAAACCTTCTAGAGTTGCTTATTCTGTGGAGCTGTATAATCTTTTTTTAGATCTCTAGCAAAAGCTAAATGTATCTACTGGTGGGAGAATCATAAAATTCTCTCACCAAGTAGATTTAGTAATAATTTTAATCTGTTAAAGGTAATAAGAATAGGTCTGGTTCTTCTTCATCATCATCAACTTCGCCTACATTACTAGTGCTTCCAGTTTTATCTGCTACTGCAGCATCAGTATTAATTACTCTAAGAGTATGACCATCTTCAAATTCTATTGTTGTAAGCTCTATAAATGCATAAGCAGTTACTGGTATAAAACTTTGACCTATAGCTGTAATTGTACCATTTAATTCAAATTCCTGATTAACTAAATTAGAAAGATTATTTATTAATGTATCGTCTGAGCTATTTTCTACTCTAACTTCTTTATTGTGGCTATTTTTTTTGAAATATTCCTCATTGCTACCTCCGTATCTAGCCCCAAGTATAAAACAAAATAAACCTGCACTATGTTGTTGTTTTTTTTGATTTTTTCTTCGATATAACTAAATTGCTCATTAGTAAATTCACTTTTATGCTCTCTTACTATTGACATTATTTGCTCCATGGTTACACACGATACTTTTGCTTTTACATTAATAGTTGCAGTTGTACCTTTTTGAACCGTTACCCCTGCTTTTCCAATATATCCATAACCATTACTAACCTTAAATTGAGTGTATTCAGTATCTTCAGCAGCTAAACTTACCACTGAAAATGACAGTACCATTGAAAGAGCTAAAATAAGACTAGATATTTTTTTTAAATAAAATTAATTTCATATTAAAATCCTCCTTGTTTTTTTAGAAATATATTTTTTAGGTTCAGAAATGTAAAATTTACTTGTTAAAATTAAATGTAAACCCTACAATTTCAATTGAAATTTATTGTTCAGAATTTGATTTCTTTAGAAAATTAAATTGCTAATTGAAAGAACTTTAATTCCTTCTGTAGTCCCATTTTCTTGCATTATAATAGGCTTATTGTTTAGTATTAGTAGTTTCTTGCCATCACTAAATTCAAGTTTTGTAAATCTTACTAAACAATATGTTTTTACTGGAATAAAACTAGTACCTATAATACTTGCATTACAACTTATAGAAAGATTACTTGTATTTATACCGTGTAGTGCTTTTATAAATTTTTTTTTGGTTCGTTTTTACTACATCACGGTATGTATTCTTATAATATTCCCACGTTCCATCTCCAAACTTTGTACCTATTATGCCACAAAGAAGATCCGCACCTAAACCCTCATTTATATATGAAGGGTGCTCCTTGATCTTAATAAAATGTTCAGTGGAAAAAATATCTTTATTTTGTTCTATAAATTCTTTTAATTCAGCTTCTGTAATACATCGTAATGTGGTATTAATTTCAAAATTTCCAATAACACCTTTTGTAACTACTATTCCAACCTCCTTTAATTTTCCATAACCATTTGAAATTTTAATAGATGAATAATCAATATCTTCATTGTCTGTACTTAAATCATTATAATTTTGCGACTGAACATATTTTTGATTCATATTATTTGTGGCAACTTCATGATTATTAAAATGAATTGCATAAGTTGAATTAAACAAATACATTAAATTGCAAATTATTATTAAAATTAACTTTTGTAATATTATCACAATATATCTCCAAGTTTTTAGTTTATTATAATAAATAAATGGTTCTATATAATAAATCTAAATATTTTTTTTGTTTTAATTATATTGCATTGAGAGCTCTCATTAATAGGATAACACATTTAATATAAAAAAATTGTAATTTTCTGTTTATTGTTTTATTTTTTTTATAAAATGTATTTATACATAATATTTATTTTGAATATTGCATCGAATAATATAACTTATAAATACATAACCAAACTTGTCATATTAATCTAAACGATATTGATATCATTAGCGATATTCAATTATTGAGATTATATTTAATTTATGAATAGTTATAGCTTGGATGTGAGAATCGGCCTATAACTTTCATCCAATTCCATATATACAAGGCTAAATCCTTAACCATTCTAGGTGGTTTAAATTGAACATTTCGACACATCTTCCTAAATTTTTTTGTATTCCTCATCATTTAGTCTACATTCAATAATATAAATAATATATATGTTAGCACTCTTCTTTATTTTATGTACACACTTTTTTACGTTTTCCTTTACTACGGAATTGCCATTCTCCAAATCTCATTCTGTTTGCTTGCCTAGATTTACCAGGATTGATCCGGCTGATATTTCCCTTCAACACCTAACAATCTACAAGACATAGATTAATAATTAAAACCTATGATGGCATTTCTCGAACTTCTTCTTTATTATTTGGTAAGGATATCTTATAATATATAGGTTGAATCTAATAATTGGGTTATTTCGCAAAAAGTAAGAATGGCTAAATTTACTACAAGATATACTAAACTACTTTTTTTTGTGGATAAACCATAATTGACCTAACTTAACACAAGTTAGAGGAATTCAACTCAATAAATTAAGCATAATATGCCGGGTTTTCAGACATGTTGTAAACAACAGACAGGAGTGTGAATATATGAATATTATATTACTTTGTATAGCAGGTTTCGTTGCTGCATTCGTTGATTCTATTGCTGGTGGTGGCGGTTTAATCAGTGTACCTGCTTATCAATTAGCAGGCTTACCCCCGCTTATGGTCCTAGGTACCAATAAATTCTCAGCATCATGTGCTTCATTCACCAGTTCCTTGAAATACATACGTAGTGGGAAAAGCGATAAAAAGCTATTGAAGTTTGCAGTACCTTTCACTTTAGTTGGGGCAAGTATGGGCGTGTTAACCGTTAAAAATATTGACGAACGTATCCTAAGTGGCATTATCGTTGTCATGGTCATGATCATTGGGGTATATTCATTATTCTCACGCAGCATTGGTGTAAAAGAAAAGTTAAAGCCTTTTTCTTTCAAACGCGTTCTGCTGTTAATCATATTAGCTATCTCTCTTGGCTTTTATGATGGTTTTTTTGGACCAGGTACGGGATCGTTTTTAATATTTGGTCTTATTCATATTCTAGGTTATGAATTTACGAAAGCATCAGCCAATGCCCGTGTCATGAATTTCGCTAGCAATATTGCATCCTTACTCCTATTTGCTCTCAGTAATAAAATTGACTATCGTTATGGTATTCCTGTGGCAATCTGTAGTATTATCGGAGCACGTTTAGGTACGTCTGTTGCACTTAAAAAAAACGGTGCAAAGATTATAAAACCCATTTTTGTATCCATGTCTTTACTGATATCTTTAAAGCTTTTACTTGTAGATGTATTACATATTTTCTAAAGATGGTAGTAAATTTTCTGGCATAATACATTAACTAATGTCCTTACATTAGTTAATGTATTATGCCTTTTATGTTGTTATAGAAAATTATTAATGCCTTTTAACGGTAACGTGTGCATAGTAAAAGTTATCATTAACTCATGAAATGACTTATTATACATCTACTATCCTCATAACTATATCTGCTTATTTTAAGGGCTATATCTGTTTATATTGGATTAATCTAAGAACTTTGTTTAATATATCTAATTGTCTTTTACATCTTTTTACATTTATAAGAATATTTTGGTGATTAATCGTTTTTTTATTATATCATGTGCATAAACAAGCTTTTTTTTATAATATATTATATTGTATACATAGTGCATATATAAACTTTACTAACTGGCACGCTACTCTTTTGTGCACAATTACTTTTAGAGTAAACGTTTACGCATCAGTTTCTACAAATATTTAATGTATTATTGTAGAGTCTGATTTTAATGAATGTGATATAATACTGTATATTCTCTAAGGATACCTGATTTATAGTAAAGGGTTGTCCTTAAATACAATCAACTCCTTTCATAATTGTTTTAATTAGTTCTTATTACGATAAACTATATACAGTCCAAATGATAAATTTTATAGACAAACCAATATGTACATAAGGTTTATCATATGAGTGGCAGGATTAATAGCAGTTACTTATAGATAAAAAATGCTTCATCGATATATGAAATTACATATAACTGATGCATGCATATGATGATATAAGTAAAGAATATAATTAGAGATTATGAGATGAATTGAGTCAGAAAGGATGATGCAACATGTTTTTCTCAAAAGAAAAGGAAATTAACAAGCTTATTGCCAAGCATCTCACTTCCGTTGCGAATGCCATAGTACTTTTTGTGAATGTATTGAAAAGTTCTTTGTAGAAGGTTTCAATGATGATGTACTGTTTTTAAAAGATCGTGTTGAGGAATTAGAGTCTCAAGCTGATCGTGATCGCCATGATATTATAAAGGCTCTTCTAGAAGGTGCTCTACTGCCTGAATCTCGTAGAGAAATCCTTAAGATAATTGAGTTAGTTGACGAAATCGCCAATAACAACGAAGAAATTATTAAACAAATCTATCTACAAAATATTGTTTTCTTAGAATCAATCAAAGAAGATATCCTTGAAATCAATCGCCAAACTAGAGAACAATTTATTATTTTAAGCAATACCATTAATGATCTCTTTAGAAGTTATAAAAAAGTAATGAACTATGATCAAATAAGAGATATTGAATTAATGGAAAGTAAGATTGATGACCTAGAAAACAAAGCTATCAAAACACTTTATGCATCCGATATAGAATTGGCTAGAAAAAATCAATTGAAATATTTTATATGTAAAATTTCCGATACCTCCGATGTGATTGAAGACATCTCAGACATCGTTGAAATTATTTTAGCCTTAAGAAAGGTGTGATCGTATGATACACTTTTCGGTGTTCTCTGGAGCATTTCTAGGTTGGTCCTTAGGTGCAAATGATGCCGCCAACGTTTTTGGTACAGCTGTATCAACCAAAATTGTCAAATACCGTGTGGCTATTATATTAACTTCTGTATTCGTTGTATTAGGGGCTCTAGTAGATGGTCATAGAGGTGTAAACAAACTAAGTGATTATGCCTTTCAAGGGGGTATTGATACACCTATAGCTGCGTTTTTTGTTATGTTAGCAGCAGCACTTACTGTTACCATCATGACATATTTACGCTTACCAGTATCCACGTCACAAGCTGTTATAGGTTCTATTATGGGTGGTGGCTTACTTCTTGGAAAAACAGACTTCTCATACTCTGTCAAATTCTTAAGTGCATGGGTTGTCACACCACTCGGTGCTCTTATCATTAGTTTTATTATCTACAAACTTATTGAAAGCTTGGTTGAACCAAGAATCAATAATTTGGTGGTCTATGATATTATCATTAAAATAGGTTTTTATGCCGCTGGTATATTTGCGGCCTATTCATTAGGTGCCAATAATGTGGCCAATGTGACATCTATATATGCTGGTCAGTTGAATCTGATTACCACACAGCAAGCCGTATTAATCGGCGGTATTTCTATTGCCATAGGTGTACTAACATTTAGTAAAAGAGTTATGTTTACGGTAGGTAAAGGACTCGTACCACTATCACCTATGTCTGGTTTTGTTAGTGTACTAGCAGCAGCTATCACTGTATACATATATGCCCGTATTGGTATTCCTGTTTCAACCTCACAAGCAATTGTAGGTGCTGTTATCGGAATAGGTTTAGTAAAAGGTGCTAAGAGCGTTAACTCAAAAACACTATTAAATATCCTCTTTGCATGGTTTGGAACACCTACAGTGGCAGGTATAGTAAGCTTTTTTATTTAGTATCATAATTAAATACTTTTTTTTAATCAAATGGGCTGTATCCCCTGAAGGATGCAGCCCATTATTATCTTTAATCGTCTTTTTTATCAGGATATTATGTCTCTTTTATCGTAATAAATCCCTTGCAATCTGCTCAAAATCAATTTTATTACTTTCCTTTACCTTGGCAATCCATGTTTCTTTTATCTTATTTGCACCACCATAAGCACCACATAAAGCTCCAACAATAGAACCATTGGTATCTGCATCATCACCAATATTAATAGCGGCAATAATACCCTTCTCAAAATCACCTTCTGCCGCATAGAAAATACCTAATGATAACGGTATAGACTCGTAGCTTTTCATTCCTGCACCTATGTATCCATATAAAATGTAACAGATTTCTTCTAAGGATTTATCTCGGTATTTGTCAACAAGTTCTTTGGCTAATTTGATACGAACGGATACAGATGGTGCTGGAATATCATGACCTACTTTTTCGCCTTCTTTTGCACCTCTATAGGCAGCCTCCATAGCTTCAGCAGGTGAACTATTACCTTCAACGGATAATGCAATAGCCGCAGCTATGGCACAAGCTGAAGCAACTCCAGGTTTACTACCATGAGAGGGTTTAGCTGAAATAATGGCGTCTGTAATGCTTTTCTCAACATCGCCATGATTGTAGATACCAATAGGTGCTACACGCATAGCCCCACCGTTAGTATCCCCAAATTTTCCTTTTTCTAAATAGTCTCTTCCTTCAATAATGGCTTCTAAGAAATTCCTAGTACTTGGTCCAATAACTGTGGATTCAAGCATTTTATTATCAATAGCCCAACTTTTCATCTTATCAATAAACAAAGCTTCATCAAATCCCTTGGCATCAATAAGAACGGATGAAATAATCAGTGTCTCTTCCGTATCATCTGTAACTTCACCTTCATCTAAACTTCCATGAGCTACCTGTTCCTCTTTTGGTTTAAGAAAATCTGTGATTTTTCCATAGACTTCTTTAATCTGTTCAGGTGACATAAAAGAAGCTGGCATACCCATGGCATCACCTATTGCAGCTCCTATTAAACACCCATATGCTTTATCTAACATGATTTATTCTCCTCTCTATTCTCTGCGGACATAATCTGTACAATGTCGTCTAGTGTAAATCTTCCATGAGGTTCTACAAAAGTGGTTGTCTTGGCACCACAAGCACTGGCTATTTTCATGGCTTCTTCTAAGGGTTTTTGCTGTATTAAGCTGTAAATTAAACCTCCTGCAAAACTATCCCCTGCGCCAGTTGTATCAACTGCAGATACATGATAAGGTTCCATACACCAAGTTTCATCCTTGGCATAGACTTGTAAAGCTTTTGCTCCATTTTTAATAACGATTAATTCATAATTATAACCAAAGCACCACCCATGAAAAGGTTCTTCTATATTGAAATAATTTCTTAATAATTCTGTTTCCGCTTTATTAGGTATGATGATATGAGCAAGTCGCATTACTTGCTCTAATACGGTCTTATCTATCTCAGCAACCAATGAACCAGGGTCAAATACAATCTTACTACCGTTATCTTTTAAAATACGTAGCAGATGCAATTTTTCCTCTTGATAGGTTTCATTGAGTAAGTAGTAGCCTGTTAGATAAACATATGCCATATCGTTAAGCAGAGGGTTATTTAATATGTCATCCTTTATATGTTCCTCACAACCTCGATAGGTTAAAAAAGGTCCTCTCGCCTGTGTCATCTAATAATATCATGCAGTAACCTGTGCTCCCTTTTTCTTCTGTAACAAATTCTTGACTCAATCCTTGACGACTGAGATAATCCCTAATGATATGACCTCGATGATCTTCACCAAGACCAGATACAATATAAGGCTCACAACCTAGATTACGAAGGGTTATGGCTACATTGATGGAACATCCTCCAACTTTATCAAAAGAGTCTTTTATGGTTGTATCTTGTCCCAGCATGGGGAATTCTTTGGTTACCACATAGCTATCCATAATGACACCACCTAGTATCATCACCTTATTACGTCTATCCATCTTAGACCTCCTAACGCTTGTCCTATATAATCGTTCACATTTCTATGCTTTTACTTGTTTGTTTTTCTTATTCATCTTTGCATAAGAATAGATGGCTATGGCTAAGATAGTTATAAGATAAGGTAATAATTGAATCAACTGAGGCGGTACATCTAACAATTGGAGACGAATAGCTAAGGAATCAGCCATACCAAATAACATGGACGATACAAGTACACCAACAGGTGTTCCCCTACCCATGGATTCAGCAGCCATACCAATAAATCCACGTCCAGCAATCATATCTCTAGAGAAGAAGGAAACATATCCTAATGACATAAATGCCCCCCCCAAGACCAGCCATCGTACCTGCAACTGTTAAAGCAATATATTTGTATTTCATGACATTAACCCCTACTGACTCGGCTGAATGTTCGTTTTCACCCACTGTTCGAATACGTAAACCAGTAGGTGTTTTGTAGATAAAGATAGCCAATACTACCACAAAGATAATACCTAAATAAGTCAGTGCATTATGACCAGAGAGTATTTCCCCAATAATAGGTATGTCTTTAATAAGTGGCAAATCGATATTGGGTACCACTTTATTATTCAAACTCTGTGTAGAACCTTTGCTTCCTGTTAAGAGATAGATGACAAATATGGTAATACCTCCAGCAAATGTATTCACCGCAATACCTGCTAGGATGGGGGCACTCCCCAATGAAAGGGTTATGTAACCAAAGATCATGGACATAATAATACCTATTATGATAGCAAAGATAACACCACCTAAAGCAGAATGTGTAAAATAGCTACCGAGAACACCAGCAAGAGCAGATATGAGCATAATCCCCTCAGTAGCAATAGCATCTATCCCCCCTTTACCATATACCATACAGGCAAGAGCTGCAAAGAGTACAGGGGTCATAACTCTTATGGTTGTAAAGACGAAATCTGTTGATAATATGACATCCATTAAACCATTCATCCGTTCATCACCTTCTTTTCTTCAAAACGCTTTACTTCTTCTACAATAACCTTCTTACGGTATTTAGCTAATATCACTTTTGCCGTAATTAAAACAATAACAACTGCTTGTATAATCGTTATAATCTCATAAGGAATATCTGTGTTTCGGGACATGATATCAGCCCCTGTCCTAAGGTAAGCTAAAAACAGTGCTGCTAAGGGAACATACTTAGCTTTGTACCTCGCTACGATAGCAATTAGTACGCCATCCCAACCATAACGTGTTAATCCTGTATATTGGAACCGTCTATACATGCCAAATAACTCAACACCCCCGCCTAATCCTGCAAACATACCTCCTATAAATTGGGATGCCATAATAATCGTACCTGTTTTCAAACCAGAATATCGTGCCATTTGACCATTTTTTTCCTACTAAGGTCACTTTATAACCAAAAGATGTTTTGTTAAGAATTAACCATAATATAACCGTTGCTAAGATTGCAATAAATAGACCAATATTAATACGTGTTCCTGGAATAATTCGAGGTAAAAAACATGCTCTTATCAAACATAAAGGAATAGGTTGAATTCATATTAGGATCATAGAAATATTCTGTGATAATGAATAGACCGAAGAAAAGCATCACATAATTTAGCATAAGTGACGTTACCAGTTCATTGGCTTGACATTTCACTTTTAACCATCCAGGTATAAGACATGTTAAGCCTCCAGCAAGCATGGCACAGACCATAGCAACGATTAAGTTAAGTACTGGTGGTAGTTTGAATAATAGAGCAGATGCAGTGGCGGCTACACTACCAATAAAGAACGCACCTTCCATAGAGAGGTTAAATAAGCCTGCCCGATAGAGCATAACCACTGCAAGTCCTGTAAACGTAATAGGAATCATGGCTTCGATAATATTTCCCATACGCCTTATGGATGTAAAGGGACCAAATATAAAATCATTAAGTGCTGCAATAGGTTGTTTACTCACAATGAAGATAATGGCAAATACCATAATCATAGATGCAAAGATAGCTACAAAGACACGCAATATTTCTACAAAAGCTAATTTATTCATTTTCCATTTCATCCTTGGTCACCCCCTACTTTTTGCTTCTTAAGTCCTAACATATATAAGCCTAACTGATATTCATCCAGTTCACTTGCGTCTTCAAAGTAGCCTGCAACCTCACCATTATGCATAACTAATATACTATCGCTTAGTTCAAGCACTTCATTCAAATCTGCCGATATAAGCATAATACCTCTGCCTTCATCTCTTAAATCAATCAGTTTTTTCCAGATAAACTCGTTGGCACCTACATCAATACCTCGAGTAGGTTGATTAGCAATAAGGAGTTCAGGACTCGCAGATAATTCCCTTGCTACAACCACTTTTTTGCATATTTCCACCTGATAGCATACCCACTTCTTGATTCATGTTACGACATAGAATAGCAAAATCTTTTATAAGATGATTTGCTAAGTCTTTTATCTTATGCATGCTCAGAAAGCCTTTATCCTTAAGTTCTGGTTTATCAATACGGTCAGATACGAGATTCTCCCATATACTTACTTGTGTTGCAATACCTGTGGTCATTCTATCTTCTGGGATAAAAGAAATCCCGGATTCTCTTATCTTCCTTATACTCTTTCCATTAAGGTCTTTCTGATTAAACGTAATGGTGCCTTCTATAGGTTGGCTTAATCCAAAAATACAATCAGCCAGCTCTTTTTGACCATTACCTTCAACACCAGCTACACCTAGTATTTGCCCTTTTTTTTACACGAAATGAGACTTTACTCAACACTTTTTTCTTTTCATCATTTAGATAGGAGACATCCTTTACATCTAATAAAACTTTACCAAAATCACAAGCTTCTTTAGATACTTTTAAAACCACTTCTCTACCAACCATGAATTTTGATATTTCCTCTTCAGAGGAGTGGGCGACATCCATGACACCAACAGATTTTCCACCTCGAAGAACTGTAATACGGTCACAGATTTTCTTAACTTCTTTTATTTTATGTGAAATAAAAAAAATTACAGTATGACCAGCTTCTTTGAGTAAGAGTAGTTGTTCAAATAGCTCTTCTGTTTCCTGTGGTGTTAAGACAGCTGTAGGCTCATCCAGTATGAGAAGTTTTGCCCCCCTGGCTAGCACTTTAATTATTTCAACTTTCTGTTTCAAACCAACAGATAAATCGGCCACTTTTGCACCTGGATCAACCTTCAGATTATACTTATCAGCTACTTCTTTTACCATACGGTAAGCTTCTTTGTTATCAATCATAAACCCTTTCTTAGGTTCCATACCGATAACAATATTTTCATATACTTTTAACGAATCAACTAGCATAAAATGTTGGTGTACCATACCAATACCTAAATCAATGGCTTTTTGAGAATTTAATTTGGTGATTTTCTGCCCATCATAATAGATAGAACCACTATCCATATTCTGTGCACCGAAAAGTATTTTCATAAGTGTACTTTTACCAGCACCATTTTCACCCATCAAAGCATGAATTTCACCTTTTTTAATACTAAGATCAACCTCTTTGTTAGCCATAACACCATTGGGGTATATTTTTGTAATGTTCTCCATCCTTAACAATTCATTTTCCATCTTTTCACCTCAACCATCGTCCAATACCATTATTTAAGATATCCTATAGGATTCCATCTTGATTGCATGACACTTGTAATAATGTTTACTTTTAAGTACCACTTATTGACTTAACAAATACCTTTCATCTAGATGGAATCCACTTTAGATTAATATAATATGTTAAATGATTCCTTTTACAATAACATATATGCTATTAAGGTTTAACTGAATTAATAATAGCATCAATTTCTTCAACAGGTGTACCTAATGCTGTTGTAATCTTCACGTTTCCACCTTCAACCTTTTGTTTCTCTTTCTCAACTTTCTCGGCGATATCAGTAGGTACATTTTTCTTATAGTACTCATTAATTGCAATACCTGCGCCGCCTTCTGCAACACCAAGACTCTCGGATTCCCCCCAAGGAAGTTCACCTTTTTTGCTCAAGTTCCATGGCTCTTAATAAGGATTGTCCTACTTCTTTTAATACAGATGTTAGAATAACATTAGCTTTATCTTCATCCACACCCTTGAATAACATGGCTTGGTCTGAATCCACACCAACAATGTATTTACCTTTTTCAACAGCTGCTTCAACACAACCAAGTCCGGCTTGTTCTGCGGCTGGGAATGTAATATCAACACCTTGTGCAAATTGAGCTAGAGCTGTTTCTTTACCTTTTGCGGTATCATCCCATGAACCAATGTAAGATACCAACACTTTAATATCTGGTACAACAGATTTTGCCCCTTCTATGTAGCCCACTAAGAAGTCACTGATGATTGGATGTTCGCTACCACCAATAAATCCAATCTTCTTATCTTCGTTAGCATATTCCATATCAGATGTTGTTACGAGTGCGGCCATCACGCCTGCTATATAAGAGCCTTCATTTTGCTTGTAACCGATGGCATATACATTATCGTTTAATCCTTTTTCAATTTCAGTATCAAATAAAATATATTTCTGATCTGGAAATTCAGATGCTACTGATTGAATAACTTCTTTTGCGTTAGAACCATTGGTTATAATAATGTCATACTTTCCTTCTTCTGATAGATCCATGAAAGTAGGTTCCCACTTCGTTTGATCTCTACCAATTTCAATTATCTTTGTTTCAAAACCTAATTTATTCTTAATCATCTCAATACCACTTGCGGCTGAATCATTAAATGATTTGTCACCTAGTTGCCCCGTAACAACAAATACGACACTTGGTGATTTACCTTCTTTATCACCTGTTGGTGTATCCGTGTTACTCTTCTCACTTGGTTCTTGTTTTGTTGAACACCCTATTAATAAAAGACTAATAACTAATAATAACGCCATAATTTTTTTTCATAACTGATCTTCTCCTTATCATTAATCATTTTTTTACTTATAGTTAACTCAACTTTGTGGAGTCATAGCACCTCCTTCTTGTGTACTTGTCTATACAAGTTAAAACAATAAAATTTTACTCCTTTTAGTTGAGATAATTACTTTGTTTTTAATCAACCCTTGTAGTCATCTTAAATTCAACATTTGGACTGTAGATGATACTAACCTTCTCAATCTCTTGACCCGTATCACTAAAAACAGTACCTTTTACATTGAGTAGTGGTGTTTGAAGATCGTGATCAAATATCTCTACTGTTCGTTCATTACCCATCATTGGATAAACGCCTAACTCCACGTTTCCAGGTGTAATCTGATAATCTTTTTTGATAGTATTATAGATAGACTTCGTAGAAAAATCATTTTGGTCAATACCAGGCAATAAATCAAGTGGTAAAAAAGACGTATCAATGGTCAAAAATTCAATAGCATCCTCCATTACGCCTCGAGCTCTCACTATTTTGTAATAGGACCTGCCTTTAATGGTCATAATCTCTTCTTCCAGTACTTTTGAAATAGGTGATTTATTCTTCTTTCTCAAAAAATCCGTAAAACCACCAAAATTCCATATGCTGTAGTTTACTTGTCGAAGACTTACAAACGTTCCTTTTCCATGCTCTCGCCTTAAAAGACCCTCATCAACAAGATTAGCAATTGCTTTTCTTACTGTTGTCCTTGTAATATCATACTTTTTACTTAATTGTGTTTCAGAAGGTATCAGCTCATCTTGCAGATATTTTCCTTTTAGTATATCCTCTTTAAGTATACGTTGTAACTGCATATATAGAGGAATAATATCATTTTTATTCAACATACTTTTCTCCACCTTGTTTGCTTGTGTATACATGTTAAGTGTATGCACAATTACCAATTAATTAACCTCATAATAGCAGAAATTGTTACATTCGTCAACTTTTTTTTGATAAATTGCTAGTTATTCCCTTTTTATTGGTTTGAATTAAAATATAACTGAGACACCTTATAATAAGATGTCTCAATAGATATTTACCTATATTGCTTCTATCCTATATATTTTTCTAAAGTACGTCGTACAGCACCACTACCTACAATCATTTCATTAAACATTCCCTCAATCTTCTCACCCAAGTTTATCTCATATAAATTAATACCAAATATTTTATCATTGGATAAAATGACGCGAATATCGGATGATACATCTCCAAGCTGTATACCTTTCAATGAAGACTGTAATGTATCCCCTAATGGGTCAGGGCTAATGACAAACTTCTCGCCCTTATCATCTATACCTAAAAGATATCGACACCATGTTGCAATAGCTAGAGGAATGGCAACCAAATCTGTTGGATCAAGTCCATCCTTATTCATGTATGCTTTTATAGTCTCACCAAATCGAATACCTACTTTTTGCGAGGTGTCCGTAGCAATTCGTTGAGGTGTATCAGGAATAAATGGGTTGGCAAATCGCTCATTTACAACTTCATCTAAGAATGCTTTGGGATTAACGATACCTGGGTCCACCACAACTTTTAAACCTTCTTCATATCCAATGGTCTGAACAAATTTCCTTAAGGTATTATCTTTCATTTCATCGGCTATTAATGTATAGCCAAGTAGGCAGCCAGATACAGCTAATGCTGTATGTAAAGGATTTAGGCAAGTTGTTACTTTCATGGTCTCTATATTATTAACGGTTTCTCTATTGGTGAAAATAACTCCTGCCTCTTCAAGCATTGGTCTGCCATTGGTAAACTTATCTTCAATAACAAGATATTCACTTACTTCAGCATTGACAAATGGAGCCATATAAGAATTTTTTTGATGTAATGATTACATCCATATCTGCAATGCCTTGACCACTTAATGCTTCTTTAATTTTTTCTGAAGGTCTAGGCGTGATTTTATCTATCATGGATAATGGGAAGGTGATTTTATCTTCATTCTCTAAATAATGAATAAATGCTTCTTCAACGAATCCTTTGCCTAACCATTCTTTTGCAATTGTTAGCACAGCATGTTTTAATTTATCGCCATTATGTGAACAGTTATCCATACTAACAAACGTCATCGGAAATTGTCCTTTTACATACCTACGATAAGCTAAGGCGGTAATAATACTCATGGTATGCAACGCATTCTCTGGTCCCTTTTCTATATCCTTTTGAACGATAGTGAGATATTCTCCAGAAGCGTCCCTTAAGGCATATCCTTTTTCTGTTATTGTAAAACTTGCCATTTGTAAACTAGGATTCTCAAATATCTCCATTAATCGATTGATATCTTCTGCTCGATTTTTTATCTGTTGTTAACCCTTCAACGATACTATTTATTACTTTTTTTGTTAAAATCACCGTTAGCATGCATTAAGACTAATAATGTTAAGTTATCATAAGGTCTATAAACCTTATCCATCACTTCAAAATCAAAGGATTCTACAGCTATTATACCTGTATCAGCTTTCTGACTATCCAGTAATTTTTGATGAGCATTAGCAATAAATCCTCTAAATATATTACCTGCTCCAAAATGTACCATTGGGGATTTTCTTTTGTGTTCTGTAAAACTTTCCTGTAGTCAAAGGTTGGTAAACTTACCCCAATTGCGTCCCATGGGGATTTATTTTCAATATTTTTTCGATTTAAAGTTAACATCTTATGCCTCCTTTATCTTATCAAGGCTATCCCATACACCCAGCATATACATAACGCCTAGTGCTCTATCATATAGCCCATAACCTGGTCTACAGCTTTTTTCTTCACCCCATAGATGTCTACCATGGTCAGGGCGAATATATCCTTTAAAATCATTATCATGATATGCTTTTAACACGTCGTAGATATCCACACTTCCATCTTTTCCTCTATGAGATACTTCAATAAAATCACCGTTTTCATAAACCTTTACATTACGGATATGTGCAAAATGGATGCGTTCATGAAATTCACGGATGATAGCAGGTATATCATTCTCTAAGTTAGGTCCTAATGAACCTGTACATAATGTTAAGCCATTATAGGGACTATCGACTAATTCAAGAAATCGCTTGATATAATCTCTACTACGAATAATACGAGGTAATCCAAAAATAGGCCATGGTGGATCATCTGGATGTATAGCCATTTTTACATCACATACTTCACATATAGGAATAATCCGTTCAAGAAAATACTGTAAGTTATCAAATAGAATATCTTCGGTAATACCTTCATAAGCTTTAAATAAATCATCTAATTTAGCCATACGTTCTGGCTCCCAGCCTGGCATTGTAAAGTCGCCTGCTCCATCTAGGATTTTCTTTGCCATGGTTTTGGGATCGTTTTGAATAGCATTTTTTTTCATAGAATAGGGCATTGGAACCATCTGGTAATTCTTTATATAATTCCGTTCTTGTCCAGTCAAAGATAGGCATAAAATTATAGCATATCACTTTAACACCTACTTGAGATAACTTCTTAATGGTGTCGATGTAGATATCAATGTATTTATCTCTGCTTGGTAAGCCTAATTTAATATCATCATGAACATTGACACTTTCCACAACGGCTGGACTTAATCCCTTGCTGATTATTTGATTAGCTACCTCTTGAATTCTTTTCATTTCCCATTCTTCACCAGCTACTTTATCATGTAATGACCAAACAGCTCCTGTAACTCCTGGAATTTGGCGAATATGGTCTAAGGTTATGGAGTCATTATCCTCCCCATACCATCTCCATGTCATCTGCATCGTATTCCTCCTTGTATTCAATCTTACTGTATCATTTTGATGATGAGCGTGAATACATTGATATGTATTGATTCTATAATTCGCATCTTGTATACAAGTTCTTGTGATTCTATAATATATTAGATATGTGCCTTTTGTCAATGTCTATTTTTTTTAATTTTACTCTTTACCAATTAGTGGTTTTTCTGTATACTTGACATATTAGTATAGTTGTTAACTTCGTATTTATATATGTGTTATGAACTTACAAATTAGCAAATCTATAAGTGCCCTTTCGTTTATATCTTGTATACCAGTTAACTTATAGATTGAATGAATACGTATATATTTGCATGTAAACCTTCGTATAACAGTCGTTCATTCAGTATTGAGAGAAAGTAGGAATCCAAAAATGGCATCAAAAAAAAATGAAATCATACAACAATTAAAAGAAGAAATATTAAGCCTACAGTTAAAGCCTGGTACAATTATAAGTGAGACCACACTATCAGAACGTTTTAAAATCTCTCGAACACCTATACGGGATATTTTAAAACAACTTTCTGCTGAAGGTTATGTGGATATTTACCCTCAAAAAGGCAGCGTTGTTTCCTACATTGACTTAGAATCTGTTGAGCAAATTATTTATCTTAGAAGTACCCTAGAAAAAGAAATGATTAAAGACTTGTCCGCTCATATTCCTCTAAAAGGACTACATCAACTTAATGATCTATTGAGTGCACAAGGAGACTGTATTGAAAAAGATGATACTTTTCATAACTTTATGTATCTTGATGATGCTTTTCATAAAACTTTTTTCTCCTTAACAGGACGATTATTTCTATGGGATATTATTCAACAGTTTAATGCCCACTATTTACGCTATCGAAAGCTTCATATGCTGAAAAAAGAAAAGTTATCTGAGATATTCAAAGAACATCAATTAATCGTTTCGCATATCGTTGAAGGTAAAACGGGAGAAATAGATGAGCTTATTCATCATCACATTCGTGCGGATGTTAATTCTTTATATTTTCAAGAACATTTTGCTGAATATATAAAAAAAGAAAATATATAATCAGTATTATCCCCTATTTAATAGGAATGTAAATATCCATTTCGGATTGTTCATTATCCCGTCCCAAAAATCGTTTATCATACAATTCAAAATCCCTTCTCCAATCAAGGATTTCTTTTGTAAGCAAAACCCAAGTACCCCATATATATTCATAGGTTTTAAGAAGTTCACTCAGTAGCCCTCTATGCGTAAATACTGCATATTTTCCAGCTGGGATTGTTTTAGTTACAATACCATTGGGGAGATTATCATAGCAGGTTACTTCCAAACCAATGACTTCTGAAAAATCCATATCGTAATTAAGTGTATGGGTTTCCTGCAACTGCTCACATATTCCAAATGTTCGTTCTGAATGGTGCTTGTTAGGTATTGTATCTGCTACATCTCTAAATCTCTGCCATAGAGAATAAATATCATTTATTGAAGCTACTCCATGAATACCTGCCACATAAATATCATCAATATATTTGATTTCAGGCTGAACAGTAATGTTTGTGGTAATGTGTTTTAGCAAATCCCTACTGAGTTCTTTTTTGTTGCCCATAAAAACCTCCAATCGGTTATTACGATATTCTTTGGGGCTTACCCGATATACGACTTTAAATGCTCTGCTGAAAGCTTCCGGCGAGTCAAACCCATTCCTAAATGCGATGTCGATAATTTTCTTATCACTATATAGCAGTTCCTTTGCCCCATTAGAAAGACGCCGCTTTTGAATATAATTTCCGATACTTTCTCCCAGCAGAGATTGAAAGATCCGCGTAAGATGATAGTAGGAATATCCAGCTTCCTTAGCAACATCACTCACGTTAATATCCTCACCAAGATGATTTTCAATATAAATAACTAACCGTTCAAATGTGTTTAGATATACCATACTTTCCTCCTTTTTGCTTAGACTAACTTAGTGAAGTCGAACGTCGGGTGTTCAACCTCAATATCAACCATAAAATTTTCCACTTGCATATCGGCCTCTAACAAATATGTTTTCCAACCATTTGCCACATTCCCTCCCCAACAAATGTCAACTTTTCCGAGTGTAACATCAAAGACCATACTTTTGATTGTTCCGAAAAACTCATCATACCAATGGCAACATAGCCCCGTAGGATATTCCGAAAGAAGAAGCTTTTTCAGATCTTTATTTGTTAATTGGTTTGTCTGATCCATATAGTCCTTTATATAATTATAGCGGCAGGCTGAATGTTCCATAACAAATGGCTCAATTTCCACTATCTCCGGCAGATGAGCATGATTTGTTGAGTGCAGATATTGCTTTGTAGTGGTTCTATCAATTTCTTGCACCGCTTTTTTACCATCAAGTGTTTCAAACAAGGCGGCTTTACCAAACTTATCTGCAAGAATCAGATTAATATTATATGCAATGGGCATATCCTTCAGAGCTTGTAACGCTTGGTTCACATCTTTGCAATTTTCCAACAGAGAACGTATTACCGCCCAAAACTGCAAGCCTGTAATAGCTGGTTTTCGCATGGGCTCAATGTTACCCACTGGCATACCACAGGAAGTCTGACCAACCATCAACCCACACTCATTCATTCCCTCACTTCGTCCAAACTGCATGACGCTTCCACCCATATGTGCATATTTTCCTGTAACCTTTGTTTTACAGAAACAGAAGTCATCCATCTTGTGAGAATACTCATAATTGCGAGCTACCATCACATGACCATTTGTCGTTAGCTTAGGAAGTACCGCAAGTAAAGAGCAGCCTGGAGTTAAATAAGTCATGGTATAATAGACCGTCTGTAAACGTGTTGCCCCGATAGCATCTGCGAAACCTTGCAGTTCTTCGTTTATTCCGGGACAATACTGGTCAAACATCTCGGTCATTTCTTTTGCCTGCTTTTCTGTGAAAGTGCCAGACGCACACTTTTGCATTTGAGCAAATTGTGGGTATTTTATGGCAATCTTTCCTAGATGATGACCAATTTCATAATTGGTGCCGACTAATTCAAAAATATCTACTCTTGCTTTTTCCATATAGTTTTCCTCTTTCCCTGATTTAGTTCATCTTTATTTTATCTAATCAGCAGTAAAACTACATGATATTTTCTGCTATGTTTCTGTGGAAATAGAAATATAATCCATGGCTTGCATCGTATTATTTTATTAGTCTAGCGTAGCTCATCTTATGTTTTTGTCTATGTCAACTTTTCTTCGCAATAAGGACATACCGACCATTCTTCTTGAATGAATTTTCCACAGCTACTACAAGTCTTTCCAAATTGTTGACCACAATGAGGACATATTTTGAAATCTCTATCTACAGGAACACCACACTTTATACATCTAAGTTTCTTTTTCTCATTGCTACGTATAATAAGGTAAATAATCAGTCCTAATCCGTTAGGACCATAAACGACAATTAAAGTCCACATCCATGGATTCAAGTGTAGTCTCTTAGCATCTTTATGAACGAACACAGCCATTAAGATGACTAATATTAATATAATTGAGAATATTACTGTTATAATCATTAATGCTAATTTATCATCCTGACTAAATTCTCTTGCATTTAGTGTGAATAATGTGCCTATCGTTCCGATAAATAATACAACAAATGATGTTATTACCCAGAAAATAACTTTAAATAGTTTTATATTATCTTTCATATAATAACCTCCTTCAAATTTTACTCTGTTAAGAATAGGTAGATAATTCTTTAATAATTGGATCTTTAAAAATTAAGAAAACAGCTAATACACTTGCATTTACAGTCATGGAGATGATCAAAACAATGAGCCATTGATATAAGCCAAACATCATACTGAAACTAATCCCCAATATTGAAGTCATTGTTAGAATGAAGCTAAAAGCTAATGTAAATCCCAAAATCCAAGGGATTGCCTTCCCCTCTTTTTCATTCCTCTTCTGTATGTTAGTAAGTGTTATGCCTGATAGATCTTTAGGTATAGAAACGTCTTGTTTTCCTAACACCCTGAGTTCTTTTTCTAGATCCAAGTTTTTTTTTGGTGAATGATTCATTGTTACACCTCCAATTCCTTTTTCAATAATTTCTTAGCTTGACTCAATCTAGATTTTACAGTCCCATCTGGAATATCAAGTATGTAGCTTATTTCTTTAATAGATTTATCTTCAAAATAATACAGAAGAATCACCATTTTGTAATGAGGTTTTAATGCTACTACTAATTCCTTTAATTCATTAGACGTATCCTTAAAAAGATATTCTTCTTCGGGTAAGTGGCTTTTTGTAGGTATGGATGCCATTTCTTCCTCCATTTTTTCAGTTGTAAAATATCGTTTCATTTTAGTTGACCATCTTTTTTGTTTTCGATACCAATCTTTATAGGTATTCGTAGCGATGGATAATAACCAATTTTTAAAAAGATACTTTTCAGAAAATAAATGTATTTTAGAGAAAACCTTGAACCAAGTCTCTTGAAAAAGATCCTTAGCGTCTTCTTCAGAACTTGTTAAATAAAAGCAATATTTGTAAAGCATGCTCTCATATTTTTTAATGAGTACTCATAATATTCGGAATATCCCATTTTACATCTTTGTATAACAACGTTTTCATCCACACCCTCACCTCATTCGTGTTTATATGATACCTACATATATTATTACGAGCAACTAACTAAAAGGTTCGAAAGTTTTATTATTTATTTTAACGATTAATCAATGTATTAATTTAATACGAGTTTTAAAGTCAATAATTATTTAGAGCTCTTCAACATTAATTCGACATATACATTTGATGCAAAAAATCCACGAATAGTCAATTTTATCGTGGATTTTTAATGATATTACTTTTCTTTGCTATAGCATAGATAGTTAGCCACATTTTCTAGCAAATCCAATGATATGTCCATCTAAATCTGCTCCGTATGCAACATAATCTCCCCATGATCTTGCTGTTCCTTGGCTAATTCCCTTTCCCCCAGCATTTCTAAGTTTTTCATAATAGTTATCTGGGCTATCAACATACAGATAAATCTCACTTCTTGGTATCCCGTTAGCATTCTGTGGGTGTTGAATTTTATCTTCCAAAATCCTAACAATTCCATCCTCTGGCATAATACCTAATGTCACATTAGAGGAAAGTTCAAACTCCGTCATACCTGTAACATCTAATATAGGTTCAAAACCAAACAATTCTTGATAAAAGCATTTGGACTTTTCTTGATCTTTTACGTACAATACAAATATGATGTTACTGTCTTTCATAATAGACATAGAACAACCTCTTTTCTGTATATAGAATCATTTTCAACAACAAACTTTTAGTTACTACGTTTATTATACCATAATATTATTTGTTCAATGCTATTTTTTTTAAGATACGCATGATTATATTATCATGATTGATGATGAAAAAAATGAACTACCCTTATTTTTTTTATGGAAAAACTTAGGTCGTTCACTTATTTGTATTAACTAGAATAGGTTGCTAATTAATTCTCCCACCAATCCCATCTTAAAAATGAGTATGGAACAAATTCTCTAGGGTCAATCTTGTTAAAATATAAATTCTCGCCTGGCTCTAAGGTATTTGTGCTAACCATATATTTTGAACCAACCATTCTTACAACTTCTAATTCAGCCCAAGGATCATGAGGAGAGTCGATCATGGTTATTGTGCTCGTTCCTAATTTCTCTTCCATGACTTCATTTACTGTTAAATTCTCTCTTATTAAGGTTGGACTTAGTAAATAGCCACATCTATCTATTGATTTTGTGTAAGATACATTGTACACCGTTGGAACTAAAATATCATTAAACGCTTCCAGTTCTGAACCTCCGTTTGATTCATCATAGATGGAAGCACTAACTTTGAAGAATTCAATTCCATGGCGACTAACTTTTCCTACTGCTTTTCCATCTTTAACTTCAAAGTCTATGTTTGCTATTTTTTTTGGAAATCCACAGATTTCTCTTCCCATAGCCATAGCCATGCCATCTGTTATAGGCATAGCTAAGCAGTATCTTCCGACTACGCCATCACATTCAGCATGTATAAATAATGCTGCTTCTTTATAAGGTGGTCCAAAACTCGTTTTAGGATAGTTGGCTATAAAAGTTGAAACCAATGGTTTATTATCTACAGGCTTTAAAGGTGCTGGAAGCAACTTTGCTATAATTTCAGGTTTTGTTTCCCAAACTGTATGTAACATTTCTGCATTATAAAATACTGTACTCTGATCTTGTAATGAACTTATTTGATCCATTGTTTTGATAAAACTGTTCATTAAAAACAACCTCCTAACTCATTTGATTTTATATTTCAAAATTAGTTTTTCGAAAAAACAATTATTCAATACCAAGACTATTCTTGGGTTTGAATAATTGCATTATAGCACTGTAAAAAATTATTTTGTATGGCATTAAAACCAAAAAAACTTTTTTTTGAATTGTGCAGTATGCACTGCTATTGATTATTCAATTTTATATTGGTTTTCTTTTCTTTGGATTTCTATGATTTTTTCATAAAATTCTAATGATTTAAAAGCATAATAAAGCTTATAACTGTTTTCATTTTTTATCTAAATCTAATCTGATAATCTCTATGATTTTTTTCTATTCTGTATCTTAAGGTATTTCTATGTATAAACATTTCTTCTGAGGTACTTGTGACATTGTGGTTATTTTTTAAGTATAAATACAATGTTTTATATAAGTCAGAACCATTTTGCTCATCATATTCTTTCAATAAATGTAATGAATCGTTATAAAAATCTTCTTTGGACATTTTATCTTTTAACATATATATATAATTGTATGGTTGAACATCTTCATAATGGTAAACACAATTTTTAGGTGCAATAATTTCCCCAATTTCTAGTGACCTCTTAGCCTGTTGATAGTAATAATGACAGTCTGCTATAGAAGAGAAATCACAGCTAATCCCCATTTTTAGATTATTTCTTAATAAAAAGTCTTTTGCCTTTTCTATTCTATTTTCCTTATGCTTAATTGATCATAATGATACAATAAAACAATATGATCATTATAGTAGATTGAAATACCTTTAGGAAAGAGATTTGACAAATGGGAATTCAAATTGCTCGTATATACGTATTGTTTTATTTCAAACTTTGATATATCAATAACGCCAACCGAAATATGCTTATAAAAAATAAACGAAGCATTTGCCAATCTTTCTTTTATTATTGCTTTGTCCCTAATACTATTTTCTAGTATATCGTATAATATTTCTTCACTTAGTATATTTTTTGCATGTCTATAAAATTGTTTTTTGTTAAGCTCCTTTGCAAGTATATCTCTTAAAAGCACTAAATAATCATGGTCCTTAGAACTTATCTGTTTTTCACATTCAAATAGCAACATATGCCCAATGGTTTTACCCTCTATGTTTATCTTGCATATAAGTTTTTTGATAGGGCTTAAGTCACATGTGACTTCATAGGGTCTGTTTGATTTTCTTACTTCTTTTAACAAAGGTTCTAGTTTTCCTAATTCAGCAATTAAATCATACGAACAATAACCATTTTTAACATTATCAAACCATAAAAAATCTGTGATATTCTCCTCTGGAGAGTTTGCTAATACTTTATAACTTAGATCCACTACAATTAGAGGGTTTCCCATTAATTTTGAAGCTGTGTTTATTAGTTTCTCAAGATTTCCTCCAGAAGCAATAACTTCAAGTAAGGACATTTTAAAATGGGTGTATTTTTTCACTCACACGAAAAAAAATGCTCTTACTTCGTTGTAAATCTCAAATATATCTTCATCGTCATTTATCTCGATTATTCTCAAGTTATTCTCATGATAGTTTTCAAATACTACAGAATCATCATTCTGTAAAATAAAACACCTATTGCTGATTGTCTTTAAATTTCCATTAAACATGGATGTCTTCCCTATATATATATATTCTTTTGGATAAGTTAGCTTTTTTGATGTCATTAATTCTGCATCGACAAAATAAGTATCAGAATCTATATGACAATAGACCTTCTTTGTTTTTTCAGTAAAATATTCACATAGACTATTAAAACCAATTTTCATAAGACACCTCATTCATTAATCCGAAACACTTAAAGGATATAGTATTCACTGTGAAAAACATGAATATATTATTACACAAAAAGTAAGGATGACTAAAATTCTATACATAAATTATATATTATCATATTACAGTGCATGATGCACAATTTTATGAAATATTTTAGGATAATTTAATATAGTAGCAATTTTCACATTATGGTACACTGTTGGATATTCATTATTACTATTTAACAAAAAGAAAGGAAAAAAGACCATGAAAAACGTTAACGAGTTATTAAATATTAAAGGAAAAGTAGCTATCATAACCGGTTCAGCAAGTGGAATCGGGCAAGCAATGGCAGTTGGATTAGCAGAAGCTGGCGTGGATATAGCTGGTGTATACCGTAACACTTCACCTAAAGAAACAAAAACTCTTGTTGAAGCCACAGGACAAAAGTTCTTACCCATACGAGCTGATGTGTCACATTCAGAAGATGTAAACAGCATAATCCCTGCTACACTTAAAGCATTTCAAGCATTTCATATACTAATCAATGGTGCAGGCGTTGAATCGCACAATCCTATTGATGATACTTATTCTGAAGAAGAATATCAGCGTTGCTTGCAAATCAATTTAAATCAGGTGGTTTCGCTTTCAGCAAGCGCTGGAAAGTATTTTATAAAGGAAGGTGTAAAAGGTAGAATCATCAATATATCTTCTATAGCTGGTTATTTGGGTATGCGCTCTGGCATGTCCCCTTACATCATAACAAAACATGCTATAAGGGGGCTTACAAGATCTCTTGGGCTAGATTTAGCTCCTCATGGCATTACAGTAAATGCTATTGCACCAGGGATTATTTCTACTAAAATGACGGCTAATCCTCCAATGAAGAAATTAGGATTAGATCGAGTTGTAGCAGCGAAATGCCCTGTAGGACGTTGGGGTTTACCCGATGACTTTAAAGGCATAACAAACATGCTTTGCTCTGACGCAGGGGCATTCATTACAGGTCAAACCATTTTAGTTGATGGCGGATATACATTAACTTGATATACTCCGTAAACTAATAGAAGGGTCAAATAACATACGCTACAAGTACGTTACTTGACCCTTTTGGTAATCGATTAAATAGAGTGACTTATTTCATTCATCGTTATTATATAATTTCCATTTCATCTCTGCTTGGTAATGGTGGAAATGGATTGGTTGGTAATGTCTGATACCAATAGGCAACAGATGCTAGATCATCTTGTCTCGCCAAATACCTGCCTTCACTTCTCCATCCTAAATCTTGTAAGGTGATTCTTAGGTTATGTTCGAATCGGATAGGATCCATGATGTGCCATCGATACATGGCAAAACGTTGTTGGGACACGTATAAACCATCTGGCTGTATCACTTGGTACATTCCCATGAATGGTGTGGTATAAGTAGTATAGGCACCACCAACATCCCAATTGTAGGCACCACCAAAATAATCTTCCGTTCCCGTACCGCATATGGTTGGATAATCTTGATCACCATCCATGAAGAATTTTATTTCGCCTTCTCCCCACCATTTATTAGCACCATTAAGCCCTACAAGTAACGCTGTTCCAACATAATGTCCCTTTCCTTTAATAGCATCAATAATTGTATAATCTTCTTTGTATGGCAACGGATTCGTACGACGAAATTGAGCATGAAAATATGCCGCATTTTCAGGTACATCTGTTAACGTATAGTTGATCTGATAGTACATGACTTTATTCTCTGAACTTCTATTTTCAAGGGTTATGCGGCATTGTTTTCTAAAAGGCATTTCCCAAAAACAATTAAGACCATTATTAGCATTGACTACCACAGGTAATGAATTTATGGGTGTAAATGTAATACCTTCATTTTGTGGTGTATTTTCTCGGCTATTATCCATCCAACCATATGCAAAGAAATCAGTTATAGGACATTCTACCGAGGGTATTTCTTGATCATCCCAATATATTCTGAAAATGAAATCCCTTCCAACATAACCAGCAAACCACATACTTTGAATAGCTCCTGGTCCTTCAATATTGGCCAACATAAATTCTTCTTCAGGTTTAATTTCCACACTTGGAGATATTTTCCAACCTTGTCCTAAATCTCTAGCACAGTTTTCTCCTGTCCCTGTTGTAGCCTTCCCACCTTGGCCCTTTTCGCCTGTAAAATTTTCAGGACTGATGGAACGTGTCTTTGCATGAGATAACAAGGATAGATTTCCTAGATGCATGCCTAATCCATTAAAATTTTCCATATTTATTTTCTCCTTTACCCATGATTGATTAATATTGTTTAGCTTACTTACTAAAGTATTCTATATCGTTATCTTAATGGAAAAAGCCTTCGTTGTCTTTAGCATAGATAGGGTTATTTTTAACAATAATTGCGTATAACCACTATTTTCGGGTTGTTACTTATCACCATTTATGGATTAGCTAAAACGGAGACTTCAGATGGCGTTAAAGCGCGTTCATATATCCTCACATCGTCAACACTTCCATTAAAATTCTCAGTTCCACTGTTATTAGCTCCAATGTATGTGCCTGTAGTTGGTACATTTGGCTCAATGGTATGATTGGTTATTGTTTTTTGCACTCCATCCATATATAATTCCCATGTTCCATTTCTCCTAACAGCCGTTAAATGATGCCACTGCCCTACTGTTAACCCTTCACTTGCCTGACAAAATGTCTTTCCACCAAGGAGTATTGCAACCGTATTATTATTATTTAATAGACCATATCCCGTAGCACCCGTATTACCATTATGTGCAATGATTTGGATGCCGGTAACACTTGATGGTTTTACCCAAAGTGATAGGGTAACGTTATCTGTTATTGTGGTGACTAAACTAGAAGACATATAATCACCGCTTCCATCAAGTTGTAATGCGTAAGTCCCTATTTTACTAGGCGTTATGTATGTTGCATTGCCATGTAATGTGCCATTATAATTGCCTGAACCTGAATCTGTACTATTATTTTCATATGCCCAATAAGCCTTTGGTGTTACCGTTTGAGGTCTGCTGTCTAAAACTTTGAAAGCATCAAGGGTAATAAAACCATTCATATTATTCGCATTTATATCCCCTATACTAGGTTTAATCTCAATGGTATACCAGCCATAGGAAAGTCCAGTTTGTTCAAATGTTTTTTGATTACCAACTTGTGTTCCAGCAGCTGTACCGTCTTCTAAAGTACGTTGATTAGCAATAGCGTATTTAATTGTATGATCATTAGTATTTAAGTCAATTTGCTCTCCGCTGGTATCCGTACCTGTATAGAGATTAACTTCAATATGGGTAACGCCTGCTTCTACTTCATTATACATGGCAATTCCTGTCCCTTTGAATGTATAGGTTACCACTGATTTATTGACTGTATCTACTCCCTGACTAATAACAGCATAATTATGATGGCGTGTATTGTTATAACAAGGACTGCTACTATTGACGCTTTCTGCTTGGCTAAAGCTTCCTGACATGTTGTAATCAATAAGGGAATTATTATCATCCACCATTGTCTCTGAGACTGGATTTGGCGTCAGATTAATGTTTATGGTTTTTGTTTTATTTGTCACATCGTTTTGAAGGATATCAAAGGAACCTGTTGCTGTATTAAACCCTATAGAACTGGCGCTATAATTATAAGTTCCAGGTGATACATTGAATATACCATATACATCTGCATTTTGCCCTTCAATGGTTACGATTACATCTGAAGCAGCTGTTCCTTGATTTGTTGTAAATCTTAATGTACAAGCAGGATTTAATGTTACCTGTATGTCTTTTGATTTACCTAGCACATCTGCTTCTGAAACAGTGAAGTTGACAGCTTCTGTTAAAAATCCTTCTGAACTTGCATAACACGTATAATCTCCAACTGGTAAATTGATTGTATGGTTACTGTCTGCATCCACCATTGAACCATCACTCATCTTGATTTTAACTTTCATACCAACACCATTTGTATTGGTAAAGGATACCGTACAAGGCTCATGGATGCGTATTTATCATAGATATACGTGGACAATGTGTTCACTTCATCTTTTGTTAAGCCTCTATTATAAGCCATCATTTCAGCAATATTACCCTTAGTCACTTTTACATCTGTACCTGAATACCTAATGGGTCTATTGTCACTAATACGTAATGATGAAAAACTGCCTGAATCTGCTTGTTGTGTATAGAGTTGTTGACCATTTTTTATAAATTGTTGTCGTTCCATTTGTTGTTGAGAATACCCATAGAGCCCACTCTCCAGGAATGATGCTTTGATTAGGTGTTATGGCTTGTTGACTATTATCAAGGAAGAATTGCAAGCCATCTGTAGACCTGGCTTGGGCAAAATATACAATGGTATTATTTTGTTTATCTCCTGTCAATGGTGTTGTCAAACTATCATCCCACCCATCAAAGTTAAGTGCTGGGCGACCATCAATCACTTTGTCTCTAAGTTGTGGTTTTTTTTCTTGTATTTGTATCGCCATTAGCAAAGGAGTCAAGAGTACAAACAGCAGTTGGTACACGTAAATGATACGCTCCTTGTAAGTCATTCCATTGAGATACACGCTTATTTCCTGCATAGACAGCACTATCGGCATTTACCCACATTACTAAACTATTCTGTAATGGATTAAGGGCATAGGGTGTAGCAGGAGCAATGGGTACTGCTTGCGTATCTTCAAACACAGACACATTTTTTAATCATCATGGATGCACTGTTTAATGTCAGAGGTATGATTCGAATAAACCTTGCTTCTATGGTATTAAATAGAGCTTCACTAACTGCTTGGGTATTATTGTTAACAGTTGTTATTTCCTTAAAAGTGACACCGCCTAAGGATGCTTGAATCTTATAGGATGTTGCATACTGTGTTGCATCAAATGTAATCGTTGTTTTATTAATGTAACTTGGTTTAAGCATATCAATTTCTAGTATGCCCATTGAATTAGTTGAACCTGCTCTTGCTACAGTATTTGGATTACCATCAACAGCATTTTGCGCCATAACATCTGCTGTAGAATGATCCAGTTGTAGATTCGTATGTAACCATTTTGCATTGGTATTATAGGCACTATCCCCTGGGATTTGTGTTTTAGCAGGTACATAGGGTTGTGTTGTAACGCCAGCATAATCAATAATGGCTTGAGCTTCTGATGACCAGCCACCTTGACCTTGACCAGCATTTGCTTCAAAATGCGTATTACTTATAAGGGCACGGGTACCATTAATATTGCTAGGTGTCCAGTTTGAATAATTATTGTATAAATAATAATCATGAATAGATGGCGTCCAAGAACAATGCCAGCTAATACCATGGTCTGGCGTTATGCCTTGATCGATGACATTGTTATAACCATTAACATAAGCGGTACCTTCATCATAATAAATAATACCATTATAGTTGTTGCCGTTCTTATAATAGTTACCATAAATCTCAGTATTTGGCTGTTGTCCAAGAGAATATGTTCCACCTATATCACCCATATATTCGGAGTACTCTATAAATTTATTATAACGAATGATAGTATTCCTACTTGTGATCGAGTCCATTTCACCGCTTATGCCTTCTTGGGTATTACCCTGCCATCCGTTCCAACCATAGTTCACACAGCCATAAGCACTATGTAAAATATCATTATGCTCGATGGTGACACTATCTGTATAATAAGCTGCAATAGATGGTGATGAATAATATTCTCTACCAAGACCATTAAGTGTGTTGTTTCTGATAAGAACATTATTAATAACACCCTCGTTATTGGTATCAATGAAGTTATGCAACCATGTGCCGAGCAAGATACCCGTTTCTGAAATATCGTAAATGTTATTATCCGTTACAGTCACGTTACTTACCCCGTTATAGAGACGAAGCCCTGTACCGCCTGTATGTCGAATGGTATTATGCTTAAATACTAAGTCTTGCAAAAGAAACATCAATGGCAGATTCTGCTTGTTGGCCACCATTGGTAATATCTCTACCATTGGTACCATCTGTGTGAGAGCC
>JDSF01000246.1_pt1 | contig 30526 bp, 21 predicted proteins | sample 199441 | NCBI WGS metagenome assembly JDSF01 (sample SAMN02592751, study PRJNA231836) | bioreactor metagenome | isolation source: continuous culture bioreactor denitrification-DNRA | place: Germany: Bremen
CAGACATCAACTGTGGTCATGCCACAATTGATGTCTCCGCCTATGTGAGAAACTTGTTTCGAGCCTTGGCGCCCCATCGCAGAAACAATCAACCAAGCAGGATAGTCCCTGACCTTCCCGGTACAAATGACAACAGGTCGCCAATGAGACAGAACAGATCTCAACCACAAAGTTTTCAACGAAGCCTGACTTCTAGCGAACGAATTTCAAAAGTTTTTTGCTTCCTTTTTTAACGCTGCAAAAAGGAAGGCGTCTGACGGGACGCGACCCGTCGGTTCTACACCCTCTACTCAAAAAAACAAACCAAATCCTGCGACACAACATCAGCCATCAACTTCAACTTTTGCTTCTTCGCATTGTAGACCTTCACCACCTTCTTATAGCGACTGCAAGAAGGGATTAAGCCATCAAGGGCATTGGGCTGTTCCTGCAACCAGGGAGAATTAAGGAAACAGTTTTTGTTGTCCGGAAACAAAGCCAGATAAAAAATATCCGCCTCAACCAGATCTTGGAAGAAGTGCGATCCAAACGAAAGTTCGGGCATCAGATCACCGGTAGTGAAAGCAACTTCAACCAAGGCGGTCAGATTACTAATTTCGGAGAAGGAGATCGGCACCCCGAGTGAAGGTGTTGTCGTGCCCCAGCGACCGGGACCGATCAGCATGGTACGACCATTTTCTTTATCGGCAATGCGACGATTTAAGCGTCCGATCAAACGTCCAATTTCATATTTTTCTGGCAGTGGTAATTTCAAATACTCAGCTGGCTCGACCCAGATAACCCACTCGATATTTTGCGAAATATTGCCACCCATGAAATTACCCGAAGAGCGGAAGAAAAGATTTTCCTCCTCAATGTTATCAGGCATGGTGAAGTTGACCTTGGCCCCTTTTGTTTGCAACGGACGACACTGAACCACGTCGATTTTCGGAACCCGGTCGGCGGTGAAGTTGGCGGTAAACTCAATATCGACGGGGTAATCGTAAGCCCGCTCAATGGTCTTCAACATTCTCTGCATCAAACTGGCAAAATCGGTCCGCTCCAAAAAATCATCGAAGGTCAACAACCAGACATCCTCCCCCTTGCGGCCGCGCTGCTCCAATAAGCGGATGGTGTCATAATCCTTGACCGCATACTGTTGCCAGGGAATACCGACATCTTTTTTAGACAAGTCGAGTAAGGATACCGTTTCGAGACAATTGTCATTAACGTTGAGAAGATCGATATCGCGCTGCGAAAACTTACGGATATCTTCAAACCCCTTATGTTGACGCTTTCTCGGGGAATCGAGAGCTACCACGCGGGGATAATCGACCTCGGCCCGGTCGACAGCACGGGTTCCCAGACCAACGACCAGCCGTAGCATGCCCGCCTGCGGGTCCATCTCCTTATCCCAGACGAAGGTATTGTATGAAACACCTACGCCGGCCAGTTCTGGCATGTAATAGTGCTGTCGATAAGCACCAGAAACACGCTGGACCAGCAACGCCATCTGCTCATCCTGTTTGTCGAGACCACGCTGTTTTCTGTAGGTTAGAGCGTCTTCACTCATGGCGCTGGCAAAAACCTTGCGGATGGCATCTTCCAACTGCTCGAGCCGTTCTTCCGGTCCCCCCTGGTTGACACAGAAGAAACTGTCGTACTTACCGGCAAAAGCGTTGCCGAAACCATCTTCCAACAGAGAGCTGGAGCGAACAATAATCGGATATTGCCCATAATATTCAAGCATATGGCGGAAACCGATCCTGATCTGCTCGGGAAAACTCCCCTGCAACATCTTCTCACGCAACTTTTCTGCGGCAGAAAAGTACTCTGCATCAGTTTTCTGGCGCATGAACAGCCGCCACAAACCGTTATGGACAATGTATGAATAATAAACGTTGGAACCAACATAGTGAGAATCGTGATGTTCGAGATAACTTGACCAATCGAAATCTTCATCATCACGTAAAATTTTGTGGGCCAGCAACATACCGACCGCTTTGCCACCGACAAAACCGGTGCCGATAACCCGTGCTTTGATTTCAAGTAGGTCCTGCAGGTTCAGATATTGGCGCGACAGATCGAGCATCCGATCTTCACGGGCGATCATATGACGACAGATGTGGCGCACCATACCGGCCCGTTCCATTTCGGTTGATGGGCTGCTGCACAGCTCTTCCGCATCGATAAAAAGACGGTGCCAGTGATCGATCTGCCTGCGCGAAGCGTTACGGGTTCGTTCGGCCAACGAGTTGTAAAGCCTCGTCGATTCAAAGCTGTTGGTCAGAGGGATGAACTGTTCCCCTTCCTTATGGTGTGGCAAGAACATGGTGGGCGAGCGCCGTTTCCAGACCTTGAGTGGCTGGATATGGAAATGATCGTCATGACTGAAAACATCAACCAGAACCTGAGTGGTATTGCGGATTTCCTCGACCGTCTCAAAGGAGTGATGATCACGGACCAGAGCAAAATAGGCGACCGTATTAAGCTCAAACAGATAAGGGCAGGTCACCCTGAAGAAGTTTCCGACCATATGATCCGTTGCCCAGGCCGACAGCAATTCAGAGAGGCAATCAAAGACATAAAAAGCCCCTTCTCCCTGTTCTTTAGCGATATTGTGGACACTGGTCGCAAAAGATTCAAACCCGAGCCTGGGATCGAGATGATGTATTTTGATCTGGGGGCTCTCCCCGAGCAACGGCAGATGATCACCAAAACGCATATAGTTGATCTGCCGCCCGTCACGCAACGCCTGATCGACAAAAGGCCCGACAAAATAGCGATAATTTTCAATCGACTCAACCTTGAGTACGACATTATCACCCATCCTCAATCCCTCAAGGATGTTATCCAGTTCCGCGTAACCGGTGGAAACCCATTCACTCGGATTCATATCAGACCCTCCTCACATTAATAGCCAACCAGTGGTCATCACACTCAATACATACTTTTTTATAGCACAGCAGATCACAGCCAAGCCAGCAATCATTAGCCCGGTAACAGAACAGCTTTCTATCTTTATCCGATTGTGCACTGCGAGCCAATCAGCCCTACGATTATCATCCTTTTATGTAAAAAATCAGCCTGATCACAAGAATTTTCACTAGCTATTCTTCTTATCATCCAAATAGGGTAGTATAATACAATTTTTATCCATCCTATATCGTTTCCTGAGTGGTGAAAGAGTGTGAGGATCTGGAGAGGACGTTTGCCTGTCCCTGACAGACCACTGACCACCTCGGAACAATGATCCAAAGGAAAAGCATCCATGAATCTCGCTGAACAATTCCATGATAACTGCGGTTTCGGCCTGCTCGCTCATATCCAGAATCAACCTAGCCACGCAATGCTCCAAGACTCAATTAAAGCATTGAGCAGAATGATGCACCGTGGTGCGATAGCCGCTGATGGAAAAACCGGTGACGGCAGCGGGCTGCTCTGTTCCATGCCAACCCGCTTCATGCGCCGGGTCGCTGAAGAACAGGGAATTTCCCTTCCCAAGCAATTCGCGGTTGCGACCCTGTTCTTAAGTGATGCGAAGGAACAGCTCAAAGTTTTTGAAAAACAGTGCGCAAAAAATGATCTGAGCATACTGCTAACTCGGGTGGTTCCTCTCGATACCGATGCTTTGGGTGATTACGCACTGAAAACATTGCCTAACATCGTACAGCTTTTCGTGGTTCCGGCAGCCTTGATTGCGACCCATAGATTTGACGCCCTGGTCTACCTCACACGTAAGGAAGTTGAACATCAACTAGCCGCTGACCCTGCGTTTTACATCGCCAGCTTTTCTCGCACGGTTATTTCCTATAAAGGGTTGGTTATGCCGACCTATATTGAAAAATTATTCCCTGACCTGCAATCCGATGACTTTGAAATTTCCTTCGCCATGTTCCATCAGCGTTTTTCCACCAACACCCTGCCCCAATGGAAGCTGGCGCAACCATTAAGAGTGATCGCTCATAATGGCGAAATTAATTCGATCAAAGGAAATCGATTCAAAGCTCTGAACAAATTCACCAATGCAGAGAGTCCGGTATTTTCCGCAGCTGAACTGAAACGCTTTCAACCAATCCTGGAAGATGGCGTCAGCGACAGTGCCAATCTGGATAACATGCTTGAATTTCTGCTTGCGAATGGTGTCGATTTTTTCAAAGCCATCCGTTCATTGGTTCCTCCGGCACGACACAATGTCGCCCACATGCCGGCAAAACTGAGAGCGTTTTACGAGTACACCTCAGGCGCCTTTGAACCCTGGGATGGCCCAGCCGCTGTCAGTCTGACCAACGGTCGCTATATCGGCTGTGTCCTTGACCGTAATGGCTTGCGCCCTGCCAAGTACGTCATAACAACCGATGATCGGCTATTGATCAGTAGCGAATATGGCGTCCTCGATACGCCACCAGAAAAAGTTCGTGAGCGTGGTCGCCTGCAAAGTGGTGAAATGATTGCTGCAGACCTGAATCAGGGCAAAATTTTCTTTACCAGAGATATTGATGCCTATCTGATGGAATCTCAACCCTACAAATACTGGCTGACGGATCATACCTACTATCTCCAGGAATTTATTGAACGTCAGTTCGAGGATTTGAGCGATTATCGCTACCCCGAACTGAGTAAAATGCAACGCTATCATAATATCACCAGTGAAGTTGTCGACCTGGTCATTCGGCCAATGATGGCTGAAGGAAAAGAACCGGTCGGTTCGATGGGGGATGATTGCCCACTCGCTGCATTTTCGGCTCAACAACGTAATTTTAGTGACTACTTCAAACAGAAATTTGCTCAGGTCACTAATCCACCGATTGATCCACTGCGTGAAAAAGCGGTCATGTCAACCACCATCGGTTTTGGAGGTGTCGGGAATCCACTGGTTGAAACCAAAGAGAGAGCGAAACGGCTCAAGAGCATTTCACCGATTTTATCCTACGATATTTTCCAGGCACTCCTCTCCTTCGGCGATCCAGACCAACCACGCTATGAGAGGAGCTACAGGCATCAGACATTTACAACAGCCTTCACCAATGATCTGGAACAATCGCTAAAAACCTTGGGAGACCAGGTGATCAACAAGGTTCGCAAACGCGGAACACGGGTCATTATTCTCGATGACCGTGCTTTGCTGGCGGAACAGAAACTGATCCCGATGGCGATGGCCGTCGGTTATATCAATCAGCGTCTGTTCCAAGAGCAGTTACGCCAGGACACAAATATTGTTGCCGTCACAGCGGAAGTGATGGATCCCCATTCCGCAGCGGTGTTGCTCGGCTACGGCTGTATTGCCATCTATCCCTGGTTACTCTATGCCACCGGGCTCGAGCTGTGTGAAAAGAAGCAGATGTCTGTCAAGGACGTCCGCGACTCCCTGAACAACATCTACGGAGCCTTGACCAAAGGGATCATGAAAATCATGTCCAAGATGGGCATCAGCACGGTCTCAAGTTACCGCAATGCTGCTCTCTTTGATGTCATCGGCCTTGATCAGACACTGGTTGAAAGATGCTTCAAAGGATCAGCGGCACTTATTCCAGGGCTGAGTCTGGATGATCTGGAACAGCGGATTGAATTAAATCATCGTAAGCACTTCAGCCAAAACTATATGGAACCGGTCTACCCCCTCGAAATCGGTGGGTTCTATCGAGATAATCCTGGCTTTGAGTACCATGATTTCAATTCACGGGTTGTGACCCAATTGCACCGTTTTGCCGAAATTCGCAATCGCGATGAATATCTGAAATTCCGCGATATGATCAGTGGCCGTGGACAACGATTCATCCGTGATATTTTAACATTCAACAGCCCGAACAGTGCCATCGACATCAGTGAGGTCGAAGCAGTCGCTGACATTACCAAACGTTTCGATTCGGCGGCCATGTCACTGGGTGCGTTGTCACCAGAAGCTCATGAAGCGTTGGCCGAAGCGATGAATCGACTCGGCGGGTCATCCAACTGCGGCGAAGGTGGTGAAGATTCAAAACGTTTCAAAACCCTTAAGAACAGTAAGATCAAACAGATCGCTTCGGGCCGTTTCGGCGTCACCCCCGGATATCTGCGCAGTGCTAAAGAGATCCAGATCAAACTGGCTCAGGGCGCAAAACCTGGTGAGGGTGGACAATTGCCGGGTGAAAAAGTGACGCCACTCATCGCGACCCTGCGATTTACCATCCCGGGCGTGACCCTGATTTCGCCACCACCACATCATGACATCTACTCAATTGAAGACTTGGCTCAATTAATCTTCGATCTCAAACAAATCAATCCTGATGCGGTCGTCAGCGTTAAGCTGGTTTCAACCGAAGGTGTCGGAACCATCGCTGCTGGTGTCGCCAAAGCATACGCCGATAAGATTGTTATTTCGGGAAATGACGGCGGGACCGGTGCAGCACCCTTCAGTTCCATTAAGTACGCCGGTAATCCATGGGAGCTTGGACTCTCTGAAGCCCACTTAAGCCTTAAGGCCAATAATTTGCGCGAGATGGTCACACTGCAAACCGACGGTGGACTCAAGATCGGCCTTGATGTGGTTAAAGCGGCAATGATGGGGGCAGAGCAGTTTGGCTTCGGCACACCACTGTTGGTCATCCTCGGCTGTAAAATTCTGCGGGTCTGCCACCTCAACCGCTGTACTGTTGGCATCGCGACTCAGGATGATAACCTGCGAGCACACTATATCGGTACGGTTGAAAAAGTAATCAGCTATCTCAGCAATGTCGCTGAGGATGTCAGGGAGATTCTGGCATCACTCGGATTCAAATCACTCGATGAGATCACCGGCCGAACAGACCTGCTCAAACAGCTGGATCATCCAGACTTCAACAAATTCGATCTGTCGGCCATTCTTCAGTCTGTTGAAGGAATTAACTGCAAACAGAAGGAGAACCCTCCCTTTGACGACAATGCCTTTGAAAAGGAAGTGCTGATCGAGGCGTACCCGGCCATTAAAAATCCACGCACGGAACTGGTCATCGAACGTAATATTCTCAATACAAACCGTAGCTTCGGAACCCTGATCAGTGGTGAGATTGCTCGTTTTTACGGTGATAAAGGATTACCGAAGGAGGCATTGAGCTTCAACTTAAAAGGTGTTGCGGGTCAATCACTTGGGGCCTTTCTATCAGAAGGGATGTCAATTTACCTGACCGGGGTTGGCAACGACTATGTTGGTAAAGGGATGCATGGTGGCCGCATCATCATCACCCCACCAATTTATCAGGAAAACTCTTCAGCAGTCGGCAACACCTGCCTTTATGGTGCGACCGGCGGTAAGCTGTTTGTTGCCGGCACCGCAGGTGAGCGTTTTGCCGTGCGCAATTCAGGGGCTCTGGCTGTTGTCGAGGGTGCGGGTGATCATGCCTGTGAGTACATGACTGGCGGCACCGTTGTTATTCTGGGCGAAACCGGGATCAACTTCGCTGCGGGTATGACCGGCGGGGCGGCCTTTGTTTATGATCGTCAGAAAAATTTCATCGATCGCCTGAACCAGGAACTGGTCGTTACCCGTCGCATCGATATCGATGATGATAATGAAGGCAAACTTTACCTGAAGAACATTCTGATCAGTTACTTCAACAGAACCGGAAGTCCCAAAGCGAAACGTATCCTTAACGACTTCCGCGAAGAACTGGCTTATTTCTGGATGGTCACACCAAAAGATATGAAAGCTCCCTTGAATCCCAAAGAGGGAGATTAAGCATATTTTTTAACCAGACTCAATTGAAGAATACAAGAACTCAGGGTTCACCGAATTCATTTTTTACCCTGACAGCTTCGGAGAGATAGATGCAGAGCTTTGTAGAAACCAATCGCCATGAACCCGATAAAACCGAACCGGTTCAACGTCTGCGTAATTTTGATGAGATTTACCAATTTTTCAACAATCGCCAGGTGCGAAAACAATCGGAACGCTGTGTTCAGTGCGGGGACCCATTCTGTACCACCATCGGCTGTCCACTTCAGAACCACATTCCTCAGTGGCTTGAAGCGATTGCCAATCGTGATCTCGAACGCGCTTTTCAATTATCAAATGAAAGCTCTCCTTTCCCTGAGATTCTTGGTCGCGTCTGCCCTCAGGGACATCTGTGTGAAGGGGCTTGCACACTCGATGACGGCTATGGAGCCATCACAATTGGCGCGATAGAGGCATCGATTACCGATTTGGCTTTCAAAGCTGGCTTACAGCTCCCATATCCAGGGATTCGACATCCGCAAAAAGTTGCAATCGTTGGCTCCGGCCCGGCAGGAATGTCCTGCGCTCACTTTCTTTTACGGGCGGGCATTGGCGTTGACATGTACGAGCAGGCAGATCGGCCAGGCGGCTTATTAACCTACGGCATCCCTGGCTTCAAACTCGATAAAAACATAGTTGACTACCGCTTCAAATTGCTCCAGCAGGCAGGCCTACAGCTGCATTTGCAACAACAGGTTGGCAGGGATATTTCCTTTGAAAACTTGATTGAACAGAATGATGCGGTTTTCATCGGTGTCGGAGCGACACAAGGTCGTAAAGCGGGTTTCGAAGGGGAAAACCACCCCGAAGTCTTGATGGCCATGGACTACCTGACCGAGAAACAAAAACAGTTGTTCGGCAAGGAAGAGGACCCGGCTTATTCTGTCCAGGATAAAAAAGTCGTTGTCATCGGAGGTGGTGATACCGCAATGGATTGCCTGCGCACCGCAATCCGTGATGGTGCCGATCAGGTCAGCTGCCTCTATCGACGCAACCAGGAGAACATGCCTGGGAGCCCAAAAGAATTACACAATGCGATTGAGGAAGGTATCGATTTTTACTTCAACATCAGCCCGCGTGAAATTCGACGTGAAGAGGGTGCTCTGCTTTGCGTTGAAGTTGAAAAAACACAGATGGGGGAGAAAGAAGCAGATGGCCGTCAACGGGTAGAAATTATCCCCGATAGCGTCCACTGCATTTCTGCAGATGTCGTCATTCTGGCTCTGGGCTTTGATGTTGCTCCCCTCCCCCAACTGGATGAAACCACGATCAAGACCGATCGCTGGGGGCAGATTGAAGTTGAACCGCACACTGGACAAACCAGCCATCCGAAGGTTTACTCAGGGGGAGACTGCTACCGTGGAGCGGATCTTGTCGTGACTGCGGCAGCTGACGGCCGCCAGTCAGCCATGGAAATCATGAGGAAGCTGCTCGGTTAACAGAGAGGGTTTATTCTGGATAAAAAAGAGAACCCAGGAGATATCCGGGTTCTCTTTTTATGAAACAAATTATATCGGTTTCGGCTATTTCACATGGCAGCGGTTACAGCTCTTCTTGGCCAAAAAAGCTCGGTCGCCATTATGACATTTACCGCAGAGTTCGCCTGCATAGATCTGCTTCATCGTGATTTCAACTGTTCCCTTTTTCATCTTTGGAAACATTTCTTTATTGTGACATTCTTTACAGCTGACACCGGCGTCCTTATGGACTTTCCCAGAAAATTCCACATTTCCCATTGAACTTTTGTCAAAACTCAATGTCTTGCCAGGAGGGACAGCAACAGCGACAGTAGCAGCAAAAACAAACACTGAGACAAGCAACATTAATTTTTTCATAAAATCAGTCCTTTATAAATGTAAGAAAAAGAATCCATGCAAAAAACATCATCAATAAAACAAAACTCACAGAAGATTAACGGATTGCAAACATGGCGTCAATACTTGCTAAAAATTAGATTGATTGAGTTTCTTAGCTAATCTGAGCTATTATGAAGGGTCTAACAATATAATTTTACAACGAATGAACAGCTGACCGAACGGGGGCACTCCTTGGAACATTTCATCGCACGACAGCCTATATTTGACACAAAAGGCAAAGTTTATGCATATGAGCTCCTGTTCCGTTCAGGACTCCACAACTACTTTGACAGTGATGATCAGGATCACGCCGCCGCCAGTGTTATAGCCAATAGTAATCTCCTCTTCGATCTCAATCAAATGACCGGAAACACAAAGGCTTTTATCAACTGTACCCGACGTGTATTACTCGAAGAGATGATGACAACCCTGCCTCGTCAGCAAGCAGTCGTCGAAATTCTGGAAGATATCGAACCGGACGATAAATTGATAGCAGCCTGCCGCAAATTAAAAGAGCAAGGCTATATCATGGCGTTGGATGATTTTGTCTATCACAAAAACTTCGAGCCATTACTCGAACTGGCAGATATCATCAAAGTCGATTTTTTGTTGAGCGATGTCGACGAGCAAAGACGCCTGGCCCAGATGATGATTCCGCGTGGAATTAAAATGCTGGCAGAAAAGGTCGAAACTCATGAAGTTTATGAGCAAGCCAAAGAAATGGGTTACCAGCTGTTTCAGGGATATTTTTTCGCCAAACCGGTGATCATTTCACGTAAAGATATTCCGACTAACAAGATACAATTCCTTCGCATCCTCAAGGATGTCCATGCCGAAGACGTTGATTTCAAAAAGCTCGCCCAAACAATTCAAAGTGAAGTTTCACTCTCCTATAAACTATTGAAGCTGATCAACTCAGCTTCTTTTGCACTTCGACACAAGGTCACATCGATTCTACAAGCGCTCTCCCTTCTAGGTTTGCGTGAGATACGCTCCTGGGTTTCCCTGCTTTCCATCTCATCCATGGCTGACGACAAACCGGCAGAACTGGTTGTCTCTTCCCTTATTCGAGCACGGATGTGTGAACAACTGGCCCAGTCTTGTAAAATGGGTGATCGCCAGTCCGATATGTTCCTGATGGGGCTCTTCTCCTTGCTGGATGTCATTATGTCGCGCCCGATTGATGAAATCCTTAAGGAAATCACCGTTGAGGAGGATATTGCTGAAGCTGACGGGGAGCGAAGGAGAAATGAAAACGGTTCTCGATATTGTCATTGCCATGGAAAAGGGCGAGTGGGAACAAATTTCAAGCCTGGCGATCCAACTTCAACTTGATGAAAAAGCTCTTTCAGAGGCATATTTAGATGCCGTAAAATGGGCTCAGGACATCTATAAGATGTAACTCCATATGACTCTCATCTAAAGATCGGGTAGTGCAATGAAGAAAATTAGCTTGAGCGAGCAGGAATGGCAGGACAAGTTGAGTTCGCAGGCCTATTCAGTCGCGCGTGGATCAGGGACTGAAGCTCCATTTAGCGGCCGTTACTGGGATAATCACGCTGAAGGGATTTATCGCTGTATCTGCTGTGACCTTGAGCTGTTCCACTCAGAGAGTAAATTCGACTCTGGAACGGGGTGGCCAAGCTTTTACCAACCCGTAGAGGATCAACATATTGTCCGCAAAGAAGATCGTAGCCTGTTTCCGGTTCGGACTGAAGTCCTTTGTGCCCGCTGCGACGCTCACCTGGGACATGTGTTTCCTGATGGTCCCAAACCGACGGGACTGCGCTACTGTATCAACTCTGCCTCTCTTGATTTTGCAACAACTGAAAGTAATCCTGACCGAGGAATTGATTGACAAAAACTTTCTCTTTCTGTTTATTCTTCATAAAAAAAACGTACTTTCAATCTTCCCGTAGAGACACTATGCCCCGACCTGACAATAAAGCAATCACATTTCTACTGACACTGGCAGCACTCATCATCATTATTGCCGGTCTTAAAACGGCGCAAGCCTTACTGGTTCCCTTTCTCCTCGCTTTTTTTATTTCCGTCATCTGTGCCGGGCCTTTCTATTGGCTACAGCAGCATAAAGTCCCCGCTCCAGTCGCGTTACTATTAGTCATCGGCTTTGTTATGCTGAGCGGCTTTATTGTTCTGACTCTGGTCGGAACCTCGGTCAATGATTTCACCAACCAGCTGCCGTTCTATCAGGAAAAATTACGTTCACAAACCTTTGTCCTGTTTGAATGGCTCGAGAAGATGGGCGTCAAACTCTCCAGGCAGGTCCTGCTCGAGCATTTTGACCCGGCCGCCTTGATGCAATCTGCCGCCAGTATGCTGGCCAAAGCGGGGGGAGTTCTGACCAATTCTTTCCTCATTTTGTTGACCGTTATTTTCATCCTCCTAGAAGCTGCCGGAATGCCCAACAAACTGCGAGCGGCCCTGGCAGATGCAGACTCATCTCTGGCTTCTTTTGAAAAGTTCGTCACCAGCGTTCGTCAATACCTGGCAATTAAAACCTTGGTCAGCCTGGCCACCGGGATAATCGTATCTGTCGGTTTGATGTTGCTCGGCCTCGACTATGCCCTCCTCTGGGGAATGATTGCTTTCCTGCTCAATTACGTACCGAACATCGGATCTATTATTGCGGCTGTTCCTGCTATTTTGCTCGCTGTTGTTCAACTGGGGCCCGGCTATGCGTTAGTGGTTGCATTGATCTACCTCATCACCAATATCGTTATGGGTAATGCCGTTGAACCACGTATGATGGGACAAAAACTGGGATTATCGGCCTTAGTCGTCTTTCTCTCTCTAGTTTTTTGGGGATGGATACTCGGACCGGTCGGTATGCTACTCTCAGTGCCATTGACCATGATTGTCAAGATTGCCCTTGAAGTTAACGATTCAACCCGCTGGCTTGCCATACTCCTGAGTTCAGACGCCCCAGCTCCCCAGAAAATGAATAAACAATAAATATGTTTCTATTGGAAACAGACCATAAGCCAGAACAGATCGGGACAACGTGCAAGGGTCGAGAACAAACGCTGTGAACAATAGAACTCGACCCCAGAATAACGGGGAAACTCTCTCATAAAAAATGCCGCTACAAAATGTAGCGGCATTTAATTGGATGCCAAAGTCCATCCATGCTCTTATGCAGGCTCGTTGCGCAAAAATTCGATTTTGCTTCACTTACAAAAACAAAATATAAGCACTTTCTTTTTTTGGGCTCACCCATCCTGGGTTCGAAACAATGAGAATCAGATCAACATCAATTCAACACTTTTTTCGAACTGACCCTCGCAACGGGAGATGTCGCGTATCCCGAAAGACCGGAAGAACCGCCGATACTGACCCTTTGGAAATCGGGGTAAGCTTCCATTCCGATCTCAGTTGCATCACAACCGAGCATTTCCTCTTCGTCACTGACCCGGATTCCTATCGTGTATTTCAATGCAAACCAGGCCATTGAACTGGTGATGACAACGAAGGCACCGGTTGCAGCAACTCCGATGAACTGCGTCACAAAACTGGCGTCAGGATCGGTGATTGGCACCGCCATTGTGCCCCAGATACCACAGACCAAATGAACAGACAGGGCGCCAACAACATCATCAATTCTGAGCTTGTCAAAGAATGGTACAGCTAAAACAACCAGGATACCACCGACAGCACCAATCAAAACAGCGGAACCAAGGGATGGAGTTGCAGGCCCGGCAGTGATGGAAACCAAACCAGCCAAAGCACCATTGAGCCCCATGGTCACATCAACTTTTTTGTACATAATCTGGACCATGATCATTGAAGCGATCATTCCGCCACATGCAGCCATGTTGGTGTTGGCAATGACGTTTGACATTTCGATCGCAGAAGCGGCATCACCGAGGGCCAGGACAGAGCCACCGTTAAATCCGTACCATCCCATCCAAAGGATAAAGGTCCCCAGAGTGGCCAGTGGAATATTGGACCCTGGCAGAGGGTTAACACGTCCATCTTTACTGTACTTTCCTTTACGAGCGCCGAGGATAATGGCACCTGTCAATGCGGCCCAGCCACCGACAGAGTGAACAATCGTTGACCCCGCGTAGTCAGCAAACCCCATTTCGGATAACCAGCCACCACCCCAGCCCCAAGAACCCTGAATCGGATAGATAAAACCGGTCAGGATGACGCAAAATGCCAGGAATCCCCAAAGCTTTATCCTCTCAGCAACACATCCAGAGACGACTGAACAAGCCGCGCCGCAAAAGACCATTTGAAAGAACCAGTCCGATGAAGCCGCATAACCGCCAGAGAAATCTCCAGTGAGAGCTGCCGCATCATCAGCAGACCAAAAACCAAAGCTACCGATAAAGCCACCATCAACTCCGGCATACATCAGGTTATATCCAAATAAATAGAAAAGAATTCCAGCAATTCCAAATAGAGAAATATTTTTCAGACAGATAGTCGCGGTGTTCTTTGAGCGGACGAGACCAGCTTCGAGCATGCCGAAACCTGCAGCCATCCACATGACCAGAATTCCCATGATCAAAAACGAAAAGGTATTCAGGACAAATGCCATTTCCGATATGGGAGCATCTTCGGCCAACGCCAAAGTGGGTAAAAACAGCATACCCAGCAGGATCAGTATCATTTTTTTCATTGTATTCTCCTTTATCACTACAATTGTTAAATTATTTGCGCCCTGTTGTTCTAGAGAGAATCGGCACCTGCCTCACCGGTTCTGATCCGAATCGATTGCTCGACCTGGCTGACAAAAACCTTGCCATCCCCGATGCGCCCGGTATAGGCTTCACGCTGAATGATCGAAACCACCTCGTCGACTACCTCGTCTGCCAGCACTAACTCGATCTTAAGTTTTGGGATGAAGTCAATCTGATACTCAGCTCCACGATACAGCTCTGTATGGCCTTTCTGACGTCCAAAACCACGGACTTCACTAACTGTCATCCCACTTAAGCCCAAATCACTGATGGCGGACTTAATGTCCTCCAATTTGAACGGCTTGATGATGCATACCACCTTCTTCATTTGAAGTTCTCCTTTCGACACGTATTATTTTGAAGATACTCCCTATTGAGCAGATAGTATGCCAATAGGCTAATCCTCTGTTTTTACGTTACATATCGAAAACAAATCATTATTCCTGGTTATTTTTTAGGCAATTTAGTCATAGGTGCATAACGCTTAAGCAGAATTGAAATAAAAGATAGCAGGCCCTTGACATGCGTTTTAAACGGGTGTTTAAATACAAGAAATTTTCAAATGAAAAATACCATTATGAAACCTTGCGACACTAAAGTGCGCATCCTTGATAGCGCTGAACAAATGTTTGCCCATAGTGGCTATAGCAACACGTCCATGCGCTCGTTGGCAGCAGCAGCGGGTGTCAATCTGGCCTCAGCCAATTATCATTTTGGCTCTAAAGGCAAACTTCTTGAGGCCGTCTTTGAAAGGCGGATTCTTCCCCTAAATAAAATTCGTCAATCGCTGATGCATTCGGTTCTTGAGAAAGCTGAGCAACAGCAAAAGTTACCCTTGGCCAAAGATCTCTTGAAAGCATTTTTTGAACCGACCCTTGAGTTCCGGAACTCCAGTCCAGGGGCACGTGCTTTTATCGGGTTGGTCAGTCGTTCTCTCAGCGAACCAGATAAGGCCGTTCGCAGTTGCTTCCTGAAACTGGTCAAACCAAATTTCGAACAACTCTTTGAGGCGTTAAAGATCGCCCTGCCCAACGTCCCTGCAGACATATTGAAAGCACGTCTACAATTGTCAGTTGGCACAATGAGCTACGCGCTCAGCGTGAATGTTTCTGAAGAATTAACAGCGAACGACATGACGGTGACGGATATCAATCAACCGCTGATCCAACAATTACAGATCTATGTTCTGGCTGGCCTGGAGGCTCCACTATGATACGTTTTTTGCTTTTACTTTTATTGCTGACAGCATGCAATCCCTTGCAGCCACAGAAATTAACAAAGCCGGAAATCCCAAACTCTTATTCTGTAGAGGTTGAAGCAAAAGAAGTCACTATCAGGGGAAAATGGTGGGTGGAATTCAATGATCCCTTGCTCAACCAACTTCAATCCAGACTTTTTTCAGACAACCTCGACCTGGCGCAAGCGTTATCACGACTCGAACAACTCCAGGCATCTCAAACAATAACGGGTGCAAGTCGATGGCCCAATCTAACCCTCAATGGTTCAGTCGCACGTGACAGCTCACCCTCTGCGGCCGGAACCAATCGCTCAACCAGTTCACGTATTTCTGTCGCGGCCAGTTATGAACTGGATCTGTGGGACAAACTGAAAGATAAACAGGCCGCCGCAATATTAAGAACAAAGGCTGGGGAACAGGATATTCAAGCCCTCCTGCTCAGTTTAAGTGCACAACTGACAGAACAATACTTCCTGGCGGTTGAACAAGGTCAGCAACTGCTCTTGCTTGATCGTCAGATCAACCGCAACGAAGCTCTCCTGGCAACAGTCTCTGATCGTTATCGAGCGGGACTGGCAACTGCCGGAGAATTCTACCAGGCACAGCAAGGACTGGTTGCTCTACGCACTCGCCGGCCCCAACTGATGACGACCCTTGTTCAGGCTCAGAATATGATCTCGGTCATGCTTGGCCAAGCTCCGGGTTCACACGTGATCGAAGCAAAACAGCTGCCTCCGATAACCGACATCACCGCAATCGGACTACCAGCAGCCCTGCTCTCCCGCCGTCCCGACGTCGCATCTAAATTTTTAGCACTCGAAGCTGCTGATCATGAACTGGCTGCAGCACTGGCTGATCGGCTTCCCGCAATTAACCTCTCGGCCACGCTAGGAAATTCAATAACACGCCTGGCTTCCGGTGACATTGAGGGCACCTTCTGGAATCTTGCTCTGGGACTTTCGCAACCTTTGATCGATGGGGGTCGCCGCAAAGCTGAAACGGCACGGCAACGAGCCGTCAGAGATGAAAAATTTGCGGCTTACCAAAAAATCATCCTTCAGTCGATGGAAGAAGTTGAATCAGCTCTTATCGCCGAAACCAACAGCGCAGAGCGTGCCAGACTTCTGAATCAACAATTGCAGATCAATCTCAACGACTTGCAATTAACGCAAGACAACTATCGGTCTGGTCTCATCAGCAGCGATATTCTGCTCAATCGAGAAATCAGTCACCTTGATATCCGCAGCCAAAAATTGAGCCAACAGCGACAGTGGCTCAGCCAACGAATTTCACTGGCTCGGGCTTTAGGTGGGAGCTGGATGGCAAGCGAACTTGAACAGCAACAAAAATCAAAAATACGGAAACAGGATCAAGATAATGACTGAAACCAATAGAAAACCACGCCGTTTCCTTAAAATCATCCTCCCTATTCTGATTCTGATCGTCGGTATCTATGGCTTTAAAATGATGGGGAAATTGAAAAAAGCACCTCAACGCCAGCATCAAATGCAACAGGGACTCCTCGTCGATGTCATGGAACTTCAGCCGACTGATCACCAGACGACCATTTTTGCGACAGGAACAGTTCAAGCTGAACAGGAGATTGAACTGGTTCCGCAAGTCAGTGGCAAAGTTGTTTCGCTTTCCCCCAACTTTGTCGCTGGTGGATTCTTTCGCAAAGGCGAGCTTCTATTGAAAATTGAAGCAAGCGATTACAAGTTATCAGTCGAAAAAGCCAAGGCAGAAATTGCCCAAGCTCAGTTAGGACTTGCGACAGAAAATGAACGGGCCCGGGTCGCTCTGAGTGAATGGGACAGAATTGAAATCAGCGACAAAGGAACACCTGGCCCACTAGTGACTCGTGAGATCCAACTCCAACAAGAAAAAGCACGCCTTGCTGCCGCACAAGCAAACCTGAAGCAGGCAGAATTGAATTTGAACAGGACAGAACTCCGTGCTCCATTTAATGGCCGCATACGGAAAGAGCAGGTGGATATTGGTCAATTCATAAAAAGTGGAGCCAGCGTCGGGACTCTGGCTGGGACAGATCGAGCAGAAATCCACATCCCGGTTGCGGTTGATGAACTTATCTGGCTGACATCATCCGACCGGCTGTTAAATGTTGCCGCCTCCATGACTCTTCCGGGACAGCCCCATATCGAATGGCAGGGAAAATTAGTCCGCACCCTTGGAGAGATCGATGCAAAGAGCCGTCTGGCGACTTTAATTGTGAACGTCAACGATCCATATCGTTTGCGAGAATCCAACAGTTCAGCGATCCTGCCAAATGGTCAATTTGTTAATGTCGAATTACAGGGCAAGGTTTTGACAAACGTATACAAAATAGCTCGCAAAGCCCTGCGCTCAAACAATACCATCTGGCTGGCCGATAATGACAATCGCCTGGTCATTCAACCCGTCCAAGTCATTCGGCGTGAACGGGATTCCATCATCATCAAGCCAGATGTGACTCATGGCGAGAGATTGATTCTTTCCGCCTTGAGCGGGGTGGCTGAAGGGTCTCTACTCCGCCCAGAGACTCAGGAGTCTCATTAATGAACGGTGCAGTCAAATGGATGGCTAAAAACCATGTAGCAGCCAACCTGCTGATGCTGGCTCTGATCATCGGTGGCCTGATCATGGGCCCGAATATCAAACAGGAGGTCTTCCCCGAGGTCTCTCTTGACCGAGTCTCAGTTTCCGTTCCCTACCCCGGTGCCGGACCGGAAGAGGTCGAAGAAGGATCATCCTTAAAATAGAGGAGAGCCTGACTGCGATCGATGAAATCAAGCAACTAAAAGCAACAGCGTCCGAAGGGGTCGGCACCGTCATTGCCGAGATCTATTCTGATGCCGATGTCGACTTGGCTCTACAGGATATCCGTAGTGAAGTTGATCGCATCACAACCTTCCCTGAAGAAGCAGAAAAAGCGATCGTCAGTAAAATGTCGAACCGCCGCGAGGTTATTTCTGTTGTTATTTACGGTGAGGTCGGGGAGCATATTCTGCGCGAGCAGGCGGAAAGAATCCGCGATGAACTGCTGGAGCTTCCTGACATTACTCAAGTTGAACTAAGCGGCGTCCGCCCTTTTGAAATCACCCTGGAGATATCGGAGCAGACGCTGCAGCGCTACGGACTGACTCTGGATCAGGTTGCTGCATCGATCAGGGCCGCTTCTCTTGACTTACCAGGCGGCACAGTAAAAACCAACTCTGGTGAAATTCTTCTTAGGACTAAAGAACGCCGTTATTGGGGGCCGGAATATGCCGACATCGTTATTTTAGCAGAGCCTGACGGTAGCCAGGTGACTCTCGGCCAGATCGCCAATGTCATTGATGGTTTTGCCGATAGTGAAACCTATGGCCGCTTTGATGGTCAACCCGCTGCGATGGTTCAAGTCTTCCGCATCGGTGACCAGAAGCCAACCGATATTTCTGAAAATATCATCAAGTATGTAGATCGGGAAAAGGAAAAACTTCCTCCAAGCCTGCAATTATCAATTTGGAACGATACCACTGAAATTTTTACCAGTCGCATGAATCTGCTGCAGAAGAATGCACTCCTCGGACTCTCTCTGGTCATCATCATCCTCGGTCTATTTCTTGAAATCAGACTTGCTGCCTGGGTCATGCTTGGTATCCCGATCTCCTTTTTTGGCACCCTGTTCCTGATGCCTCTTCTGGGTGTTTCCATCAATATGGTATCCCTCTTCGCCTTTATTCTGGCCCTGGGGATTCTGGTTGATGATGCCATCGTAGTCGGTGAAAATATCTATGACCAGCGCCAGCAGGGCAAACCCTTTGCTCGGGCGGCAATCGACGGAGCCCTTGAAGTCGCCGTGCCGGTAACATTTTCGATCCTGACGACAGTTGCGGCCTTCACACCTTTGCTCTTTATCAGCGGGATGATGGGCAAGTTTATGGGGGTTATTCCGGTCATTGTCATCTCACTGTTGTTGATGTCTTTGATCGAATCACTGCTCGTTTTGCCTGCCCACTTGAGCTTTGGTAAAAGGCGTCAGGAATCAAAAGGGATACTGGGCCGGATCGACGCAGTCCGCCTCCTATTCGGTCGCGGGATGGACGCTTTTATTAACGGCCCCTACCTGAAATTACTGAAGCTGAATATAAATTACCGCTATGCGTCTCTCGCAATCGGATTGATCGCCTTGATGCTGACTGTCGGTGTTGTCAAGAACGGCCTGATTAAGTTCACCTTTATGCCTGAAGTCGACGGGGATAAAATCAAGGCATCTATCCACATGAATGAAGGTGTCTCAATTGACGAAACCAGCAGAGTCGCTGCTATCGTTCTTGAAAAGGGGCTGGAAACCGTTGAAGAGTTCAACGCTGAACGCACTGCCGACAACAGCATTCTACGTAATGTCTATTCAGTTGTCGGTGGAAGCATTGCCGGAGGTGGCCCAGGTGGCGGCTCTACAGCCACAGCAACAAATTTAAGCAACATTTCCATGTTCCTGACCGAAAGTGAACAACGAGGCATCCCTGCAACAAAGATTTCCAGTCTCTGGAGGAGTAAAGTCCCTGAGCTCCCAGGCGTTGATTCGATCACTTTCCAATCAACCCTTGTGCATCTGGGTGCAAATATCGACGTGCTTCTTGCTCATCAGGATTTTGAAGCTCTGGAAAAAGCATCTGATCGGATTCGGGCTGTATTGTCTGAATATCAAGGTGTCAGCGATATCGAGGATAGTTACTCACGCGGCAAACGCGAAATCAAACTCAGACTCAAAGCTGAAGCCAGGACCCTCGGAATCACTGAGCGTGATCTGGCGCGCCAGGTCAGGGCTGCTTTTTACGGATCTGAAGCCTTGCGAATCCAGCGTGGTCGTAACGAGATCAAGGTCATGGTTCGCTACCCCGATGCTGATCGTCGTCAGCTCTACAACTTTGAAACCATGCGTATCCGCACTCCACAGGGAGGAGAGATACCAATTCTCCAAGCGGCTGAAATCAGTGAGGGTCTCGGCTTCTCCAAAATTAATCGTACTGATCGTAAACGGGTCATCAATGTTTCTGCCAGTGTCGATGCTGCACAGGCTAACGCTCAAGAAATTATTACTGACCTGAAGCAAGGACTGTTGCCACAGTTGGTCGCCGATTATCCCGGTTTGACCTGGGATATGGAGGGTGAGGAAAAGGAACGGAAGGAATCACTCGGAAGCATGCTTGAAGGTTTTCCACTGGCCCTGATCGCCATTTTCACTCTGCTGGCGATCCCTTTCCGCAGCTACAGCCAACCATTGCTGATCATGGCAGCGATCCCCTTCGGTATGATCGGTGCTGTTTTAGGTCATATCATCATGGGTTATAACCTAAGCATGTTGAGTCTGTTCGGACTGGTTGCCCTGTCAGGGGTTGTCGTCAACGACTCACTCTTACTAATCGACAAGGCCAACCGTAATCGTCAGGAGAATATACCGCTACAGGAAGCTATTATCAGTGCAGCAACGCGCCGTTTTCGGCCAATTATCTTGACCTCCTTCACGACATTTTTTGGTCTTATGCCGATGATCCTGGAAACCAGCGTTCAAGCAAAATTCCTGATTCCCATGGCAATTTCACTTGGATTCGGTATTCTGTTCGGAACTGGCATCATTCTTCTGTTAATTCCGGCGCTTTATATGATTCTTGAAGATATCAGAAAAATGTTTGGATTCTCCGAAGATCACGGCCGCAGTCATGATGACGATCTGGAAACAACTCTGTAGGAGTGGAGATAAAACATGGACGCAGAATTTAAACTGGACGATAACAATAATATTCATGTGCTGCCCAGTAACCCGCAGGCAGCTAAAACACTAACAACAATCATCTATGCATTACAGGCCGTCTCTTTAGTGACGGGCCTGCCGCTATTTGTCGCTGTTATTATCAATTATGTCAAACGGGATGATGTCAAAGGAACCTGGTTGGAATCTCATTTCCGCTGGCAGATCAGAACCTTCTGGTTCAGCCTGCTGTGGTCAATAATCGGGGCAATCACCTTTTTTGCCATCATTGGTTACTTCATCCTCTTTGCCGATATGCTCTGGTTGATCTACCGTATTGCCAAAGGTTGGTTGAACCTGGCTGACGGAAAAACCATGTACAACAATTGATTCGAGACACTGAAGTTAAATGGTCAGGTAGACACACCTTGAAGTTTCTGCCTGACCCGACTGATATAGGTACGGGTCTCTTCCGGCATCTTCTCCAATCCATGACGATCAACATTCCCCTGCCCCCAGTTATAAGCCGCCAGAGCATGATCCAGATCACCATCATACTTATTCAACAATTGTTTAAGGTAGCGACTGCCTCCCAATAAATTCTGCTGAGGATCGAAGCTGTCTTTGACACCCAGATCCGCTGCAGTTGTCGGCATCAATTGCATCAACTTCAGCCCCGGCATGTGAAACAGCATCGGCTTGATAAGCACTTTCGGCGCTAACAACCGAGTGAATCAGGTTGGGATCAAGACTGACATGCTTTGCAACCCGATCGATTAACTGATCAATGTCTCCTCGATGATTCGGCTGAGGCTGCGAAAGCGAGTATTTTTCCATTGCTGAATACTTGTCAATCATTTGACTTCGGGCCGCACTGGTCCGAAGCATTAAATCGTCGAGACCGGAAGAGAGGAACAGATCATCCTCACCATCACTTTCATTCACCAAGAGGCCCTGCATGAGATTGATTCTCATCTTTTGCATCGTCGCAGCGACATCACCATCTGCATTTCCTAAGGAATTCAGTTGACTAAGCTTATCATTGACCATCTTCTCAAAATCGACAGACGTTCTGTTTGCCGCTGAAGAGGTTGACGATTTGGCATAATTTCTGATTTCAGCAATCATTCGCAATGGATCAACACTCATTTAGACCTCGACTTTCTATACAGAGAAAATATTTCATTCTAATTCTAAGCAAAAAGCGAACCAAAAAGGATTTTGTCATCTCTTGTTTTTGTTGGCCAATCTTTTACAACAAAGAGAGGAGGATTATGAATGTGACATCGGCAGAAAAACTTTTTAAAAACATCAAACGACAGGTGGGCAAAGCCATCGGTGACTTCGACCTGATTGAAGAGGGTGACAAAATTATTGTCGGTGTTTCAGGGGGAAAGGATTCTTACACCCTGATGCATATGCTCGAAGCACTGAGAAAAAAAGCCCCAGTAAAGTTTGAACTGATCGCGGTTAATATCGATCCGGGATTTCCTGGTTACAGAAAAGAAGTGATCGAGCAATACCTGAAGCAGCAAATGTTCGATTACCACATGAAAACAACTCAGAGTCATGAAATTATTGAGGAAAACCTCCGTGCGGGCACATCCTACTGCGCATTCTGTTCGCGCCTGCGGCGTGGTTTTCTCTACACCATGGCAGACAAGTTGGGATGCAATAAAATTGCTCTAGGTCACCACCTCGATGATTTCATCGAAACACTGCTCCTTAATCAGTTTTTCAGCGGTAAGCTGGCAACAATGAGTGCAAAATTAAAAGCGGACAACGGTCAGCATACCGTTATCCGCCCAATGGTCTATGTGGAGGAAAGAGATATCAGCACCTTAAGTCGGCTGATGCAATTTCCTATCGTCTGCTGTAGTTGCCCGGTCGTCGGGGAAACAGATCAGAATCGCCAGAAAATGAAAGAACTGGTCCGCACTCTGGCCAAAGATATTCCAGAAGTGCGCAACAGTATGCTGAGTGCTATGAAGAATGTTCACCCAAGCCATCTGCTGGATGATCAACTATACAAAACAACAGCCTCGGACTAATCTTTTTTGATAAACTTTTTAAATAGCCCTTTTGACTGCGGTGCCTGTTCACGCCTTAAATTGATCAGGCGCAATTCCCGCAATGCTTCGGTACAATCAGGGTTAGCCTGAACTGCCATTTCAAACGATTTCTCTGACTGTCGATCTTTTTGCTGAGATTGATAAACATGCCCTAGATAAAGATGTGTCAAATCAAGACTGGGGTTAATTTCTCGTGATGCTAGAAGAACTTCCATCGCCTGATTCTGGGCACCCGGATTATCAGGTTCAGATTTAAATAATGCCCAGGCAAAATGGGTCATATATTCAGGCTCTTCCGGGCTTAATTCAATCGCCCGCTGCAACGACTTCGCAGCATGACTGAAACGTCTGACCTTCAACATTGCCCGACCTTCTTGATAGGCAGTCTCCGCTTCGATAACCTGATTAATATCGATTGTCTTTTTCGGCCCATTCACCAGTTCATCCAGGTAACTGGTACAGCTATCGGCATCGCTGAGAACCGTATAGGCCTGGGTGATGTATTGAAACATCTCATTAATTTTGATCTTCATTTCATTGGAGAGATCACTACCGAGAAAACGGTCCGGGTGGTACTCTTTGGCCAAACGATAATAGGCTTTACGCGCTTCAGATGGTCCAGCTTTACGGTTGATCCCCAAAGCTTCAAAATAATCACAACCCATGATGCGCTGGTAGTCATCCAAAATTTTCCGTCTTAACTTTTCATCAATCATATCGGTATGGTCAACACTGGGAATATCATCCACAGAGATCTCTTCCGGCGTTGCCTGCCGCTCCAGCATTTCTGAAATAAGCAGCGCTGTGAGCACTTTTTGTACCTCACGCCGAGCCAAAGGATGCTCTTCCAACAGTTGCCCCAACGTTTTTACCCCCAGGCAGCTTTTATAGATCGCTTCTCCACGCTTATTCAGGTGAATATCCTGAAATCGATAGGTCGGATTTGTTGCCTGTTTCAAATAATCTTCAGTAAATGGGTAAAGGTAATCGTCCAGGCGTTTTGCCTTCCAGTGCGTCGAAATTCCTTGCAAGATCAATGACGCAGGAGACAATTTGATCCGTGTGACATTCTTTTTTATATCTTTGCCAGAGACAAACTGCCAGGTGCCACTGTTCCAGGCAAAGGTCGAGAGTAATTTTTTCGTTACCTGACGTGTCAGAGCGCCATGAAGCTGCTGTGGTGTCAACAGTCCCATTTCAATCAAAACAGTTCCCTGAAGGCGACCACTTTCTTTGCTTTTTTCAACCGATTGATCACAATCGACCTGGGTAATTTCCCCTTCGGCCACCAGCATCCGCCCAAGACATTCATTTAAGACATTGGAACGCGTAAAAACGGGATAACCATCCTTAAAATAGATCACCTTCTTAGCATTATCACGTTGCAGATGCAGGAGCCTGTAACCTTTTCAACATATAAGCGTTGCAGCAGGTGGGGAATCGTGTAGTCGGAGATATCCTGTATTTTAGAAACATCAATGTCATCTTTCTTTTCAGAAGAAAACACGCGCTCCAACAATTGCTGCAGATCAACACCGGTAAATGGCTTCAGTAAAAAGTCATCTACGCCATAATCTTTCTGCGCTTCAGCGATCTGCTCAGGATTGTGAAAATTAGCGGTCACCATCACAACCGGAAGATTTTTGGTCCGATCATGTTTGCGCAGTGCGCGACAGATATTGGGACCGGAAATTTCCGGCATATTAATATCAATGAGAGCCAGATGAAACTCTTCAGTCAACAACTTCCTTAAGCCTTCGGCCCCCCTGTGAACCGTTTCCACATAAAAACCTGCTGCGGATAGGGCTTGCTGTAAGAAGTCCCGGAGGTCCCTGTCATCATCTATTATCAGAATATTTTTTTTCACTTATTCAATCCCTCCACAACGATATGGCGTCCGTTGGATTAAGGTATTTTTCCAGGAGTTGCCTGATTCCTTCGGTCACCTCACGATATTCTTCCAGAAATTCATACTCAGGCTTCAAACCGCGTCTCCCATAGCCGAGACTTTTGGCGATCCTTCTGAAACCTCGATCAAAAGAAGAGAATTCATTGATCGATTGATCATGCAGTAAACGTAGTTTATTTTCCAGCCGTCGCAAATATTTATAACCATCAATCAATTGATCAGCATCATCTTTAGGAATAAGTTGACGATCAGCCATACATCCTAACAAATTGATCGTATTTTGTATTCTTAATGCATCAACCTCGCCAGCATGGAGTAATTGAAGGTATTGAGTGATAAACTCGACATCAACCATTCCTCCCCGACCAGTCTTAATATTGACCAGATCCTTCTTTTCCCGGGCAATTTCCCTTTCCATCCGTCCCCGCAGTCGATAAATTTCTGTCCGGAGATCTTCAGGCAATGGACGTTCAAAGGTCAATTTAATAATTTTGTCCTGGACCTGTTCTACAAAGCGTTCAGGGCCACAGACAGCCCGAGCTTTTGTCATGGCCTGACGTTCCCACGGCTGAGCAGAAGAATGATGGTAACGCTCAAACGCGTCAAGACTGGTCACCAGAGGACCTTGGTTACCAGATGGGCGTAACCGTGTATCAATCTGGTAAACATACCCTTCTCGGGTTGCCAGCGACAGAGTCGTAATGATCCGCTGTGCCAGCTTTGCAAAATATTCTTGATTACTGATCCTGCGGAAACGTTTTTCATTTGTTTCAGCAACAGGCTCCGTCTGACCATCAGCCTCATAGATGAAAATGATATCCAGATCGGAATGATAGTTCAGCTCTAAACCGCCAAGTTTGCCCATACCGACAATGGAGAATGCAGTTTCAACTGTTTCACCGCTGTTTGGGTCATGACTATAGGCAGCTCCAAAGCGTACAGCAAGTTCCTCACGGGCCATGGAACAGGCTTGTTCAAGGCAAACCTCAGCCAACCAGGAAAGTTGCTGAGTTCCTTCTCCCTGAAGCATATGACCATGCAGGTCATTGAGAGCAATCCGCAGAAACTCTTCATTGCGAAAACGCCGTAACCCATCCAGCTTTAGTTCATAATCTTCAGCCAAAGCCAATTGTCCGGCCAACTCTTCTCGCAATTGCTGGCGATCTTTGCAGTCAACAGCGTAGGGACGAGAAACCATCGTATCCAGCAATTCTGGTCGCTGAATAAATATCCGCGATAACAATTGGCTCGAACCAAAAAGAGCGATCAGCAATTTGACAATGGCTGGGTTTTCAACCAAAAGCGAAAAATAGGAATTACGAGCCTGGATTCCATGAAGAAAGGCTTCAAGGTTATTCAACGCCTGATCAGGGTTAGGAGAATCGAGCAGTTCCTCCATAAGCTGCGGCATCAATGTTTCCATGCAGCGTCGCATTCTGCGTGTCATACGTTTGTGTGGTTCTCCTCCATACAACATCAGCAGACTATCGTAAGCCGCATCCGGATTGTTAAACCCTTTTTCCTCAAGAAGATCCTTGACCTGGTCTGGGTCGGATTCAGAGTCAAAGATAAAGACAACATCAGGGTGAATGTCCTGAGCTGTGTCTTCATCAGAATGGAAAAGATCGTTAAATCTTACACTGACCTGCTGACGATGCTGCTCGAGCACAGACGAAAAATGCTCCAAAGACTCAAAGCCGCAGCGCCGTGCCAGAACGGTCATACTGCGTTCATCCTGCGGTAAAGTATGCGTTTGCTGTTCCTGGACAATTTGAATTCTGTGCTCGACCTCACGCAGAAAGCGATAAGCCTCAGCCAGAGTTTGTTGGTCTTCAGATGAAATCAGTCCATCTTCGGCCAACAGGGTCAGCATGAGAAGTGAATTCCGATACTGTAACTGAGGCTTGCGTCCGGCATTGACTAACTGTTGTGCCTGAATAAAAAATTCAATTTCACGAATCCCGCCCCGTCCCAACTTCAGGTTGTTTTCACCTTCTTGTTCACGGTTAAGGCTGGCATTAATCTTCTGTTTCATAATCTTGATATCTTCGATCATGCCAAAATCGAGATAACGTCGATAGACGAATGGTTTCAAACGGTTGAGAAGATCATCTCCAAGGCTAAGCGATCCGGCAACCGGCCGGGCTTTAATCATCGCTGCCCGTTCCCAGCTCTGCCCCCACGATTCGTAATAGCTTTCCGCACCGTTCAGAGATATCGCCAGATCACCATTGTTGCCATCAGGTCTCAAGCGGGTATCAACCCGGAAAACAAAACCATCGCTTGTCACCTGATGCAGAGCCCGTGTCATCATTTCCGCCAATTTGACAAAATAACGGTGCAGGCTGATTTTCTCTTGGCGACTGCCACCTTCGGTTTCACCATTATTGGAGGAATAGCAGTAGATGAGATCGATATCAGAAGAAAAATTGAGCTCATTACCGCCAAACTTGCCCATTCCGAGAACAGTCATTTCGGCGAACTGAGACGGTCCCTCCTCAATCACTTCCAGCGGTTGACCGTACTCTTTTTGCAACTGTTGACCACAAACTTCATAGGCTCGTTGGAGACAGGCGGCAGCCAGGCTGGACAGTTCGGCCATCACTTCTTCCAGTGATGTGAGTCCGCACAGATCGCGACTCCCGATACGTAAAACCTGTTTCGATTTATACTGTCTCAGCTTCTGCTGCAACCTGCTGAAATCACTCCCATCGGGCACAAGTCGGCGCAAGTCGGCGAGCATTTCGTCTTCATGACAGGATTTATGAAGGTCAGCAGAAATAAAAAGCTGAGAAAAGTACTCTTTCTGGCGACAAAGAATTCCAGATAAGAAGGGCGATCCCCCAAGAATCATCAGAAGGGAGCGGCATTGCTGTTTATCAACCAGCACCGATTTTAATTGTTCAGTGTCGACAACATCGAATAAGCGTTCAAGCACATTCAGGGCATTGTCGGGATCGGCACAAGAACATGATAATTCGAAGATAGAAACAAGCAATGAGCGATCCTGCAACTGTTCATCAATCAGCCGCAGATTCGTCCGAGCCCTCTCACCTGCAAACAGGGAAAACGGTCCAGCCAGACTAACAGCCTCTCCTCATCAGTATCGAGCAGATCCAGATGAGCTGTAATCTCCTGTCGATCAGGTGTCATATTTCCATCCTTAGCGCTGAGTGACCAGTTGCTGTAATTTCTTGAGATAGTCACCTTCGGCAACACCATTTTCGGTAATAATTGCAGTGACCAACTCATGTGGCGTCACATCAAATGCAGGGTTTCTCACCTTTATTCCTTCTGGTGCCAATTGAACATCCTTGATATGGGTGATTTCACGCTCATCTCGCTCTTCAATTGGAATCAGAGAGCCGTCACTTAATGTGAGATCAACGGTTGAAACCGGAGCTGCAACATAGAAAGGAATATTGTGGGTTTTGGCAAGGACAGCAACCGTGTAGGTGCCAATTTTGTTAGCAACATCACCGTTGGCGGCAATGCGGTCGGCTCCAACAATAACCGCATCAACCTCGCCTTGACTCATCAGGTATCCAGCCATATTGTCGCAAATCAGGGTGACTGGAATATTGTCCTTTTGTAGTTCCCAGGCAGTCAGACGAGCCCCTTGCAGAAATGGGCGAGTTTCATCAGCAATAACAGAGATTTTTTTACCAGCGTCAACAGCAGCACGAATAACACCCAACGCAGTCCCGTAACCCGCTGTAGCCAAAGCTCCAGCATTGCAGTGGGTCAGAACCCTGGCTCCGTCGGCCAAGAAAACTTCGCCATGCTGGCCCATTTTTTGGTTGATCTTCTCATCTTCCTGAGTGATCGCCAGAGCTTCATACTCCAACCCTATTTTCAGTTCCAGCACAGAGCGATCAAGGTTTGATTGGGCAAAGTGTTTCATCCGCTCCAAAGCCCAAAACAAATTGACTGCGGTTGGCCGGGTCGCCGCTAAAACATCACAGATCTTTTCCAGTTCAGCATAAAACTCCTGGCTCGACTCCGTTTCGATATCCCGAACACCGAACCATGCCCCGATTGCCGCAGCAACCCCGATTGCAGGGGCACCTCGAACAACCATCGAGCGGATTGCCTCTGCAACCTCTTCATAGCTGGTATAGGTAATCCAAACCTCTTCAGCAGGGAGTAAACGCTGGTCAAGCATCTGGCATTTGCCGGCAATAAAACGAATGGGACGGATGATCTTCGGATCGATATGACAGGTCGACATGTTCGGCTCCATGGTTTGAACCACAGAGGCACAGAGAGACAAAGAACATCTAAAGTAAATCCCCCCTCACGTCCCATTACAAAGGGTCGTGAGAGGGATTCATATCAGAATCCTCTGATCATGCTATTTCATCTCTGTGATCTCAGTGGCTCTGTGGTCATTATTTCTCTTAGGTTAAAAAGCTGCGATTAAAACTACTCAGCCAACTTCTTCTTCAGCAGTTGATTAGCCATCCCCGGATTGGCTTTGCCCTTGCTCGCCTTCATGACGGCACCGACAAAGAACCCCATCAGTTTTTCTTTACCTGCTTTAAATTCAGCAACCTGACCCGGATTTGCAGCAATCACCTCATCAACAATCGCTTCGATCGCGCCACTGTCAGTCACCTGTTTAAGGCCTTTTTCTTCAATCACCTGATCTGCGTTTTTACCGGTATTCCAGATTTCTTCGAACACAGTCTTGGCAATCTTGCCAGAGATCGTGTTGTCATCAATTCTCTTTAAAACACCCGCCAACAACTCAGGGGAAACCGGACACGCTGAAATAGGGATATTCTTCTCCTTCAGAGCACCAAGCACCTCACTCATAATCCAGTTAGAGCAGACTTTGGGTTGATTGTGCAAAGCGACCAGAGTTTCGAAGTATTTCGCAACACCTTTTTCAGCCACCAGCACTCCAGCATCATAAGCGGGCAAACCCAGATCGCTTTGATAACGCTTCAGCTTTTCAACAGGCATCTCTGGCAGGTCTTTCCGAACGCTTTCAACCCAATCGGATGAGATGTTGATCGGTAGAAGATCAGGGTCAGGGAAGTAACGATAATCGTGCGCCTCTTCTTTACTGCGCATAGACCGGCTGACTCCTTTATCCGCATCAAACAGACGCGTTTCCTGAACGACCTCGCCACCATCTTCAATCACATCAATCTGACGCTCGACTTCGTACTCAATCGCCTGTTTGATAAAACGGAAGGAGTTCAGGTTTTTCAATTCGGCCCGAGTTCCAAGCTCTTTCTGGCCCCAGGGGCGAATCGAAACATTCGCATCACAACGGAAGGAACCTTCTTCCAGGTT
>JDSF01000247.1_pt1 | contig 30419 bp, 30 predicted proteins | sample 199441 | NCBI WGS metagenome assembly JDSF01 (sample SAMN02592751, study PRJNA231836) | bioreactor metagenome | isolation source: continuous culture bioreactor denitrification-DNRA | place: Germany: Bremen
TGCTGTTGTGAATCTCTTTTAGGTTATTTCATTGCTGCATTTATTGCGCTACTTAATATGTCTGCCACTTGACTTGCCTTTTCGAGCATATCAGGACTGTTGTCAATAATACCTATTAATTGGTCAGGTTTTACGAGACCAGCCTTAACACCATCCTCACTTTCAAATATGGCAACTTTGCATGGTAGAAAGTAGCCAGCACTTTGATTTGTTTCTATAACTCCAATAGCAATTTGTGGATTGCAAACTTCTAATATCCAGTAGTTATACTTGTAATTTAACCCCTTCTCTTCGAACTTATCTTTAAAATTAATTTCCCAAAGAACACCAAAATTACGTTTTGCCAACTCAGTTTTAACTTTTACAAGGGTTTCTTCAATTGAAAAACTGGATTTCACTTCAATTATTGAACTCATACAACCTCCATAGTATTCTATTCCTTGTTATCGATAGGTAGCCAGATACGAAAGACACTGCCAATGACAGGTTCTGAAGAAACAGTGATTTTACCATTATACTTTCTAACAATTTCATTTGCCACACTCAAGCCAAGACCAGTACCTTGACCCACGTCTTTTGTCGAGTAAAATGGATTGAAAATATCACTTTGTACTTCTTCTTTTATACCTGTTCCGTTGTCTTCAACTTCAATGCAAATGTGTTCACTCTTATAAAAACTTCTTATTCGAATCATACCTTCTGATTCAATTTTGTATTTATCTTGAATCGAATCTACTGCATTGTCAATCAAATTTAGAAGCACTTTATTGAAGTCCTTCGATGGTATTTTGAATGTAGGAATCGGATCAAGTGACGTATACACCTTAAACAACTTACTTGAGGTGTATTGAAGCAATCTAACAGACATTTCAATAGTGTCGTTAAGATTAACAGGTTCAATGTCCTCCGTTTCATCGGACTCTTTAACATATTGGTAAAGATCATTTGAAATCTGGTCAATCCTATTCAGTCCTGTATTAATATCCGTAAGTAATTCCTTATAATCTTCTTCAATACATTCCATTCGTTCAATAATTGTATCTACATTGGTTCCGTCACTCTTAAGGTAATCTGTAGTCAAATTTAGGACTTCTTTATTGTACTCATCTATTACCCCAACATTCCCTATTGTAAAGCCAAGTGGATTATTGATTTCGTGAGCTACACCACCAGCAAGTCGGCCAATACCAGATAATTGGCGTTGCTGTATAATTTCCAGTTGGGTTTGCCTTAGTTGTTTAGTTGAGATCTTTAAAGATAAGAATGCATCTGTGTACTTCTGAGACAAAACATAGGACATTGTGAATATGAACACTAGAAATCCGAAAGATATTTGAGGTTGACCACTGATTAGATGATTTGTTAAAAGTACATCGTGTATACAGGTGTATCCAAGTATACTCTCTCCAATGAATGAGAGTAGTGCACCCTCTCGTTTATTTATTATGGATTTTACAAGAAGTATCATAAGAAGTAATATAACAACAAGAAAGTGAATTTGTGAATATACTAACAATTTTGATTGTGTATACAAAGACAAAAATGGCATGACAATCAAAAAAGCACAGCTGAGAACAAATGAAAAATACATAAGATTTTTTAGGTACTTCGTCCGGATATAAGCAGTGGAACATAGACACTATAAAAAAAAATGGAAGCTGTAATGGAAATGAATAGTATTGACATGACCATATCATAGCTTAAACCAGGCAGAATATGAGTGTATGTTATTTCATAGCTTAAGTGAACCGTTTGAAGCATAATTATAAACACACAAACTATTACAAAAAGTACGGTTGCATCATCTTTTCGGCCTAGTAGAATAAGGGCCAAATGATGCATTGCAAACAAGAAAACAGTTCCAATTATGAGAGCGTCGCGCATATGTGACTTGATATTCTTCTCATAAATGGAGCTATAATCGCCAATGGTGAGTGGATTAATGATCCCCCCATGAGTATCATGGAAATTAGACACATGAATAATCAAGTAAGTGACATTTGACGTAGGCGTATATGAGGCTAATGATGTGTTACGTTCGGGCTGAACACTTTGTGCTGACTGACCTATTTGCCCACCTTCGGCAATGAGTGTATCATTTGCAAACATCCTATAACTGCTTGAAATAAAAGGTATATCTAGTCCTATTTTTTGATCTGTCACACTGTTTATTTTAAGAATGTATGTACCATAGCCAATTGTTTTTTCATGTTTAGTGTTCGAATTGTAATCCACCCATGAGCTAGGAACATTAATTGAATCTGCCTCAGATAGTTTATCTTCAAATGTTGAATCAAAGTCTACAAACTCATTCCAGACAAACCACCATTCGCCATCGAGACTATAAACATTCGAAATGTCCCCAATATCTATAGATCCACTTTCAATGGAGAGCCTTTGAGGGATTTCAGTTGAAAGTGTATTATAGATAAGAATTAGAACACCAAAAGCACAGGCTAACACAAGAATCCACTTTAGATTTTCCTTTACGCGCATCTAAACACACCTCACTTTGGTTGTTCTTGATTAATTTTCAATAGGGAAGAATATCTCCACAAACTGCTTTTTATCGGACGGTTGTTGATGGGTTAACTTCCAATTTTGTTTACACAGTATTTCATAACTAACATTTGAGAGTATTGAATCAAATTGAGGCAACGCTGCACTAAGTTCAATAGACAATCGTACATTGTCCTCGAGTAACTCTGTTCGAATTGTAAGTTTACCAATTTTGTCGTTTAACAATGACAATTTCAGAAGTTCCATTGATGAAATCAGGACATTCAGAATGAGTTGATTTATGGCGCCCTCATTAATTAAGACAAGTGGAATGTCGCCGTAATGAACATCTACACGCCCAGATTGTTCAAATCCATTTTGGAAAATATGAATGCCTTTCTGAATTAGATTATTGATGTTAACAAAGTCAATAGTGTCATTGTACTCAACAGCTGAATAAAATCTGTAATCAGATACAAGAGCGCTTATTATTCCTAGTTGCTCAAGTACGTCTGTTGTTACTGGTAGTATATTTGCACTAAGCTCCTTTAGTTTATCTAGTGAATCATCATTGTTGTTTTTTCCTTGTATAGTTGATTTGGCTGTTTCAATGAGGTCTAAAGAGTTGTTGGTGATTGTATACATTTGCTCATTAGCTTTTTTTTAGTGGATCACGGATTTGATATGCAATAGACCCAGCTATTTGTCCAATTGTTACAAGCTGCCCCTGCTGAATGATTTCAAGTTGATCTTGTTTAAGTGCTTCGTTTACCTCTTCTAAGGAGAAATAGGCTTTGGTGTATTTTGAAGCAATCAGGTATGAGTTAAATAAAATGAATATAAGTAAACATTGGTTTAATACAAATGTTGCATTGATTGAACTGCTAACGTTCATAATGTCATGAAGAATCGGGGTCAGTAAAACGAATAAACTTATTGATGCAATGAATGCATTCTCATTAGATTTAAGAGCTAACTTCATAAGAAGCAGCATAAGAAGTATTACAACTATAAGTGTGTATATTATTACGAAAAAGGACATCATAAATACAAGATATACTGATAAAAATGGCATTGCTACTATTGTTACGATAAAAATGAATAGTGCTACAAATTTAAACTTGACCGAAATCAATCCTGAGAATAATGCAGAATAGTAGTACACGAGTGAAAGTGGTAAGAGTGCTGTAATTGTAAGTATTAATAATGCAGTGAATCGAAAACTCAAATTGGAATAGTAAAATGTAAGCATAATGCTTGAGAACGGATGAATAGATGCTATTAAAGCGCTACATATTCCAATGACAATAAACCAGTAGATTTCATTTTCAGAACGACCGTTTATAAGAAGAAGAATATGAAAAACCATAAACAAAAGTACACAAGTAATTAAGAAAGACTCTTGCATAATCGATGTCATCCGTTCCTCATTCACATGTTCTGTTAAGCCAATTTCAATTGGTGAGAATATTCCACTAATGAAATCGTCATGGTTTGAAACTTGGAGAATCATATATGTTTTTTCTGTTGTTGGAACAAACTCACTAGTACTTGTTATATAATTTGGTTGTGATCCCAATCCATTCTGACTAACGTTGCCTGATTTTCCAATCAGTTCTTCGTTTATGAATAAATTGTAATCAGTTGGTATGTAGGGTATTGTAATTCCAATGGAAACGCCCGGTTCTGTTATAAACTCAACCACGTAAGTACCATAACCATAGGATTTTGGATCAGAGTCATTCCACGCATAATTACTCCATGTGCTAGGAACTTGAATTGATAGAGCTTGCTTAAGCTTATCTGTGGTTAAATCGTTATATGAGACAAGTTCTTTCCAGTAAAAAATTGTAGTCACCATTAAGTTGGTAGGTTCCTTTTAAATTTCGAAGGTCAAAAAACACCATGTTCAACGGCTCTATTAGATAAGTTAGGGACTTTATTATTAAATGTTAGTGTTGCAAGAATGAAGAAAAGGAGCATAACTATCGCAAATGTTCTAAGAATTGAATGCTTCAAATTCGTATTAGATGTCATTTGGATACAGCTCCTTTGCATTATACTTTATCTAAATCTATAAGAGATGACACTAGTAGTCTTCTAAATGTAACGCTCTAAATGTAGCATATGGTTTATGGCATTCCATTAAGTCCATAAGTTTAACCATTTCAGCATACTCATGAAAACGACTCCATAATTCCATGACTTTTGGATGGTTGTGCGCCTCTTCTTTTGCCTCATCTGAAACCCACTCAAAGACTTCAAGAATGGTGCCATCGATAGCTTGCATTTGAAAGACTTCCTTGTCTGTTATGAGGCCTTCCTCTCTTAATAAATTGGTGTGTTGTTTAAGAACTTCTTTGAAACCCGTATCGAATCCAGGAAGTGTTTATACGCTGCAACTGCAATTAATGACATTTTGAACCTCCTTTTATTCTGGTGGTGATTCTGGCAAACGAATTGTAAATGCTGTGCCGACGCCTTCGGTACTTTCGCAAAGAATTGTACCACCTAATACAGATGTGACGAGATTGTTTATGACACTTAAACCTAACCCACTTCCACCCTTCCCGTGAGCAGTTGAATAGAATGGAACAAATATATGTGGTAAATCTTTTTTTGATATACCCTTCCCATCATCAGTAAAAGTGATTATGATCCACCGACTCGGTTTTTCAACAAGAATTTTTATATGTCCATCTTCCATACCTTCAAACCCATGGTCTAGAGAGTTCATAAGTAGGTTTGTTAGAATTTGAGAATATGCACCAGGATAACTATCTAGAACAATATCATCTGGACATGTTAACTCAACCTTATGGCTTGTGTGTTTAAACGCAGAATGAAGGTTCTTGATGACTTCCTCAAGATATGATTTCAAGTCGAAATCCCTTTTCCTATGTCCAGTTTGATCAACTGCAACTTGTTTGAAACTTTCAATAAGAGATGCTGAATTTTGTAGGTTGCGCTGTATTGTTATTGAGGCTTCATCAATAGCCTGCAAATGGTCAACAAAGTCCTTTTTAGTTAGATTTCCTTCACTACTTGCTCTTATAAGCTTTTCCACTTCAGTATGCAGGAATGAACTCGTTGTGAGTGAAACACCCACTGGTGTGTTGATTTCATGAGCTACCCCAGCCACGAGTTGACTGGTTAAACTACTCTTTGCTGTATTAATTAACTCTTCTCTTGTTTCTTGTAAAGCCTCAAGCGTTCTTTCAAGTTCTTCATTCTTAATCTGGAGTTCAGCTTGAATTTCTTCAGATTCACCGAGGGTTTGCTCAAGATATTCATTAGTTGTAATTAGCTGATTGGTTCTTTCTTTAACTAAGTCCTCAAGCATATTATTCATTTGAAGAAGTTCCTCATTAGCCCCTTCAATATGTTCCGCCATATAATTGAACTTAGCTGCCAGCATTCCCACTTCATCTTGTGAAGCAACTTCAATTTTTTTTAGTGTAATGGCCTTCGGCTAAGTCTATTGCACCTTCTTCGAGTTTTTTAAGCGGATTGGTAATCGTCACGGATATTAGGGATATAAAAATAATCAGAATGAATACCTGGATTAACATATCGTTAAGTCTTTCTGAAAATATTGCACGTGCGTCTGATAACAGGAAATAGTCCGTCATGCTAATTTCAATATCACCAATATAGACTTCATCTTGGTAAATTTTGTTCATGATTCTATAATGCTTCTCACCTTCGAAAGAATCATCATGTTCATTATCGCGTGAGTATATTTCTCCACGACGTAAATCTGTAATTCTGACAGAATGAACTTCTTTATCGGTAAAAATGGAATCACCTATTGAAATAATACCTTCGAGGTTATAGTTCCACAAAGGATCTGAAACTGCGAGCGACGCTACTTCAACAGTGGTCTCAAGCTTTTCACCTATTCGCTGAGGAATTGTGTTATAGTCGTTAAGTAGTCTTAAATAGCTCGTAAAGGACATGGTTAATAAGACAGCTAGAATAACTGTCGTTGCAAATTTTAGCCATATTCTCTTTATGCCGAAAAAATCAAATATTTTATTCATAATGTATTCCTCTGTGTTGAAGTCTATTTGAAATATTTATCTAATATGGCTTGTTTTGTTCCATCTTCTTTCATTTCAATAAGGGCCTTGTCAAATCCTTCTTGTAATTCAGTGTTATTCAGTACTTTAGAAAAACCAACAAAAGTTTCAGTTGTGTCATATGCAGGTTCAAGTACTTTTATTTCACTTGTTTTACCTTCACTTGATAAATGACTAAGAACAGAAAAAGTTGTCTCTAGAATAACTGGAACACGACCACTAAGTAATTTTTCTATATTTTCGTCAAATGAAGAAGCATCTTCAAAGCTATATAATCCTGAGTTTCGAGCCTCTTGATAATTCGTACCAATTCTATATTCTCTTACAACTCCAATGGTGAAATCACGTATTGAATCAATAGTGCCATCATATTCGATGTTGTTGTCCGCACGTACTATAAAGTTTTTATCATAAGTCGTATAGTTTGCTGACGTGTAATTAATGTACTCCTTTCGTTCATCGTTCATTGATATATCTATAATCATATCTATATCACCTGACTTGATCATTTCTAGTGTTCTAGCCCAAGGAAAGACTACAAATTCATAGTCGTTTTCCGTGTACCCCATTCTTTTAAAGGCTTCCCTAGTAAAGTCATACCCTGGTCCTGTAAAAGTGCCATTATCAATAACTTCAAATGGCGGGAAATGGACGGTACCAATTTTTATAACGCTATTTTTCATATTTTCCGTACTATTAGGTTCATCATTTGTAGTATTATTGATAACCTGCTCTTCTGGGGGTTCAGATGTGTTTAGAATTTCTTGGTTATTGAAACACCCTGATGAAAGCAGTAATACACATAAAATAAGGATGAAAAAACAGAATGTTTTGCTTTGACTGAATGATTGTTTTCATATGACTCATCTCCTGAAATACCTTTACTGAATACAACTATTGAAATCCTACCAAGTATATACCCGTCTAACCCTGTAATAGTCAAAATTATAGAGAAATTAGGTGAACATATGTTTCCTATGTTTTCAATATGTGCTACTCTATAAATAGGAATTGGAGGCAAATATGGCAAAGAAAAAAAATAATTAAGGTACATAATAAATACTCTAAACCAGACAATATTGTTCAGAAGGAACATGTAACTCAAAAAAAGATGTAGCGACATTGAGTTGGAGCTCCCTATGTTTCTAAATGACTTCTTCATTTTTTTAAAAAATGCTGTTGCGCCTAGTTCACGAATGGCTTACTTAAAGGACATTCACTTTTTCTGTCGGTATCTGTGTAATGAGACGAACTTAACAAAGGCTAAGGACCCTTCTGATATAACACTTAAAGAGTTCGATGCCTTAAAGGCGCGAGATATTAATAGATATTTAGGGGATTATTGTACGCAGTACTTTGTTGAAACCGAAAATATAACTTATGTTATGGAGAATCATAATCGTGCTTTATCGCGTAAGCGATCGTCAATTAGTGTCCTGTTTAAGTTTCTCTTTAGAGATGAAATGATAGAATCTAATATAACGGAGGGTTTCAACCCAATAAAGTTACCGAAAGCTCAGCCAGATGCGATCAAAAAGCTTGAAATAGATGAAGTTGCTATTATGCTCGATGCTGTTGAGAAAGGTGAAGGCTTAACAGATAAAGAAAAGCAGTATTGGCAGAAAACGAAATTTAGAGACAAGGCTGTTCTAATTTTGTTTGTTACCTATGGTCTTCGACTCAGCGAATTGCAACAGCTCAATATTTCGTCGTTCAATTTTAGACGTGGAGAATTTAAGATTTATAGAAAACGTGGCAAGGAAGTTGTTATGCCGATTAACCATACTATAGAAACTGTTTTGAAAGAATATTTGGAAGTTGACCGCAAGATGAATGAAAAAGTAAAACCAGGACATGAAGACGCTCTGTTTTTTTTGTCAATGCAAGGAAAACGCATGACTCTGAACTCCATTTGTAAACTTGTAAAAAAGTATACTTCAATTGCTCTTGGAACGAGTCGAGAAGATGGATATAGCCCACATAAACTACGAGCAACGGCGGCCTCTTCTCTTATCGAATACGGCTTTTCTATATATGATGTGAAGAATTTGCTTGATCATGACAATGTAACGACTACACAGCTTTATGCTGCCCATAGAAAAAACTTGAAGCGGGATATTATTAAAAATTATGAGCTTCTCGATGAGTTTAATGAATAATGTACATTCTTCATAGGTTTTACAGAATACATTCATTATAGTTTTATAAAGTCGCCTCCTTTTGTGTAACAGCAAGAGGAGGTTTTTTATTGAATATTTTAACTTCAATTCCACTGTTGACAGGACGACACACTTACACTAATATAGTTAAAGAGATTTAATTAAATCAATTTAACCATTATGGAGGCCTCTATGATTCGTAACAGTATTTCGTTTATTGCCAATTATTTATGGCGTGAATCTATTAAAAACTTACAGACTAATTTATCTACACCAGAATTTACAAGCTTTACAAGCAACGACTACTACTATTTGACAACAATTTATTATATGGAAAAGCCTAGACTTTCAGATCTAGCGAATGCACTTAACTTAACCAAACCTGCAATTTCAGCCATGGTTAGAAAACTGAGTAAATTAGGTCTGATTGAAAGAATACAATCAGAACAGGACAAAAGAGTTTATTATCTAACAGTTACCAGTAAAGGCCAAAATATCATCGGTGGCGATGAAGCTCTATACGAGAGATTCGAAAAAATTAATCTACGATATTCTTGGTGATGAAGACAAGTTCAAGTGTGCTGAATCCATGTTTAAAGATGTTGTAGATAACCTTGATAAATAAATTGATAGGAGAATAACATGACAAAGGACTTTTTCCAAAACAAAAAAAATTGTCGTTTTTGGTGCGACAGGTGGCTTAGGCTCAGGATTTGCCAAAGCTTTAAATAAGGTAGGAGCTGACTTATTCTTAGTTGGTCGTAAAGTGGATATACTTATTGAGCTCTCTGCTCAATTGGGAGATAAAACTGCATATGGCGTAGTCGACACTGGTGATGTTAAGACAATACATGATCTGGCAGATAACATTTCTAAATGGTCCCCTAAAATCGACATGGTTGTAAATGCATCTGGTTTTGATGTCAGGAAATCCCTTTTGGATCACACTGATGATGAAGTGGAGAGGCTAATTAATGTTAATCTATTAGGTGTGATTAACATGACTAGGATACTCCTCCCTCTAATAGAAGACAAAAAAGGTAGTAGCATACTTCATATAGGTGGATTTGCAGATGGTCGGTTTGCATATCCATATTACAGTGCAGATGTAGCCACTCGTGCAGGTCTTTACTCTTTTGCAGAATCTATGAATCGTGAGTTAGAGAGTGAAGGCTCTCATGTCAGGATCAAGTACTTCTGCCCTAGCCCTGCCAGGACAATGGCTGAAGAGCCCTTCCATCCTCTTTGGGAAGACATGGGGATTAAGATAAAGCCCGTTGAAGAGGTTGCAAATGGTGTTTTAGAAACATTGGCATCTAAAAAACACATTGGGATCATGGGTGGTATCGCAACGATCGCTATGGCGAAACTGAATAGCATCATACCAGGACTAGCAGACAAGATCATCGTTAAAAACCATGCCAAGATGTTAAAAGATTTTATCTACGGGAAAAAAAAGGCAGTCATAAAACAACCTAAAGATTGGCTTAAGAGACTGGCTATAGGTTCGATAATTGCATCTTTCGTCCTTTATGGACTTCTGCCTGTTGTTCCTTTTCTGCCCATTTCAATCAGTCAAAAAGGCATGTTGACAGGCACAATGCTTGGGACAAGTGAAGTTATCTGGTGGGGCGGTCTATCAATCGTTGGTAAAGAAGTTGCACAAAAGTATAGAAGTTATCTTAACCCATGTAATTGGTGCACCTCAAAACAAGCTGTATAGGCAAATTTGAAATTAAAATAGTTTGCATTGTATTATTTATAGTGACAAAGGATCTGAATTATTTTTTTTCATGGCCTTTGTCACTAATCATTAATGAAGTCATTATCGTTTCGGATCGGTAGTCGAATAACAAATTTTGCACCATTTCCATAGTTTGACTCAGCAACTAAGATCCCTTTATGTTTATTGACGATTGTATTATATGCAATATTCAGTCCAAGACCTGTGCCTTTACCTGGTTCTTTTGTCGTGAAAAATGGGTCAAATATACGGCCAATAACACTTTCATGAATGCCTGGGCCATTGTCTTGGATTTCTACAGTTACGTACTCGTTGTCTGAATAGGTCCTAATTTTAATTACACCTTTTTCGTCCATATTTAGACTGATAATTGCGTGAGTTGAGTTAATAATGAGGTTCAAAAGGACATCGTTTATTTCACTACCTTTTGCATGGAGTTTTGGAATGTTTCCGAAGTCAGTTTCAATGTCTGCTACATATTTATATTCATTTTTTGCTACAATTAGGGTACTGCTTATCCCCTTATTCAAGTCATAATCAGACCGCTCTAAACTGTCTACACGAGAAAAATCCCGTAGGTTTTTGACAATGTTTGTCACTCTATCTAATCCCTCTTGGGAGTCTGAAATAAGCTCTGGTACGTCCTCAATAACAAATTGTACATTGTCAGGGAGTTCTGTAATTTTTAAAGTACGTATATATTGACTAAGCTCGTTGAAATAATCTTTTAAAACTGTAAAATTACTCGTAACAAATCCAATTGGATTATTGAGCTCATGGGCTACCCCTGCAGCAAGATGGCCAATCGAGGCGAGTTTTTCTTGTTGTACCATTTGTCCCTGAGTTTCTTCGAGTTGATTCATTGTCGTTTTGAGTTCATTGTTTTTGACTTCTAAATTCGAATTTGCCTCTATTAGAGCCAGTTCGCGGTCGTCAATTTTGCCTGACATGTCTAAAAACTGATGTTTAAGAACTTGAAGTTCAAAAATCATGTTGTCCTCAAGCTGAACAGACTTTTTGTCTCCATCTGCTAATTGCATTGCCATACACCTAAGCTCATCAATAGGAAGAGCGATAAATCTTTTAGCGAGATAAACGAGTACAAAAATCGTTAAAAATGTGAATAATCCAATACCTGTAACCAGACTCAGAACTAACGAATTGATTACGTTTTCATTTTTACTATTGTCAAGTGTGAAGACGAGTCGTATTCCCATATTTTCGATCTCATCTGAAAGAATAATACCATCAATATTGGAGCCAAATGATATTACTTTTGAACCACTTGAATAAAGATCAAGCTTCATACCTTCTGGTAAATTTGATATTTCAGTTTCCTCAAATATTTCTGCAATTGGAATTTCAGCAACTATTACACCCTCTACTGAATCGTTGTAAACTATTGGAACAGCGATGATCCACCAATAGAGAGTATCTTCAATTGTGCCAATGTGAAAGGTCTTGTCTCCACTCAAAATATTTGACATCCAAGTCGTGGAGCTGTAGTCCCTAGTTTTTTTTAACCGATTCTTTATAAATCAAATCGCCTTGAAAATCAAGAAGACTTATGTTGTAGTCTTTCTTAAGAATATAGAGACCATCTACGAAGTCTTTAGTATTTTCAGTATTATCTTGAGGATGAAGCACGCTTTGTACAAGTATTGGTTGTGATGCAACATTTTCTAAAGCTGTCTTCCGAACATCTAAGAAGCTAATGATAGTAGACTTCATAAACGTAACTTCTCTATGTACATGAGAAGATACAATGCTGTCCACTGTACTACTTAATTGAATGGACACCGTGGACAAAGTCACAATTCCCATAAAGGTAATCGGAATAGCTATTATCAATGATATGAATTTTGAAAACGTTAGTTTCTTTTTCATTGGGAACATTCAATCACCTACTTTCAACACCTAATTCAAAAGGATGTAAGGAACTCACTTAATGAGCTGGATCTGGTTGTCTTCACCGTAAATCGCCATGCTTAGATCCTTAATACCGAGTGCTTCATGGGCGTCTACATTTGTATCTGTATAGACCGTGAATGGCTTAATATACTGCTTTACTAATCCTTGAACAGGGCTTTCTATGTTCTCAAGAGCTATTCTTAATTCATTTCTTTTTTCAACAGTGCTTAGATTTGGATCAACTTGTTCCATGGCTTTTATCATTAACTTAGTTAGGTCATAGGCATGTATAAAACCTGTCGGCGCTTGTATATCTTCAGCAGCTTTTACTTCATTAGGATAAAGATTAAATGCACTTTCTAAAACTGATTTTGCAATAGGGTGTTCGTTTGTATCTAGTAGTGAAAAGCTAGTTTGTAGGAACATTAAGTCAAATTCGCTTCGAAGTTCAGAATGAATGATTTCTGGAAAATCTCCTCCAGTTATTCCCCAATGACTCCTAATAGGAAGCCTTTTCTCAGGATCAAGTTCTATCATGGCTTTTGCAAACACAATGGCCTCTGGTGCATTCCCCACAAAGAATACGACATCAGCATTTGACTCATACGCTTCGCGCAATATCAGTTTTGCTTGGTTAATACCAAGACTCCAGTTAAACTCTGCAATGCCTACAGGTGCGTATCCCTTATCAAGTAGAGCTGTAGTCATGGTACTTTGGTTAGAACGCCCCCAACCAGTGTCCTCTAGAATTAAGTAGGGACTATTAAAGCCTTCGTTCAGAGCAAACTCTGTAATAAAACGTCCTGCTTTTGTATCATCGACTGAAAGGCGGAATATCCAGTTCTCTTCTGAAGGATATCTGGTAATTGGTCCAGCCGCCGCCCATGGATCAAGAGTCAAAATATCATTTTCATTAATATAATCTCTGTTACTAAGCACTGGTGGTGAGTGAAGTCCTGTATAGACGAGTAAGGCGTTTTCATCAAGCAGAAAGTCGTCTAAATGTTGTTTTGCTCGTGGAGAACTACCTTTATGGTCAAGAACAACAACTTCGACTTCTTGCCCATGAAGAGAATGGTCGATTTCGCTAAGTGCGACATGTACCCCCTGTTCAATCGATCGACCTGATGACTTCGATACGGTCTGATCTGCACTGAGGTATAGTTTGATTTTCTTGTTATGGTCAATGCCATCTTGACTATTGTCGGTTTCTGACGCGGTAGATTGAGCTTTTGAATCCTCATTTTCAAGCTTGCTTGGTTCTTCGATGCCTGTTAAATCTTGTTGATTACTGCAACCTATGAGTAAAGTTAATATTAGAATTGAGAAAAGAGAATATGTAATAATTCGATTTTTTTTCAAGTGATCATCTCCTTTTAATTTGCTTACTAACCCATATACCCATATTTTGCTTATTGTAATAAAACGGTTCGCTATTTATGGAATTCATGGATGTAAGTTTCCAAAAACAAAAAAACATCCAGTACCTGTTGTGGGGTAATGGATGTCATTCAAACGTTTTTTTAAAGCAACTAACAGTATTTATGTATCGTTCAATTTCAACTCAATGTAATGAACTTACTTATAATGTGTTTTGCTTTTTAACTTATATTTTCATTTGAATCAATTGTCTTTTTTTTAAATGGGAATAAACTATCCTCACCGTATTCCTTTTCACCAAGATCAAGTGGATCATTGAGTTTAATTGTAATTTCTGGTTCTGAATTCTCATTGTCATCATCCTCATCCTCTTCTTCTTGACAAAGAGTAACTAGGCATAGTGCCAAGAATAATGATTCAAGCTCAGGATCATCCAAATCAACTTCTGTTGAGACTATTTCAGAAGGTTCTAAATCATGAATTGAAATTGTGTTGTCCATGAAGTCTGCAAATGCAATAATCTTATCTGATTTTTTACCTGTTTCTGAGTCCTCATTTGTAATGAGAGCATATTGTAGCCTAGAGGGTACAAATTCTAAAGTTTTAAGTCCTTCGTAAAGAACTTTGCACAAGTTTACCATCTGGACGTCTGTTTTAAGTTCCATTGTTAATTCATGATGTATGGATTCAAAGTCATGTTCTTTAATAAGTTCCCCAAGTTTCTTTAAAGCCATCTTTATCACTCCTAATTATTATCAATGCAGTAGTATTCACACCATTGTACACATTAATTGTGTACTTTATTCTATTACACTACAAAAGTCCATTTTGTTCAATAGATTCCCTAATAGTTTTAAAAATGACTTTCTTTATATATCGGAAATTAGACGTAATTGCGATAGTAGAATTGAAGATTAACAAGCTTCATTCGATTTGTCGATAAAGTGGTGGCTATAGATCGACAATTCAAATTGGAAGAACTCAGATGAAATGCAACAAATCGCTTAATTGCCATCGAATTAGGCGATGCAAAGTGGTTATATGATTTGATAAATCGATTACACATAACGGATGTATAATATAATTATAATGTAATTACATACTCTCTACGTGTTTCGGATGTTTCATCATCAAGGAACTCTCGTGTAAATGTACCACCAGTAGATTCAATTATTCTGATCGATGATTCGTTTGTTCGATCAACAGTTAAGTATACTTCATTAAAATTGAGGGATTTTGCTTTAGCAAGTCCAAGTTCAAGTATTTTACGACCATACCCTTTTCGTCGATCGGATGGTCTAATGTCATATCCAATGTGTCCAGCACTCTCTACCCTAACATGTCGTAATCTAAAATTACCAATTACATGTGGTTTTTCGCCTGAATATTCAACAAGCCAGTATGTTGTAAAAGGAACCCAGCCTTCTTCAATATTAATGCCTTTTGAAGTATTGATTAGTTCGGTAATATAGCCTTCGAAATCATCAAGTGCTGCTTTGTATTTATTCAAATAGTAATTATCTTTGTGATGAATATAGTCCCAAGAGACCTCTTGAAATGCTTGTTTCAATTCTAAACATGGTTCTACAAGCTGTAATGTCATAGTTCCCTCCTTAAGATATAAATCAGAACTTGTGTGTTTTAATCCTAAAACCATAAAGACAAATGTTCTTCGTTTTTCATTGCGGTGTTAATGCTTGCTCTTGCTCCTGGTACGGTTTTGTATATTTGCTTCATTAACTCACCCATTTGCTCTCTATTGGTCTTTTTGTCGACAGGGCATTCACTTTTGACAATAGGAATATTATTCTTATTCACATAACCTATAACTTGGTTTTCTGTGACTTCTAGAAGTGGACGAATCACCTTAACACCAGATTTTTCAAGTTCTGTACAAAATTCCATTATTTTCATTCTACCAGTGTTGAGCATATTCATCAACAGGGTTGCGATTGCATCATCATTGTGGTGACCGAGTGCCAGTATAGTATATCCGTGTCTGTTCATTACATCTGTTAAAGCTCCACGTCTCATTTTTGCACATAATGAACACGGATTCTTTTCTTTTCGGGTTTCAAAAACGATTTGATATATCTGAGTTTTTTCCTCATAAAAAGGCACCCCAAGATCATCACAGAATGCCTTCATTTCATTTGATTTGAACCCCTTAAAGCCTGGATTGATTGATATAGCACAGAGTTCATACCTAATGACATTGTATTTTTGGAACTCACGTAAAGCATAGAGCAAAGCCATACTATCTTTCCCACCAGATAAGCCGACTGCAACTCTATCACCATCATTAATAAGGTGTTTGTCCTCTATTGTATTGCGCATTTGCGCCATAATTGATTTCATTCTTACTCCTATTTCATATTCTGGTCAACAAGATAAATACAGGTACGTTTATTTTCATTTTGAGGATTATTGAATTCTCCAATTTTTGTCATGTTGAGCTTCTGTGCAACTTTTTCTGATGGAATGTTTTCTTTAGCCATATTTACTATTATACGCTGCAGCTTTAGTTCGTTTAAACCATATTCAAGACAAGCTCTAGCGGCTTCTGTGGCGTACCCATTACCCCAGTAAGACTCATGGATGATATAACCAAGATCAACCTCTTTAAGCCCATTTACTTCGTTAAGTAAGAATCCAACATCTCCTATTATTCTACCATCTTTTTTTTCTTTCAACAATATATCTTCCAAATCCATTGCGTGAATATGACTCCATACTTCTTAGAATCCATGAACGAACATCGTCTTTTAAGAACGGCTTGTCCAGACAGGACATGGTTTTGGGGTCAGTTAGTAAACTACACTCTGCCTTAAAATCCAATTGACTTATTTTTCTAAGGACTAGTCTGTCGGTATCTAACACATGATTGTCAATTCCTAGTTTTAGTCTTTCATCATCTCCAATATCCCATGTGAACCAGCCAATAAGACCACCAGATATAATAACAAAAATTATCATTTGAGATTGAAAGGCAAATACTTCAGCCCATGTCCATTCTAGAATCGTGATTTCTCTGTAAATACCGAGTCCAACATTGAAAATAGTCCATACAAGTGAGAACAGCATAATGTATAATGGACGTCCCAAACGTCGTAATTTACCCCATCTCCAAAATTTGAATCTGTTCATAGTATCACCTCTTAAGCTGAATTAGATATGAAACAACAAATCTGGTTGACATAATGCGAATATGTTAACTTGATTGAAACAATCATTCATAAATAGGTCTAATTGAAAATATATATACCCAGTTTTTATAAACGTGAAAAGCCCCAATTCATAAGAACTGGGGCTTTTCTTTATCTAAGCCAAACATTAGTGATGAAGAGGATCACCAAGATATAAACACCTGCAAATCCGACGGCAAATGGCAAAAGCACTTGAGCTAAGGCAATAACCATGGCCATATAGTCACCCTTTTCGAACTTAAAAGATTCTTGATCTTCTTGATAATGTTCTGCATGGGCGTTCGATTTGGTTAAGGGTTTTTGCTTTTTAAATAACTCTTCTTCTGAAGAAGGCATAATGCCTCTTGTGATCCATCGAAACATATAGATGTACTCCTATTCTATAGTGGGAAGTGACAAGCAACCTTATGGCCTTTTACCAGTTCTACCAACTGTGGTTCATCAGTTTTACATTTGTCTTGTACATGTGGGCAGCGTGTGTGGAATTTGCAACCACTTGGAGGATTAGAAGGGCTTGGAATATCGCCCTGCAGTAATACTCTATTTCGCTTTCTAGTTGGATTCGGTTGAGGAATCGCAGACAGAAGAGCATGTGTATATGGGTGTCTTGGTGCATCAAAAAGACTTTTTTTTGTCTGCAAGTTCAACAAGAGAACCCAAATACATTACACCTACCTTGTCACTTATATGTCTTACAACACTTAGATCATGGGAAATGAAGAGATACGATAATCCCATTTTTCGTTGTAGTTCTTTCATTAAGTTGATAACTTGTGATTGAATAGATACATCAAGTGCAGAAACAGGTTCATCAGCCACAACAAATGTTGGCTCAAGTGCCAATGCTCTTGCAATACCGATCCTTTGTCTTTGACCGCCAGAGAACTCATGTGGATATCTGTTGATATGATAATCAGCAAGGCCACACATAACAATGATTTCGCGTACACGTTCATCAAGTTCTGGGCCTCTTTGATATAGTCCATGTTGAACAAGTGGTTCCTTGATCATTTCACCAACTGTCATTCTTGGGTTTAGTGAGCTGTAAGGATCTTGGAATATGATTTGAACCTTGGTTCTCAGGTCTGTCATGTCTTTATGGTTGAAATCCATAATATTCTTGCCGTTATAGTATACTTCGCCTTCTGTAGCTTCTAGAAGTCTAAGTACAGTACGGCCAGTTGTGGATTTTCCGCAACCTGATTCACCAACAAGACTTAAAGTCTCCCCTGGCATGATTTCAAAAGACACACCGTCACATGCTTTAACATGTCCTACAGTCTTTTTGAAGAAACCACTTTTAATTGGAAAGTGTTTTTTTTAGATTCTTAACTTCAATTAATGGCTGTGTCATTATAGTTTCCCCTCCTGTACTACAAAGCAGCTTACTTTATGACCAGCTTCAACCTCGTTTAGTGAAGGTTGAGTCTTTAGACAACGATCCTCGGCATATTTACAGCGTGGTGCGAAGTAACAGCCTTCAGGTAAGTATAATGGATTCGGAACAGAACCATCAATACTTTCTAATTCTTCTCTGTCTTCGTCAAGCTTTGGTATAGAATTCATTAGACCCATTGTATATGGGTGTTTTGGATTTTCAAAAAATTGTAACCACATCTGATTCCTCAACAACTCTACCTGCATACATAACTACAACATGATCAGCCATTTCTGCAACAACGCCAAGGTCATGTGTGATCATCATGATTGCTGTGTCAGTGTCTTTTTTAAGGTTGTTCATCAGATCTAGAATTTGTGCTTGAATTGTTACATCAAGTGCTGTAGTTGGTTCATCAGCAACGAGAACCTTTGGTTCACATGCCAGTGCCATAGCGATCATGACACGCTGACGCATACCACCAGACAATTGATGTGGGTATTCATTGACAATTTGATCAGCTCTTGGAATACCAACCATATCAAGAAGTGCAATGGCCTTTTTATGAGCTTGTTCTTTTGTCATATCTTTATGTAGCATTAGAACTTCTGAAATCTGGAATCCAATTTTGAATACAGGATTTAATGAAGTCATAGGCTCTTGGAATATCATTGAAATCTCATTACCACGGATTGAGCGGTATTCTGCATCTGAAAGTTTTGTAAGGTCGGTTCCCATATATTTAATATGTCCATCAACGATTTTACCAGGCTTTGAAACAAGCCCCATAACAGACATTGATGTAACAGACTTACCACACCCTGATTCTCCAACGACACAAAGCGTTTTTCCGGCTTCAATATCAAAGGAGACACCGTCTACTGCCCTGACAACACCTTTGTCTGTGAAGAAATGTGTTTTCAAGTTTTTGACTTCAAGTAGTTTTTTCGACATTGTTATTTCTCCTTCTTTATTTCGTCTTTGGATCGAGTGCATCTCTTAAGCCGTCACCTAGCAGGTTAATACTCATTACTGTCATAAAGATTGCCAGACCAGGTGGGATCCATAACCAAGGTCGAGTTCTTAGAATGTAGAAGTCACGTGCATTTTGAACCATGTTACCCCATGTTGGTGTTGGTGGTGCGACCCCAAGACCAAGGAATGATAGTGCAGATTCAGTCATGATTGCCCCAGCCATTCCAAGTGTTGCTGATACAATAATGTAAGCAACTGTATTTGGTAAAAGGTGTTTTGCAATGATTCTAGCGTCAGAAAGTCCAAGAGCTTTTGCAGCTTGCATGAATTCCTGTTCTCTTAATGATAGTATTTGACCACGAACCATACGAGCCAGTCCAGGCCAACTCAAAAGACCGATAACCATCATTGTAATATACATTTTATATTCTGCTGGCAGCCGAGCCCCGACGACGGCAGAAACGGTTATTGCAATAGGCAGGAATGGGAAGGACATTACGATTTCAACAATACGCATACAGATATTATCTACTATGCCACCATAGAAACCAGAAACACCACCAACAATACTACCTAATACTACCGAAATTAATACTGCAAATAAACCTACCTGCAGAGAAATACGTCCACCATATAACATTCTTGTCATATAGTCACGCCCCAGTTGATCTGTCCCCAACCAGTGCTTGGCACTAGGTGCTTGGTTTACTGCTGAGTAATCCATATCATCTAGCCCATATGGTGATAATGAAGGTGCAAATACAGCACTTAATACTAGGACAAGAAGTATAATGCCACCGACGATGGCTAATTTATTTTTTTTAAAACGGTTCCATGCCATTTGCCATGGTCCCTCGATTTTTTCATTTTTAGTTGATTGAACTGAAGTTGATGCAACAGATTGATTCATTAACATTTAGTATTCCTCCCTAGTCGACTTTAACGCGCGGATCCGCAAGCGCATAACCTATGTCAGCCAGAAGATTACCAACTAGAGTTAAAATCGCAAATAGCATCATAAGTGCCATCATAAGATTGTAATCTCTCATATTGATGGAATCCAGTAGAATCAGACCGATTCCTGGCCAGTTAAAAACAGTCTCCGTAATAACAGCACCACTGAATAGCCCAACTAGTGAGTATCCTAGAAGTGTGATTAGAGGAATGAGTGCATTTCTAAAGGCATGTTTGTAAATAACAACTTTTTCACTTAAACCTTTAGCTCTTGCAGTTCTGATGTAATCCATGTTCAGAACTTCTAACATACCGTTACGAGTGTAACGTACATAGCTAGCAAGTGAGCCAATTGCAATTACAGTGCCTGGTAAAACCATATGTTGAAGGATTTCTAGTGTTCTAGCCATACCCTCAGTTGTACTGCCAGCTTCGACCATACCGTTGATCGGTAATATGCCAAAGTTAATACCAAATATGTAGATCAGTAAAAGACCAAAGAAGAACGATGGTAGTGAGAGTCCAACCAAGGAGAAGACGGTCCAGAAGTTATCGGTAAATGAATACCGGTTGACGGCCGACCTTATTCCGATTGGAATTGATAGAATGAAAATAATTATGTAAATGAATACATTTAGAATTACAGTGTTCCATAGGAAATCTCCAATAACGTCCTTTACAGGTTTGCTATAGATTGACGATTTTCCAAGATCACCTTTAGCAATACGGGTCATCCACATTGTGTATTGAATATGAAGTGGTTCGTTTAGACCAAGTCGTTCACGTTCTGCTGCTTTCATTTCTGGAGTTGCGCGTGGATCAAGGTTCGTTCCAACAGGTGAACCAGGTGTCAATTTTATAATGCCAAATAATAGAATAGATATTATCAAAATAACTGGTATCATGTGTACCAATCTTTTGCCAATGTACTTTAACACAGCAATCCTCCTAGCAAAATCTGCTTAAATATGGGTCAGGTTACCCTGACCCCTTTTTAAGCTAAAATATTAGTTGTCTAGCTCTACTTGATGGATATAGTAAGTCCAGTTTTCGTATGGAGAAACTGTGAAGTTTCTAACACGAGCATTAGCTACATCCCAATCATCAGACTGGCTGATGAACATGTAAGGCTGGATTTCACCCATTAATACAGACCATTCTTGGTAGATTTCTTTACGCTTTTCAACGTCGAATTCTTTTACGCCCTTCTCAAGAAGTTCGTCAACTTGTGGGTCTCTAAGACCAATTGAGTTGTTACCATCTGGAACGTCGTAATCTGAGTGGAATGTTGAAAGACTGTCACCTGGGTCAGTCGTCATAGCCCAAGCCATGTTATAAATATCAAAGTCTCTTTCAACATAGATTTTGTCAATTAAAGTGTTAAAGTCCATTAGGTTTGGTTCTACAGCTACGCCGATTTTTTTTCCAGTCAGCTTGTAGCATAGGGATCATAGTTTCTACATAACGAGAATCTGTGTATGTGTCCCAGATAAATGATAGCTTTTCACCGTCTTTGTCTCTTACGCCGTCGCCATCAGTGTCTGTCCAACCTGCAGCTTCAAGAAGTTCAATCGCCTTTTCAGGGCTGTACTTGTAATCAGGAACATCGTTTGAGAATGCCCATGATACTTGAGAGATTGGCGAGTTACATACTGATGCATTTCCATTGTAGTAAATTTGGATGAAAGCTTGACGGTTGAAGCCGTATGCAAGTGCTTGACGAACTGACTTGTCAGAAAGTCTTTCATCTCTCAGGTTGTAACCTAGGTAACCGTAAGAGTTTCCAGGGTAAGCGTTAACATTTACAAAGCCCATTTCCTCAAGTTGAATTTGGTTTTCTTCTTTTGCAGGAACACGTAGTTGGATATCTACATTACCTGTTTGTAGTTCTTGAAGCATAGTATCAACTTTAGTGAACTTCGTGATTAGGTTAGCTGTTTTAATGTCACCACCGAACCAGTTTGGATTTGCTTCAAATTGAGCAAATTGCTTTGGTTCGAATGTTGAAAGTTGGTAACGGCCAGACCCCATAATATCGAATGCTGCCATTTGATCACGTACTGTTTGAGTGTTGCCTTTTTCATACGCGTAGTGGTGAGCAGGCATGATCGTTAGACCAAAGTTTAGAAGATTTGACGTACGAGCATCTTGGAATGTAAATGCAATTGTGTAATCGTCAATGACTTCAATACCAGAAACTGAATCAGCTTCTCCAGCTTTGTACTCGTCATAGCCAGCAAGATCCATAGCGTATGAGAAGTTGTTGCCATCGTAGCTTGGATCAGAAAGTAGAGTCCAAGTGAAAGCAACGTCATTAGCTGTTAACTCAACGCCATCAGCAAACTTGATACCTTCTTTAAGCTTGAAAGTGATAGTTTGGTTTTCGTTAGAATACTCAAAACCTTCAGCAACGCTTGGTACTACATTACCTTCTACATCGTTCGTGATCAGCGCATCAAATGCTAGCTGAACTAAGAACTTGTCATAGTTTGATGAGTAGTACGCAGGTAGTATTTCACCCTTTGCTTCTGTCATACCGACAACAATTGTGTCACTTGCGTTTGATCTTTCCTTTGCTGGGTTAGCAATTGAATCGTCTGCTTCAATTTCTACAGACTCCTGTTGTTCTGGTGCTTCTTGGTTTGCAGCTGGCTGCGTTGTGTCGTTACTGCCACCTCCACAGCCTGTCAGTGCAACTGACATAACCATAACAAGTGCAAGCAGTAGTGCTAAATTTCTCTTCATTAGTAATCCCCCTCCTCATTTTATTTGTTTGGATTTTCTAAAATTCTAAAATTCTAGAAGTGAAGAGTATAAATATGTATGCTAAACAGTTTTCACTGTAGTAGCCTTTTTTATCTCACCTTTGATATTAATGGTGAAATAACAGTCGATACGGAGTATCTTTCACTGCCGTCGCGCTTTGTTTCCTTGTCTGCAAGTCTATCTTTAAGGAAAAGGCTTAAATCTTTGTGGAGCAAAAGCGCTTCTTCCTTGGTTAGGTAGTATTCCCCGTTATAGTTTATGTACTGACCTGTCTTTGATTCTTTCTTTCCAGTTATTTTTTTTGCTTCACTGGCTTGATAAAAAATCTTTGGCAACGCGTTCAAATAGGGCTAGACTTGCCTTATCCATTGTTTGCGATAGTTTGTCATCAGACTGCATTGATTTGCTATCAAGAACAAATGTTTTTGCAACAGGTTCGTAATACTTTTCAAGAACGCCATATTTTGGCTTCTGACATACTAATCTGATAATTCCGACTTTTTCGAGTGTTTTCAAGTGATAATTTACTTTTGAATGTGGTTCGCCCAGTTTTTTCAGATATCTGCTTTGCTGTGGCAGGTTTATCTTCAAAAGAATGAATGATCTGAATTCTATAGCTATTCGACATTGCCTTAAGCTGTGCCAGATCGTCAACAACCAATATATCCTTCATATGTATGACCCCTATACAGTTTTATCGTTACATAAAAAAATTAATTTGTACATAACAATTTATTAATATTATACGTAGTTTGAAATATTTCGTCAATAACATATTTTAACGGGAAGTTTACATTTACAGTGATTGGATAATACCTATTTGTGGAAAAGGAAACGGGTGTAATGCAGTAATATCAAGGGTTATGTATAGAATGTGAAATGGTAATTTAAGGCATGGAATTATAAGGTATTCATTAAGTTTGAATGTTTTGTAACATTATCTCTAAATATTGTAACTTTGTTTTTCATATATCATAAACATTAAAAAAAACCGTTCATTTTTGAACGGTTTGAATGTTTATATAAGTTTTCTTTAAATGTATTTATATGGAATAAGGCAATTCCCCTCTTTGATTATTGTATTGAATTTCTAAATTCTTTCTTATTATGGTACATTCTTTCATCAGCCAGTTTTTCGAGTTCAAACTGTGTGGTTCCCTCCTGAGGATACTTTGAAAGACCAAAACTGAAACTTCCGAAAAACTCTATGCCCTCATAAACCATAGCGATTTGACCGAAGATCTGTTGATTGCTCTTAATTTTTTTAAGTACAGCATCCATTTCTGTATCCCAGAAAACAGCTGAAAACTCATCACCGCCTGTTCGAGCAAACCTGTCCGCTTTTCTGAAGTTCTTTAACATGAACTTTGCGAAAGTCTTGATGTATATATCTCCTGCGTGATGTCCATAGGTGTCATTAACACGCTTTAATCCATTTAGATCAAACGTGGCAAAAACAAGTTCACTTTGGTCTCTTTCTGCAAGACTTAGTCGGTCACTAAAAACTGATTCGAAGTGGTGTCTGTTCATTAGATCTGTTAAAGCATCATATTGTGATAAATACAGTGTTTTCTGATAAAGGGAATAGACTTGATACATTATCGGCGTCTGCTCCAGTACATAATTAGTTAATGATAAATCTGAATCATCAAACGCCTGTTCAGAGCTACTGGAAATTGTTATAATATGGGTCATTTCATCCGCGTATACAATAGGCATAATAATCCTTGATTTGGCATGATCATTTGTGCAAATTACAAAGTTCTCTTTTTCACCAACGAGTGTACTTCCATTTAAAAGTAGTGATGATTGATGAACATGAGACTTAATGTATTTTTTCAAGACAGATGGCGATAAGTCCTTAGATAACTGACATACATTTGCGCCCTTTACATGACTACATTTTGAAAGTGTATGTATGTCGTCATTATTCACTTCAATAATACAACCACCGTCTGCTGATTTTATAACCTTAATGAGACTATTTAAGATATCTTGATACATGTCTTTTACTGATGAATAATTTACTATATTTTGATTGATCTCAATGAGGGCTTCTTTAAGTTTGTTCATATCATCTATTTGCTTTTTTAATATTATTTTGTGCTGAGATATCAAGCATTACCCCAACAAGCCCCATTACCTCACCAGAGTAACCTGTATGAACAGCTTTGTTAAAAATCACATCATGATATGTTCCATCTGCATAGAGAACCTGAGATTCATATATTTGATGACCCTTCTCATCCATAAGACTTAGGTCAGCTTTATGATATACGCCAGCAAGCTCATTGGGCGCTACATCGTATACTGTTTTACCAATAATTTTAGACTTAGGAATACCTAAATAGTCACTAAATGCCGTGTTGCAGAACTGATATATACCATTGGAGTCTTTATAAAAGATTGGATTTTGAATGATGTCTAATAATGTATCTAAAAACTCAGCATCTGTTTCAAGCTGAGATTCATAATACTTGAGTGCAGATATATCTTGAACCATGCCGGTCATTTTTGTTGGATTTCCGTCGTCGTCAAATAAGAACACACCGTTGACGCGAACCCATTTCGTCATACCACCTGGACAGGCTAATCTATACTCCATTTTCGCAATTTTATGGTTTTTTAATGCTATATCTAACTCGTTGTGAAGTTTTTCTTTAAAATCCTTATGGATTACATTCTCTGCAATGTACTCTATTGTGCCATCAAATTTTTCTGGATCAATGCAGGATATTTCTAAAGCTTCTTTAGAAAAAACTATCAAATCCGATTCTAAATCCCAATCCCAAACCCCAAGTGAAGCATTGTCTTCAGCTGCTCTTAGTAATGCTTCGAGTTCCTCTATCTTCTTGTTCAGATTATTCTCAAATTTTGTCATACTACGTACCCCCATCTACGTGAAAACTGTATATATCTAGTGTATCAGCTAACAAGTGCAATTTCCAGTATCGTAGACTGTAGAGGTGGTTCAAGCGGATGAGATATACATAAAACAAAAAAAGCAAAAAAACCCTGGATATAAGTGTGATATTTGCGCTCGAGAGAAATTCATTCTGTCGTATCACACTTCCAAGGCTTCTGCTAAAACATGGGGCGTTCGTGTTTGTCACGATGATTTGTATGACAAGCAGGATATCTGCTGTCACCCGTAGGTTATACTAGAGTGTTTAATGTTCAGCGGTTCTGTAACATTAAAAGGCTCCAGACTTGTTAGGCAGTTTTAAGTCCTGCCCTGCATAGATTGTGTTGCTACTAAGTTTGTTTGTCTTACGAATAGCATAGATGATCTTACGAATATCTTTTTCCTGATTGAACTGCTCTTTATTAATGTTTGAAGCAATTGACCACAAGGAATCACCAGATTGTACAGTGTATGTGATTGGTTCACTTGTTTCTACTGTTTTAAAATTGGAGCCATTACCATCGAGTGCGGCGAATGCGATCATACTTGTACTAAGTATAAATACGAAAATAAGAGTCATGCTCATAGCGAATCTAGTCTTGCTAACAATTTTCATTTTCCGATTTGGTCTCTTGTTTCTTTTAATAGAAGCTTTCATATTTATCCCTCCAGTGGAAGTTGTATTAGAACCTATGTTCGTAGAACGTTTGTTCGTTTTTATTATATCCGAACGTGCGTTCTTTGTAAAGTGAAATCGAACTTATGTTTGATTTTTATTTTTTGACATGCTATACTATAGTAAAATGAACGGTCTTAGAAATTATCTAATTTTTGGATTTACATGTGACGGCGTGATAAGATACATAAACTCGAATTGATTTCGAGTTAGAAAAGGATTTGAGGTGTTCTTTATGCATGGTGATTTAACGAAAAAGCAGCAGATCATTTTGGACTATATCCGTGATGAAGTGCAAAAGAAAGGTTACCCGCCTTCGGTGCGTGAAATATGTGAAGGTGTTGGTCTTAAGTCCACTTCTACAGTTCATGGTCATCTTAACAAACTTGAAGATAAAGGGTATATTAGACGTGACCCAACTAAACCAAGAGCCATTGAGCTATTAGGCGGCACAGACAATGTTGTGCCATTTAAACGCGATACAGCTTATGTACCTATTGTAGGGGAAGTTACGGCAGGTCAACCTATACTTGCAGTTGAAAATATTGAGGAAACCTTCCCTGTTCCAACAGAGTTCGTGGAAAACGGAGAGTACTTCATGCTTCAGATCAAAGGTGAAAGTATGATCGAAGCAGGTATTCTTGACCGTGACTACGTACTAGTTAAGCAACAACAAAATGCCCAGAATGGCCAAATTATTGTTGCACTTATCGAGGACAGCGCTACGTGTAAAACGTTCTATAAAGAGGAAAGTAGAATTAGACTTCAACCTGAGAATAGTTCAATGGACCCTATTTATGCAGATAACGTTTCAATACTTGGTATTGTAAAGGGTGTTTTCAGAAGACTATAGATTAAATGATTCACTTAGATTGTATCTAATTTACTTGAATCTAATTCAATTGAAACGATGTTACTTCTTCAAAATAATTATTTTCAAAATAAAAAGGCTCATGTTTGGATAAAATCCAAACATGAGCCTTTTTTTAATTCGTAGTATTCTTCTACTCTATTCCATGCATGCTTTCATAAGCTTTAATCATATTATAGAGCATGATGTTTGCAGGTGTTGGTACACCGTGTGTTTGACCTAGTGAACAAACTGTTCCAGCGAACATTTCTACTTCGGTCTTTCGACCCGCCTCTACGTCTTGAAGCATGGAAGTTTTCTTATCTGGGCCCAGTTTTGCAAGGACTGCATACCATCGTTCAAGGTCTGTGTTGTCAAGATTAATGTCAAGCTTTTGAGAAAGTCTAATAACTTCCTGCATGGCATCATTCATAATATCCTGGGCGTATTTATTCTCTTGGAATATTTTATACTGAGCGCCTAAAACAGCGGAGGTCTGATTGACCCCTACATTTATCATGAATTTCCACCACATATCCTTTTCGATGGTGTCTGAAATACGGTGGTTGACACCAATAGTACCAAGTATCTCAGCAGCGTTTTGAAGGGCAGCAGTGTTTTTTCCAGAAATATCTCCCATAACTACAACGCCTGGATTACTAAAATATAGCATGTTCTTTTCTTTTACAGCATCTATTTCGACAATAAATGAGTGAATGAGTTTATCAATCCCCCAACGTTTGCCTATAATCATTTCAGAGTCAATACCGTTCATCAGTGACATGATCACAGTGTTTGATCCAACCGATCCCTGAAGGAGTTCAATAGCCTCCTCTAGCTGAGCATATTTTACCGAAACAATAATTAAGTCCGCAGTTTCATGGATGGTTTCAGGAGTAACACAGTTAATCTGCATTGGGTCATTGTTAATGAAAAACACTTCTGAACTATATTTCTCTTTTCGCTGTGCATTACAAATAAATTCTGGTTCATAGCCTGTATGTTTCATTTGAGACGCAATGCCAAGTCCTATGGCACCAGCGCCAAGAATTCGTACAATTGCCACTAGAATCACCTCACCTTTATTATGTGCGGGTATTAGTTTGTAATGTATGCAACTGTTAGGTTAATAGTTGCTTCAAGAGCTTCTGTATGTGTACGTTCAAATGAATGGGACGCATCTACACCAGGGCCTATTAAACCATGTTTAATATCATGACCAGCACGTAACATAGCAGACGCATCTGAGCCGTAGTATGGATAAATATCAATAACATAATTTAGGTCATTTTCCTTAGCAAGATTAACAAGGTGATTTCTCACATCAAGATCATAAGGGCCTGATGAATCCTTAGCACATATAGTTACTTTATGTTCATGAGAAGTTTGTCCTTCGCCAGGTGCTGCCATATCTACCGCGATGAATTCGAAAGTCTTTTCTGGAATAGCCGAGTTTGCACCATGACCAACCTCTTCATAATTACTGATAAGGAAGTGTGTTGTATATGTTGGCTCAAGCTTGTTGTCTATAATTTCCTTCGCCGCACCAATTAAACATGCTACACAAGCTTTGTCATCTAGATGTCTAGATTTTATGTACCCACTCTCTGTAACCTGACAACGCGGATCAAGATAAATGAAATCGCCAACTTCGATACCAAGTTCTTTTGTTTCCTCAGCTGATGAAACATTTTCGTCAATACGAACTTCCATAGAGTTCTCATCACGCTTGTTGCTTGCCGTTTCACCACCATGAACATGTGATGAGGCCTTATTTGTTAGAATTGTTCCCGTAAATGTTTTACCATTAGCTGTTGAGATTGTACAGTATTCTCCCTCGACTGCATTCCAAGGGTACCCACCAATTTGAGTCATCTTTAGGCGACCATTTAATTTAACTTCTTTTACCATAGCGCCGAGCGTGTCAACATGTGCTGAAATAACGCGGTGTTTACTATCGTCTTTCCCTTTAATTGTTGCAATGAGAGCGCCTTTGGTTGTATAGTAGCTTTCAATGCCAAGCGCCTCAAAATAGCCTTTAACTAGAGCAACAGCCTTCTTTGTATCTCCGGATGGACTCGGTGTTTTAAGAATTTCTACTAGCTGATTGATCACACTTTCCATGTTCATATTATGCCTCCGTTCCCGTAGTTAGTTGATTAAGCTATTTCTATATCTATGACCTGTTGGTCTTTTATCACGTTTAAGCAGAATGATTTGTTATTGCTGATTCAATGTGTTCGTCTTCAAAGAGTCCCGCTTCCATCATGGCACTTAAACTCTTCATGGCACCAAACTTAGAATGGTCATAAGTTAAACCACCTTGGAAGTAAACAATATAAGGCTCTCTAATTGGTGCGTCTGCACTTAATTCTATAGAAGACCCTTGAACAAAAGCACCAGCAGCCATAATGACTTCTGATGTATACCCAGGCATAGCCCAAGGTGTTGGCGTAACATAACTATCTACAGGTGCAGCAGCTTGTATACCTTCACAGAACTTAATGACTTTATCGGCACTCCCAAGTTTGACAGCCTGAATAATGTCACTCCTATATGCATTGGGTTTTGGACAAACTTCACAACCGAGTGTTTCGTAGAGCTTTGATGTAAATATAGCCCCCTTAATTGCACCAGCGACCACATTTGGAGCAATAAACAGCCCTTGGAACATACTACGTGTTTGACCAAATGTTAACCCACATTCTTTTCCGATACCCGGTGATGTGAGACGTGCTGCTACCTTTTCAATTAAATCATGTTTCCCAACAACATATCCGCCAGTAAGTGCTAGACCGCCACCAGGATTCTTAATAAGTGAACCAGCCATAATATCTACACCAACATCAGTTGGTTCTTTATAGTCTAGGAACTCACCATAACAGTTATCGACCATAACAATAAGATCAGACTTCACAGCCTTAACCTTTTTGA
>JDSF01000248.1_pt1 | contig 30366 bp, 32 predicted proteins | sample 199441 | NCBI WGS metagenome assembly JDSF01 (sample SAMN02592751, study PRJNA231836) | bioreactor metagenome | isolation source: continuous culture bioreactor denitrification-DNRA | place: Germany: Bremen
CAGTGAGGCCCAAGTTACGCCATCCTGCGCTGACCATACTGCTCACACAGAAGCAAGATAACAGAGTTGTTATTTTTTCCTGTTGACACTTTAATTACAGATTGCTATAACTCGCAACCTGCAAGGGGCTGTAGCTCAGTTGGGAGAGCGTTTGACTGGCAGTCAAAAGGTCCGCGGTTCGATCCCGCGTAGCTCCACCAAGAATTCAAGCACTTAGCGGTTTACCGTTAAGTGCTTTTTTCTTAGCTGCTGAATCTTAAAATTTCAGATAGATAAGCATTCAACCCCCATTAAGACGATCTGACCAGATCCGCTTGGTTTCCCACATGGCCGTAAATACCCACAGTTTTCCCCTGGAACATTTTGATCCCCTGGCTCTATATCAACAACTCTGCCTGATGGTCCCGGCTTTCTGGAAACCCTCAATCCACTTCCTAAAACGGGACGCTACAGCATTCTGCCTCTACGCTGGCAGGAACGTTACAGTTATGCCGATGGCAAACTGACCTGTTTTCATCAAGACCAGAAAACCGAATTCGGCTCTGATCCGTTTCAAAAATTAGCAGAGATACTCCACCAGAGAGCGCTCTCTCCTTCACCTGAGACGCCTTTTATTGGCGGTTTTTTCGGTTATGTCAGCTATGATATGGCCGGACAGATTGAAGAATTACCCCGCATGGCAAGACGTGATCTGACAATCCCTGACCTCGATTTTTACTGGATCGATGTCAGCGCCGCCTATGATCATAACAATTCAACCATGACCCTTTCAGCACTCGATCCCGATGTCGATCTTCTCAGCTACGAAAAAGTCATTAAAACTGGCCTGAAGGTTAAGGACCCTCAGCCGTTTAACATCTCTGAATCGTTGCAACCGATTCTGACTCCAGATGAATTCATGACGAAAGTACAAAAGGGCAAAGACTATATAGCCGCCGGGGATATTTATCAGGTCAATCTTTCCTGTCGTTTTGATGGCCGGATTGAAGGAAGTTCAACCGGATTGTATCAACATTTGCGCGCAGTCAACCCCTCCCCCTTTGCCTGCTTACTTAAGTTCCCAGAAGTGGACATTATCTCCAGTTCACCCGAGCGCCTGTTTTCGCTCCGAGATAACGTTGCCGAAACCCGCCCCATTGCCGGGACACGGCACGTGGATATAACTTTGATGAAGATCAGCAATTAGGCGATGAACTGCTCTGTCATCCCAAGGAACGGGCTGAACATATTATGCTGCTCGACCTGGAACGGAACGATCTCGGTAAGGTCTGTCGCACTGGGACTGTTGAGGTTGACGAACTGATGGTCCTCGAACGCTATTCCCACGTCACCCACATTGTCTCCAATGTCAGAGGGGAGCTAAAACCAGAACATGGTCCCTTCGACCTGCTCAAAGCGACCTTTCCCGGAGGCACTATTACCGGCGTCCCGAAAAAACGTTGCATGGAAATCATTGACGAGCTTGAACCTGTTGGACGTGGCAGCTACACTGGTAGCGTCGGCTATATCAGCGCCTGCGGCACAACCGATTTCAACATTCTGATCCGCACCTTCCAACGGATTGGCGACAAACTGACCTATCAGACCGGCGCGGGATAGTCGCTGACTCGATCCCCGAAAAAGAATGGCAAGAATGTCTGGACAAAGGTGAAGCGCTCAGAACCGTCCTGGAGGATCATAGCCTATGAACAACACGACCCTGGTCTGCCTGAACGGAACATTCATCCCGCGCGAAGATGCCTGCATCGCCATCAGTGATGGAGCCTTTCTTTTCGGTGACACGCTCTTTGAGACGTTCAAAGCCTACGGTCAGAAGATACTGCTCAAACATGAACACCTGGATCGACTTGAAACAGCTGCGCGTCATCTCGATTTCCCCTTTAACCGCGATCAGATCGAAACATCTCTCCATCAGATAGCTTCCGCCATAACCGCTCCGATGTCACGCCTGCGCCTGACTTTAAGCCGTGGTGCATTTAATGGTCTGTCCTGGCCACCATCGGAACAGGCGACCTATCTGTTGACGGCAACAGCCTGTCAAGAACCGGATGATAACGAGAGGTTGGCTGGGGTCCGTTGTGTATCAGCCCCCAACCAAAGGGTTAATCCATTAAGCCACCTGCCACAAATGAAGCGTGGCAACTACGCCGATTGCCTTTATGCCTACAATCACGCCCAGCAAGAGGGTGCGCGGGAAGCGCTCTTTTTTGATCTGGAGCAGAACATCCTTGAAGGCTCAACGACCAACATCTTCGCCATCGTCAATGACCGTCTGGTCACCCCCACGGCAGGAACATTGATTCTGGACGGCATCATGCGTCAACAAGTCATCGATGCGGCAGCAGAACTGGGAATTCTCGTCATGGAGCGCCCCCTCCCCCTGGAAGAGTTGCTCAATGCTGAAGAAGTCTTCCTGACCAACTCTTTAATCGACATTCTCCCTGTCGCCCATATTGATACGCACCACATCAAACGTGGCAACAGTTGGCAAAGACTGCTACAAACACTGCGACTACGCATCACAACTTAATCCTTCTGTCGCCCCACCTGTTTGCATAGAACCAATAGTCCGTTAATCTTAAGAGATAAGCGGAGGCATTCATGGACGCATTCAGTGGTAGTGTCAGCCAATTTGTAACCTTAGAAAATCCGACCCTCTCCCTCCTGTTGCTTCTTGTCATTGTCTGGACCACTGGCGTTATCTGTCGCATCATCAAACAACCGCCCGTCCTTGGAGAATTGACCGCAGGAATCATCTTTGGCCCTGCCCTGCTCGGCGTCCTGGTTCCCAATGAAATGATTGATATCCTGGCAGAACTCGGTTGCTTTTTTCCTCATGTTCTACGCCGGGCTGGAAACCAACCCCATGGATCTACAAAAGCAACGGATCGAGTCAACCTGGGTCGGTTTAATGGGCTTTCTGATTCCCTTCGGGCTCACCTTCCTCATCTGCCAAATGTTCACAATGGAAATGAGTTCAACCCTTTTCATCTCTATGGGGATGTCAATCACCGCCATTGCTGTTAACGCCAGGGTTCTCCATGACATGGAATTAACCCACAAACGTGTGACCCCCGTTATTATTGGTGCCTCAATTATTGATGATGTCATCTCACTGGCCTGTTTCACAGCGATCATCGAAGTGACAACCAACGCCAATGGCTTCAATCTGCTGATTATGGCGCTACTTATATTCAAAGTTATTATTTTCTTCGCTGTGACTATCGCTGTCGGCATCTGGATTTTCCCCCGCTTTGGATCTTACTTTTCCGCCCGTGAAGCCAAGGGGTTCACCTTTGCCCTGATCATGGCTTTTCTGTTTGGCTTTCTGGCCGAAATCGCTGGTTTACATATCATCATCGGTGCCTACCTGGCCGGACTATTCGTGCGCGAAGGCGTGGTTAACAAAGAGCTGATGAATAAGATCAACGACCGCTTTGTCTCGATCACCTACGGTTTTATCGGACCCGTCTTCTTCGTCAGCCTTTCATTTCATGTGACCTTTGAGATTTTCGAGACGCACCTCTTCTTCGTCCTCGTCCTTTTAGCGACAGCGATTGCCGGAAAATTCTTCGGCAGCGGAGCAGGAGCACTGATCAGTCACATGAAAAAGGAAGAGGCGGTGATTGTTGGGCTGGCTATGAATGGGCGCGGTGCGGTTGAACTGGTTATCGCCTCTATCGGCTTGAAACTTGGGATCATTGATGATGTGGTCTTTTCGATGTTGGTGCTGGTTGCTTTCGTTACCACTATGTTGCCGCCATTGTCATTAGGGGTCTATCTGAAACGAACGAAGCACAGACTGCCAGAACTGGAATAAAGGGAGGCCTTAAGTTCATTCATTTGATTACCACCTTCTGCCATGCTATTAAGAACAATCTGATCCCGACAACATCCCAAGGTTATAAATATCTATGGAATCATGGTACCTGTTCAGTCTTGCAGCCCTGCTGCTGCTCGGCTCACAGCGTTTTCTCTACAAAGTCGCTGCCGAACGTGGCTGTAACTCGGCCCTGACTTCAGCCATTTTCATGGCAACGGTCACGGTTTTAAGTGGACTGAGCTACCTGTCTGGCAACATCAAAGAGCTCAACACCACCAGTCTGATCACCTGGTCACTGATCAACAGCAGTTCCTTTGCCTGCGCTACCATCTTTAATATTGAAGCGCTCAAACGCCTGCCTGCCAGCGTCACTTTCCCGCTGACCCGAACAACCATTATTCTCGTGACATTGTTCTCACTGGTCTATTTTGATGAAATCCTGCGCCCTTTCCAATGGATAGGTTTATTAACAGCCATAGGAGTTGTTGCCATATTGCTCAGCGAAATCAAGTATGACAGCAAAGGCAGCCAACAAAGCATCGGGCTTGCCTTTGTCACAGCTGCCATCGCCTGTTCTGCCGTTTCATCGATCTCATGTAAATTTGCTGCGGTAGAGACTAACAAAGCAGCTTTCATGACCTTGACCTACCTGCTGGCAACGATCTTTTCGTTACTGATTAACAAACGCTGGAAACAAAAAGTCACTCACCCCCATGCAATCGCTCCGACCTTGATCATCGGACTGGCCATGGGTGGGCTGAACTTTGTTGGCTTTTACGCCCTCCTCAGCGCCATGGAGACCGGTCCTCTTTCAGCCATCATCACAATCACTGGAATGCAATTCATCATTGCTATACTACTGGCAGTGATAATTTATCATGAGAAACTGTCGTCCAAACGAATCCTTGCGATTATCCTGGCCTTGGCTACAGTTGTATTGATGAAACAATAGAAGGGAGGATCTAGCGACCATGTCTCAAGAAAATAATATCTGGAACAAACGCTGGAATGATCGAAGTTACAGTGACGGCTGGACACCTGACAGCTGGTTGTCCAAACATCATCATCGACTTGGAAGCGGTGACGCACTCGACATTGCCTGCGGACGCGGACGCAATGCCCTCCTTCTGGCCAAAGCAGGCTATCAGGTCACGGCTATAGATTATTCAAACGTTGCCTTGCAACAACTGGATCAGGAATCTCAAAAGCGTGGTCTGGAGGTCGAAACCATGCTATGCGATCTAGAACACCAAGCAAAACTGCCGCAGAAGCAGTTTGACCTGATCATCAATTTTTACTACCTGCACCGCCCCCTACTTCCCCAATTGATGCAGAGCGTCAAACCAGGCGGGCTGGCCATCATCCGCACCTTCAGCACAGCCGGGAATGGTGAACCATGCAGTCTTGGTCCTGATATGGTTCTCAATCCAGGAGAGTTGAGATCATATTTTGAAAATTGGGATATTCTAGTTTACGAAGAAGGTCTCGAACCATCAAAAAAGGGCGGAACCCTGGCCGGTGTCATCGCTCGAAAACCAACATAAAAGAAAATAGCAAATGCCCCGAATAGATGCTTGACAAATGAATCTAGAAAACTATAATCACCGACTCATGCCGAAGTGGTGGAATTGGTAGACACGTCGGTCTCAAAAACCGATGCTCTCGGGCGTGCCGGTTCGATTCCGCCTTCGGTACCAAGGTGTGAAAAAAGCCCTGCAGTCCTTTAATAGGACGCAGGGCTTTTTGCTTTTCTAAGCCTGTTATTTGCGACATCCACCGCTCTCAACAACGTCCCCCCCTTTCATGCAACATTCTCCCCTGTACACATGAAACTCTTGCAAAAAAGTGTATAAAGCCCTAGCCTACAGACCAATTAAACACATCTTGGGGGCGGGGTATGAGTTTTCTAGCATTATTGTTTCTTGTGGCAATCATTCTACTGATCGTTGCCAAAATGTTTTCAGGTCATTTCCAAACAGCCACCCAATCATTTCCCTACGAAAAACAGAGACAGCTTCTCACACCAACAGAATGTTCATTTATATGCGATGAAACAATCGCGATAACCACTGCTGAGGTGTGACAGCGAAAAATGGAATTATTGATCAGATTGCTGATTATCAGCTTCCCATTTGTATTTGCAGGTGCGCTTTTCTGGCCGGTGATAGAAGATAAGTTTATTTCTCCCGTTCCCGCTGTTGAACAACTGGAAACTGATAACGTTTTAGCTTTGCCAGAACAAACGCAAAGAATAAGGCCCCGACCAGAAAATAAATTCAGGACAGAAACGAAACCATTTAATGAATCCGATTCGGGCATTTACCGCTGGGTCGATGAAAACGGACGGGTTGTTTATTCGGATCGACCAACAGATAAAAATGCTGTTGCCCACACACCGATGGACATCAACACGATCGCTGCATTTGTAACACCACAAGAACAGAGAGTTGCATCACCAGAAAAGCCCCAAGAGGCGGTAGCGACACAAGAACCTCAAAACACTGACAGGTCTCAACGTGATTTTGAATTTTCCAATATCAGCGCCGGCCAAAAATATGGCCATGTCCTTTTATCCGGGAGGGCTTCACAAGGGTTTCGCTGTCAGCGGTTAAGAATAACAGCAACAGCCACGAGTGACCAAGGCGGTTTTGTGAGAGGAAAAGACATCATAAAATCGAGAGGTTCGGGGTCGGCGCTTTATGAGATTAAAATCAAATCTCGCTGGAAAGGCAAAGGTCGGCGGCCTCAGTGGAATGCTGGGCCTGTGTCGGCAGTGTGCTTGGATTAGCACATCATAAGTACACAGTTCACAGCGGATATAAATAGGTATTCTGTCCCAGAATTCCCCCCTTTCCTGCACCATTGGAAAGCTCACCTTTGACCTTGAACTGAAGCCCCTGACTTCTCAGGGGCTTATTATTTGGCCAAAGAAAATTTAGCCTTAGGATCGATATCTACCGTTTTATCGACCATATCAATGATCGGTACTGCGGGGATCTCCTTAATTCCATAAATAACATCGAGATGCATGTCGTCAGGAAGATGGCTGAGTAGCTTTTCTGCAACTTTCTGATTAGCTTGACGGTAGCGTAGCTTTACGCTCAAAGTAATTGGGCCGTCATCATCGCTGCTTAATCCATAGTGAACCACACGATACCCTTTAGGTGGAATAGTATCATGCTTGGAAAAACTAACGATTTCCCATGGATCGATGGCAAAGTGCATACTATCACCCATGCCGTCGGAATTAAAACGCCGAGTATTTTCTGGCAACATCCCCTTTGAATCTACTTTTCCGCTGCTCAAGATGACATTGCCTGAGGCATCAGTCGCTGTCACTTCAAGCCACATTTGACGAATATTTGTAAGCGACGTTGGTAAGGAGTGCCCTGCACGTCTATTATTTACACGAACCTTTACTTCAGCCAGTTTTCCATCCCGGTACACAGGGCTTATATCCAATTCAGCCGCAGCTTGCAAGCGACCAACAGCCATCTCATATTTCTGGCGTGAACTTGTAGCTAACTCTTCATCACCAGATTTCTTTGCCGCCATTTCTGTCAGTGAATACATCAGGAAATTAGCACCGTTAAAATAGTGATGGTATTCACCACTCTCAGGTTTTTGGAATGTATCTGCAGAACGTTTAAAAACCTCCAACTCAACCATATGGCAATCTTGACAATTGATACCCCTTGCCGCATAGGTGCTACTTTTCCACTCGGTATAAGTCATTTCAAGCGGGGTATGTTTTTCATAATGGGTCACCTGATGACATGATGCACAAAGCTCTGTTTTCTTGTGTAGTGGAGATTCTACGCATTCATGAAAGCCATCACCACAACCGTCCTCGGCTGGATTCGGTCCATATTTTGTCAGAACAGCCTCGCCATCAACCTCTTTTCCGGGAGACAAAATCATTGAACCGTTTTCCGGTTGATGGGTTGGGGTCTGCCAGTGAGTATGCCCTTTGATAGAATGGCAAACATCACAGGAAACCCCAGCGAGTGCGAGTGGACTCAAATCTTTCAACCCAGCACCTTTAACTTCTCCTGCAACGACAGCTGCGGCAGAATGACAACCCTCACACTGCTTAGCCACATCATGTCCCACTGCCTCAATAGCCAACCTTAGTTCTCCTTGATAAATTGGATCCTGGAAAGCGATTGAATGCATTGATCCACGCCACTCTTCATATTGCTGGGGGTGACACCCACCGCAGGTTTCTGGATCAGTGAACTCAGCAGCAGACTTTTCCCACTGAAGTAAAGAAGGTTCATAGGGATACTGCTCTTTATCAACCAGAGGGGTTGCTGCCAGACTAATTGATGAAACAAACGCAAAGACGATGCCTAGACTTAGTGCTACAGATATGAATCGACACTTCATGTTCACTCTCCTTTTTATTAAAATAAAATTACGCATGATGTAGCAAATAGTTATTTATATTATTTTTTAAATAATATATTCAAACTATTCTATTTAATCAACATTCTTCAGTCGTTTTAAGTTAAAAGATCTCCCTAAGACAAACAGTAAGATCACAAACTTAGTGCAGAACATTTCGCACTCTCATCAGCAGACCCGAGGAATCCGACGTAGGTCGACAATATGGAAGAGGATTTAGAAGGTAGCATTGCCAGAGTCGATGATTATAGCTGCAATCAGAGCATTTCATGGTTTAATCACGCCAGATCGGTTTGGAAAGGTAACGAATGACGTCCTCAGTGGGATTCAGGGTGGGTGTCAGCGATCTGCTAGGACTCGAGATCAAAGGGTCACAGCTCACGGCAGGCATAAGGAGGGATTTTGTCCCCCCCTGTAAGATAGAGCTACTTAAACACCTGAAGATGTCTGCCAATAATCCTGCCAGCGTTGCCTGCACGGTCACTGATTCGTGTTAAGCGTGACAGGCAATTTTAAAAGAAGATAATAACGAGTCCCTTGGGACTGATATTGTAGGGACTGTTTCTATTGGTGCCTGACCTATCGGGTATAACCAAAAACTCACCGGAAAGGTGAAGAGTGCCTTAACGATCCTAAATTAGTAGCCGTAGCTTTACGAATTGTGCAATAAAGAGCGCATAATATTTTGCTAAAAAACTTCCCTGAATAACGACCATCGGGGATACAGATTTAACCATAAACAATTTAGATCGGAATTCCCCATGAACAATAATGACATCCTACGCCGCATTCGCTTTATTTTAGACTTTAGCGATTCAAAAATGATTTCGTTGTTTGCTTTAACTGATGTTGAAGTCACACGTGAACAGATCAGTGACTGGTTAAAAAAAGAGGAAGATTCCGCCTATCAGGAATGTGGTGATACTCACATGGCGACTTTCTTGAACGGTTTAATTATTGACAGGCGGGGCAAAAAGGATGGGCCACTCCCTGAGCCAGAGCAGCGACTGAATAACAATATCATCTTCAGAAAATTGAAAATTGCTTTCGACCTGAAGGATGATGACATCATAGCGCTGTTGAATTCAGTTGAGGTGCAGATCAGTAAACATGAACTCAGTGCGTTTTTCCGCCGAGCGGGTCATAAACACTTTCGGATTTGTAACGATCAAATCCTACGTAATTTCCTCAAAGGGCTACAGCTTAAATATCGTAGCACTCCCACTGAACCTGATTCCGCTACTTAAACAAACATTTCTGCTATTTGCCCTTGCCGGGACAATCGGGCATTAAATGGGGACAGGCAACAATAGGAGCCAGTCCCTTTCGGGTTATGCGGCGGCGTCACCAGAATCAAAAAGACAAAAGACAAAGAAGACAAAGGGGCCAAGTCTGCCTTTGGCTTTAAGTCAGTCGCTGATTTCGCTTGTGTCCATAGAACTCGTTTGCTTCCGTTTGATTTAGGACATCACTGCTTCTGTAATTTACTCTATGCTTCTGTCATCTAGCTTGGGGAATTAAGAGCTGGCTCTGCTTGTCGCAAAACCCTCTACAGTCATCACGGGGCCTGGCCAATGAACATTTTAACTAGCTGGCCGACAACTAGTGCAGAGGTGAAACTGAAAAGTGATCCGATAAGAATATATTCAACTTCTGCTCGATTCCCATCCTTGATCTCTCCAAAACGGAAGACACCTTTTCCAGCCACCAATAGACTTATGGCTTGAGGATATCCTGCGATAACAAAACCATAGGTGAGAAATCTCTCTAGCAAACCTATCCATAGCCCTGCCCTGTCTAGCCCATTATGTTCTTCGTTCTCAGTTATTCCATCTTTAAACGGTCGGATAAGATGGGAAATTAATACGCCTGTTGGCCAAAGAATGATTAGAAAGCCAAGGAGAATGACGAGTATTTTTTCCGAAGTAAACGCCGCTTTTAGCGGATTGATAAAGGGCTCGAACCCCACGGGTGATAAATAGGCAGAGATGGCAATCAAGATTATTATGTGGAGGCATTGATCAACAAGAAAGGAGGGAAGCTTATCGGTGAATTTTACCTTGAAACCATCTATCAGGAGATGTGAAGTAAAAAGGATGATAAATACAAAGGCAAAATGTTTCCAAGAATTATCCCATGCCAAGGTGACGACCGCGACTAGGGTGGCATAGATAAATGCGTGTGTGTATAAGCTTCGTGAATGCCAGCCTTTTTCTTTTCGACAAGCGACAGACTCGTCCGATTGCAATGAAAAGTCTGCGACGATATGTGCTATCAACATTCGCAGAAAGATAATCATCAGCTTCCCTCCGAGAGATTAAAGAAGCATTCAACAGCATCAAGAGTGTCTTCAATTGCATATGCTCCAGCAAGCGCTAGATGCTTATGGATTGTCGGTTGGGTCAGCGCCATTTTTTCTGCAACAAAAGATTGTGTTTTTTCAGTTAACCATAACGACATAACTTCAGCCTGCCTGACTGTCCACTGGTTCGTTAGGGAATCGAGCAATGAACCGATTGCTTTCAGGGCTGGTTCGTCCCTATCCTTTGATGAAAAAGTGAGTCGTTGATATCTTTTCATGCCGTCAAGGCCACGGCCACTCAGACGGAATGCCTCTCCGTCGCTTTCTTCGACATTGTCTTTGCTCAATCGCTCAATGTTGCCGAACCCGATTGATAGCCGGACATCAATCCTTCTTTTTTTATCGCTCAGTGCGAGTAGGCGTGATCGGAAGTAAAGCGCCGCCTTTATGGCTCTTCGAGGTACGGAGAATACTGCCTGGAAAGAATCTCCACGAAAAATCCCAGAGACCGCAACCACTTCTTCTGGTTCTTTTGCCAAATCTGGCAATTCGTTGAGAACCATTTTGACATTCTGAAGGACAGCTTCAGAGTCCTCTCCCAGTGATGTTGAATTGACAATGTCACCAGTTAGCACGGCATAGGTCATAATATTCTCCTCAATCGGTTGAGATAAATATAGCCTCTAAAGACTATAAGTGCAACTTATTCACTCTAGAGACTATATATCAAAGAAATAGCCTTTAAAGGCTATAATACCAAGAAGTCACTTGAAGGAGGAGTGGGCCCAACCAAACACAATGCATCCTGTAATTCTGGGGACACCTGACTTATTTCTCAGATCTTTGGGTCGGACCAGACCGACCACTGATATCACACATAAAAGAATCCTTATAAGTGAGCGACATCTACTCCATAATCCATAGAGAGTGCCTTCTTATGCCTGTGATCCATATAATTTCAAACAGTTATCTTGGTCCGCCCCCAGACAAACAAGGCCGTAAAATTGCGACTAAACAGATTTTTCAAAAACGGGCTCAAGGACCTGAATCATCTCTTGCGCTGCGACCATCTTCTCACATTTGGTGTCCCCCTTTTTCACTGGGCCATCAACAAATAATTGCGCCAACCCATGTACAGATGACCAGGCGAGAAGTTCATCTGTACTTAAATTGTGAGGATCGTCATCCACGATTGTTTCTGCAAATCCTCCTTGCAGGTGACTACTGAGTCGTTGGATCGCTGCAACATAAGCCTCGTCGTTGGTATAAATTGTTTCTTCTCGCCACATGGCACGAAAAAAGGCAGGTTTATCCAAGGCAAATTCTATATAGGCAAGCCCGACCGCTGTAAAAGCGCTTGAACCATCTTCGACCGCTCGGCTTTGAGCTGACTCCATTAATCCCGATAATTGGTGTAAAGCCTTGGTAGCAAACGCTGTGAGAAGAGCACGCTTATCTTCGTAATGCCGAAACGCTGACGAAGGAGAAACTCCGACAATTTTTGCACAAGCTCGTAGAGTGACGGCTTCAAGCCCAAATTTAGTGGCGAGTTCATCAACAGCGTCCAAAAGCGACTCTGCCAGGTTCCCGTGATGATAAGGCTTTTTTCCTCGTCTCATGTTTTTCTCATCTCTTCTTAGATTTAATCTTTATAAATCAGCACTATTGACAATGTGAACATTGTAAACTTTTTTCAGAATTGGTCTTGTAATTTCATGCGTTGTACGTATATTATTATGTTAACACTGTTCGCATTTGTCAACCAAGGTCTCAAGAGGGAGGAAAAATATTATGCCTTCATCAAGCCATTCGACAACTCACAACTCCCAGCAGCAGAGTCAATCTCATGAGGGTTGCTGTAAGAAGGGGAACTGGTCATTTATGAATATTGCCGCAATGGTCGTCGGCTTCATTTTGTTTTGGCCTGTCGGTTTGTTTTTGTTGTTCTGGAATATTTCAGGCCGAGAGGTGAAGGATCTGCCAAGCGTCATTCAAGAGAAGTGTGCCGCAGTCTTTAACGGTTCATTTTGCAGATCCAAAGGCCATAAGGACTCGACGGGGAACAACTCAGTATTTGAAGAGTACCAGCAAACGCAACATGACCGTATCACAGAAATCAAAGAAGAGATAAAGGATCGTGCTCGTCGATTTAGAGATTTTCGGGCCAATGCAAAACGTCGTGCCGATGAATCTGAGTTTAAGGATTTCATGTCTTCTGGCCGACAAAATCCGGATAAATAGGCTTTGATGCATTACTTAATAGCAGTAAAGGGGTAGTTTGCGCATGAAAGGACTTATTCTCAGATGGCTCATTCTTTCTGTTGCCATTATGGTGTCTGCCCATCTCTTTGCGGGTATTCATGTTGATGGTTATGGGTCGGCGCTCTTTGCCGCTTTGGTGCTGGGGATACTCAATGCATTGTTCCGACCGATCCTGTTTATTCTGACCCTGCCGATCAATGTATTAACACTCGGCTTGTTTACTTTTGTGATCAATGCCGTGTTGTTGCTGATGACTTCGGGAATTACTGGCGGCCTGGTCGTGGACGGATTCGGTTCCGCCCTGTTCGGATCGTTGATTATCAGCCTCGTCAGCCTACTACTCAGTTCATTTGTCAACGATCGGGGGCGGGTAGAATCAATCGACATCGAACTACGCCGTCGACGTGGTGGTCGCTGGGAATAGGTGCTGGATTGTAAGGCTCCGGTAAAATTTATGATGTGCCTTACTTATGACTGTCGTCTCTGAGGTCCTATTCTGGAATATCTATTGGTCGCTGTTTCATCGAATCGGCGCACGTGAATGAGTCGATGCTACAAAATACGTGTGCTTCTTCACCGAATATGGAAAAGCCCTGCTGCCCTTTTTAGGACGCAGGGCTTTTTGTTTTGTAACGTTCTGACTGCTATATATCAATTGTCCAACTGTGCTCTCAGTTCCTTTTAAAGCTGCTGTGCTTCTGTCAACTGCGAAGGTGTCATTTCCTTCGCCGATGAACCTTTGATTTGTTGACCCTTCACCGATTTAATGCCTGCCAATACTCCTGCCAACGTTGCCTGCATGCGTCAAAACTAAAATCAGCAGGCAACAGGCAACAACAGCCCTCTTGCTCATCAAGGGTTGCTTTGTCTGGTATCAAAGCCAGACATTGGCAGGGGCGCTCTGCAACAGTAAACCGGCAACCATCGTCGCCAAGAAACGCACATCCTGATAATAATGATCTTGGTGCAGGAATCGGCACTCCTGATTTCTCCCACAGTACCAGCCCCAATTCGGGTAGCTGTTGACGCAATTGATCCAGAGTCATTTGTTGCCCCGCAAAAAACAGGTCAAAAAAACGCTGTGGATCGCTCCAAACACCGGGGCTGCCCTGACAACACCGACCGCCGCACTCTTGACAGAGTGACACATTCATAGAATCATTATGTTCTTTTTCAGCCATCAGGACCGATCTCAAGAAATGTTTTAATCAACACTCTGCTGGACGGCAGAGGTATTTCGTCTGAGTCTCACAGAACCTCAGGCCAAACAATCAACCAGTGCTTCGAAGCTGCCGAATGTCAGATCAGCCTCATCCACTTCACCGAAGCCATAATCGGCATAGCCAAATGCCACACCGGCGGCAAGGCATGCGTTGCGGTCGCCAGTGGTGTCACCGACATAGAGTGCATTTTGTAAATTGTGTTTCTTGACAAGCCCCTGAATCATTTCAGGTTTCTGCTGTTTGGCATTGCCGTTACAGTCATGGTCGGTAAAATATTGATCCAATTTGAACTGATCCAGAAACAGCTGTAGATACCAGGACTGACAATTACTGACCAAAAACAGAGGCTGTTTTTCAGACAAGAGAGGAAGACCCTTTTCGACTCCGGAGTAAATTTCAGCCTGGAGAGTTGAAAAAACCCTTTCCTCTTCAAAATCGATCTGTTTTTCCAGCTCGGCAACATCGATTCCGGGAATATGCCCAAATAAAACCTCAATACATTCGCCAAACGGTTTTCCCGACACATTCTTAATAGCCACATGGTCAATCTGGTGCTGATCAAGGTTCATTTTAACAAGGGCGTTATTCCAACCGGCGGCCGTCACTCCCGAGGCATCCCATAAGGTTCCATCAAGATCAAAAATAATTGCGTCATATTCTGGTTTTGTCATTCTGTATTTGCTCCTTAGACTGATGACATCAGCGCTGGCAACCGTTGCCTTGCGTGTCTATGTAATCGGTAAGGGATAATCCATGATCTGGCACGCAGAGTCAAACATCTATAATGTTACAAACAATACCCCACGCTTGAACCACAGTGGGGGGAGATAAAAACTCTACTTGATGGTGTTTTTCTCTGTGCCCAGTGATTCTGTGGTCAATTTGAATCTTTTTTACCAACCTTCTTTATGGTTATAGATTCGTAACATTAAGCTTAATCACGCAATACCAGCTTTACCTCTCTTGAAAAATCTTTTAAAACACACTAATTGTTGCGATTAGAAAGCAATGTTTTTCTATTTATAGGAACGGTCATTTTATGTCAAAGCGCTTTGCAAAGCATTGTGAGAGAAATAAACAACCCATTCTCGATCAACTTGCTATTTATTTTAAATCCTCCAGACGTGTTCTTGAGATCGGTTCTGGCACAGGGCAACATGCTATTTACTTTGCCGAGCAACTGCCTCACCTTACTTGGCATACGAGTGATATGCCCGAAAACCACGCCAGTGTTAACGCCTGGATAACAGAGTCTCAATTGAAAAACATTACCTCTCCAGTCGAATTGACAATCGGTCGTGATCCCTGGCCTGATCTGAATGTGGATACTGTGTTTACAGCAAATACAACTCATATTATGCAGCCGCAGGAAGTTCAGCAGATGATGGAGTTAGTGGCCTCCAATTTGCCTGTAAATGGTGTTTTTTGCCAGTATGGACCGATGAACGTGAACGGTGACTACACCAGTGAAAGCAATCGTAAATTTGATCAAAAAATTAAGGATGAAGGATTTGGTGGCATTCGTTCAATCGAAGAACTAATAAACTGGGGTAAAGAAATGATATTAATTGAGAGAATCCCTATGCCTTCGAATAACTTTTTACTGGTATGGAAAGGGAGTAAAGTACCTCATACCGAAGCCCCTTGAGGTCCCCCTGGCACTTATCCAGGGAGAAAACTTGCAAAGGGAAATTATCAGCATATACTCTTATACGCATAATTCATGATGTTATTTATTCAGTTCATGGGGGGATGATGAAGATTGTATCTATCGTTGCGTTTATTGTCGTTGTTGTTTTCACAAGTCAATTGACGGCTTATTCATCAAGCATTAAATCATCGCGCAACAAAGAAATCAGACATAGCAAAATCAGAAAATCAGATCCTGTCTATCGCCTTCGCTGGAAAGAACAAAGCAAGACCACAACAAGTGGCAGTGACACTCATATCAAAAAAACAATTGTCAATGATTCGGTTTGTTACAACTATCGAAAGGAAAGTATCGAATATCGCGGTTGCAGGAAACAAGCACGCAAACACTTCAGGAAGAAATGTAAATTTTTCAAAGAAAAATACCGATCAACCCAAAGTCCCTACGATGAAGAGTATAAAATTAAACGGGATATGTTTTGCCTTGCTGGGTCGAATTTTCAACCATAATAGCCTTGTCGATCATCCATGAATGGCAAGGGAGCACTCTTCACTACTCACACTTGTGATCAACAGGAATTATCCCTACAGATTTCTACAAAAAACGAATAATTATTCAGATATAAGCAAGACAGTATTTCGTCAAAAACACTTATGACTTCTCATGAATAATGAGCACAGCTTTCCTTTTATAGTATTTATTCACACATGCATTATTTCCTTTGACATTAATCAACACTAACGATATTTTAGCGAAAACTAATTCCACATATTTTTTAGGAGTACAAAATACAATTGACTCAATGATCTCCCATATTTTTATGCTAACCACCCTTGCTATGTATAAGACATAGCCATCCACGACAACAGCAAAAGCTTACAAGGAGAAACCACCAATGAAACTCGGTCACCTCAGGAATGTTCTGGCATTATTCCTCTTCTTCCCCCTCGCCTTAACGGCCTGTGGCGATAGTTCATCAAACAAAGATGTCGCCGCTACCAATTTCCCCTATGGAGCAGACAGCTCCCTAGTATCTAGGTCCGATGGAGGGGAGACCACTCAGATCACATACGACTACAATCAAGCTCTGCAAGTCATTGGTATCGAAACAGTCAAAGAAGAGTATGGTGATATCGATGGCAATGACGGCGTCATCTATCGACGGGTCAATACCATGACTGTCGATCCGTCAATCACGGCAGAATATGACATGTTTGACAGTGTAGCGAAGATTTCTCAAGGATCAAGATCAAGGGGGATCAGCTTTGGTGCGATAATCTCCTTAATTGAATCTAGTTATGAATTAAATGAAGAAACAGGAATGCTGGAGACAACACCGTACCGTAAAAACGAGTACCACTACAAATACAGTGATTCGGGTCAACGATTAGAAGAAATAGAAATGTCTACAAGAGATGCGGAGACAACAACATATACTCAAAGTTACAGCTATAACGCAGATGGCAACCTTACCAGAGAGGAAGACACGACAACCTATCCAAGTTCTGTCAATAGCAGTTATTCCAGACTCACAGTGATCGAATATGATAGCCACGGCAACCCGATCTCCAATGTTTATACCCAAGAAGGTGACCAAGATGGAGACGGCACCGATGATACGCCTTTTTTGCGCACAACAACTTTCGTCAATAGCTACGAAAATAATCTGCTAACTCGCACCGTAACAACGGTCGTCGAAGGAGAAAGTCCTGAGAGCATCTATCAGTTTGACTATACCTATAACACTCAGGATCAACTGATCTCTTCAACAAAATCAACTGACCAGTACGGCGATGATGATATCTATGACACATTTAACGTCCACACCTATACTTACGATAATGCCGGACGACTTCTCTCAGATTCACAAGAAGACAGCTATCACAGCAACGATGACGAGATTCTAGACTCTCTCTCACGACACAATCAGGTGTGGGAATACAATCAGGATGGTCTGATGACAATGAGCTCTCGTGAAGACTATAATTACGAGGATCCATCGGACGAAACACTGTCATCACACTATAAATACGTGAACACATACCAGTACACAAACAATGGAAAAGTAAGCCGTCGCGCTTATGAAAGTCTACAAGATTCTAATCTGGATGGTGAATGCGAAGTAACCTCGAGCGATTGGAGCTACGAGTACAGCTACAATAGTGACAATTATCTGAGCGGCTACACCAGAGTATCTCACAACTATTCAAATGGTGAAATTTCATCGACATCCACATATGAGCAGACGCTCACCTATACTGATGGTGTTTTAACTGAAGTTGAAGTGAACGAAACCGATAGCTATAGTGAGGAACCTGATAACTCACTCACACGCCTTAGCTACGACAGCAGCGGAAAATTTATCGGATACGAAGCGCAACATAATAATGGCACTGCCACAGTCAACCTGACTTATAATAACGACCAGACGGTGACCTTTTCATTCCTAGAGGATGACGAAGAACGCATGTCCATGAAGGTCGATTTCAGCACTGAAGGGTTACCATCAGGGACAGATAATTTTAACCCAGACCCATTAACAATCAGATATCCCAACACCCCAGGGAGCAACGATCATCTGAACGATCTTATTAGTGCGGGCTCTAGCGTTGCAGACGACAATGATAAGGTCTATCCCTTTAATGTCAAGATCCCGAAAATGCTGATGTTTGTTTACAACATCGAGATGGGCGGCAAATAGATAACTACCCATAAGTTTCTCAATCAACTCAATCAGCCTCTGTTTTAGACAAAGGCTTGGTTGAGTTGACATTAATTATATTTCCCCGGCACGATTCCCCCCTCCCCGGCTAATCCGAATATTTGTTTTACTGAGTCCAAAGAGACACATACCATTGATCTTGCTTTGACCATCCCACTTCATATAAATTTATACATATTAATTGTTCACTATTTGAGCTAATATTAGCGGATAAGTTTTTTGAAACAATGAAGGGTTACACAACTATCGAATAAATTAGCTAGTTAATGTCAAATGAAAGGCCATAAACTAATGAACAATGTCGGTATTGTCGGTGCGACGGGGGCGGTTGGAAAAGAACTGATTTCTATTTTGGAAGAGCGTAATTTCCCTATTGATAAGTTACGCCTTTTCGCCTCTACTGAAAAAGTCTATCAGAATCAAAAAGTCCACGTTTTGTCGGACGATTCCTTTGACGGTCTGGACATCGTATTTTTTTCGGCAGGGAGTGTCATCAGCCGAAAGTACGCTCAAAAAGCAGCGGACGCCGGTGCTGTTGTTATTGATAACAGTTCTGCTTTCCGCATGGCTTACGACATCCCTCTGGTTGTTCCAGAAGTTAATCCTCAAGATATAAAAAAACACAGCGGTATCATTTCCAACCCCAACTGTACGACAATTATCATGCTCGTTGCCCTGAAGCCACTCTATGACTATTCAAAAATCACCAATGTCATTGTCTCAACCTACCAATCAGCCTCAGGGGCTGGTGCTAAAGGGATGGAAGAACTGCAAAACCAGGTAAAAAACAGCAATAACGCATCTGATCTCGTCAACGTGTTTCCCTATCAGCTATTGTACAATATCATTCCACAGATAGATGTTTTTAAGGATAACGGCTACACCGGTGAAGAGATGAAAATGTTCAATGAAACTCGGAAGATCTTACATGATGATCGCATCAGAGTTTCTGCGACCTGTGTAAGAATCCCGGTTTTATCTTCACACTCAGAATCGGTTACAGTCATCACGGAAAATGAAATCACCCCCGAACAAGCAAGAAAACTCTTTGAAAAAGCTCCGGGGCTTGACGTTGTTGATGATCCTGACAATCAAAAATATCCGATGCCGATCCATACACAGCATTTTGATAATTGTGCCGTTGGCCGAATAAGAAAAGATATCAGCTTTGACAATGCCTTAACATTTTGGGTCTCTGGAGATCAAATCAGGAAAGGCGCAGCATTGAATGCTATCCAAATAGCTGAGCTTTTATAAACCTCAGAGCTTCTTTAGCCTCAAGGGGCAATGAGTTCTCGATTTCAGACGTTTGAGCGACCATCTAAGCCCTGTAACTCACTTGCGAGTACAGGGCTTTTTTATTCTGAATTTTCAGCAACGGACAAAGTTGTGTTATTGTGAAAATCGCAAAAGCCTAAAAGCTACAACCTTGGACTATGACGTGCGGGAGTCACTGAAATGAGGTACGTGCGGTGCCTATTATTTATTTTATGCATAACTGTCTATTTAGCTCTACCGACAAATACTCAGGCAGAAAACCTTCGTTTTACAACCATTGATTACTGTCCCTTTTCTTGCGATCCAACAAAGGAAAACGGCCGAGAAGGTTTTATGACCGATATTTTGCGTGCAGCACTGGAGGAGGCCGGTCATTCCATTGACATAACGCTGCTCCCCTATCTTCGCTCCGTTAATGCCGTGGTCTCCGGAGAATATGATGGAATTATCGTCATCGGTCAGGAAAATGCACCTGACCTCATCTACCCAGATATTTCGATTGGAGTCCAGCGGATCGCCTTCTTTACTCAAGCAGAATCAGATTGGCAATATTCAGGAGTGGCTTCTTTGTCCGATGTCACCGTCGCAATTGTCAGTGGCTATGACTATATCGACAGTGAGCTCAATCGGTATTTTGCAGAACATATTGAATCGGATCGAGTCGTGGTATTACATGGGAAAAGTACCGTAGAGCGCGGCATAAAGATGCTGCAGAACAACCGAATCGACAGCTATTTTGAGGGTGAATACTCCATCTTATACACACTTGAAAAGCTCGGCATTCGTAACCAAATCTCTATTGCCGGATACTCATCCGAAGAGTTCACAGATATCACCGGGTTCAGTCTGCACAACCCCAATTCTACTGAATATGCCCAAATCCTCTCAGACAAAATCCGTGAGATGAAACGCTCAGGAGAATATCAACGGCTTCTCAAAAGCTATGGAATCACAATGGATTGAATCAGTAAAAATCAAGTCATGGGAGCAAAGAATGAATAAAGTCGATAACAATAATCTTATTTTTTAATCGCCCTATTTTTTTATCTTTGTCCCGTCCTGAAATAAGTTTTTTTGTAAAATTCAAAACATCAGACTTGACATTAAATGTGAATTATTGCGTCATGTCTTGAAGGACAATGAATATTTCAAAGCTAAATGAGAAGTCTCGCCAATGAATGCCAACTGGACATCAACGGTCAAAGAAAAACGTAGAAAGCAACGTCGTAACCGCCGTTTGTTGCTCTGTACTGTGTTGCTGTTACTCGCGGTCACGATACGAGCTTTTCTTCCTGAGACGTCACAACAAGACGTGGAACCGTCTTCCGAACAGATCAGTGCTGGAATCGAAGAAATCCCAGCTCAACCGGTCGTGGTCACACCTCCCCACCTGACAATATTTTTACTCACGATATCGCTGCGGGAGACAATCTCAGCGCAATCTTCGACAGTTTATTGATCAACCAACAAAGCATGCTCCATATTCTTGCCGCTGATGAACAACTTCTGGCTTTAGACGTGTTGCGCCCGGGCAATCGACTGACCTTCACTTTGAATAAAACCACCCGCCTTTTGGACAAGATGGAATTGTTTATCCATCCCGGCAAACAGGTGGTTTATCAACGCGTTGACAGCGATCACTTTGAGTATCAGGAAATTGATGTTCCGGGCACATGGCAAGAACAGATCGTCAGTGGCAGTATTGAGGGCAGCTTTATCCTCTCGGCGATCAATGCGGGATTGAGTGAACAGGAAGCAGCCAACATCACCGATCTGTTTGAAGGTCAATTGAATTTCAGCCGCGACCTGCGGGCTGGAGATCAATTTCAGGTAGTGCGCAGCCAACAGTTTATTGACGATGAAAAGACAGGCCAAAGTCAACTTCTCGGGATAAGAATCAGCGGAAAACGTTACCAGCTTGATGGATTTCTATTTGATGATGGCAATTACTACGACCATAACGGTGAAAGTCTGGCGCGGGCATTTCGCCGCTATCCTTTCTTGGGAAAGTATCGCATCAGCTCCCCTTTTAATCCAAGGCGCCGCCACCCGATCACCAAGCGGATTTCACCTCATAACGGCACCGACTTTGCCATGCCGAGTGGAACCCCGGTACTGGCTGCTGGCGATGGCGTGATTACACGGATTAAAAATCACCCTTACGCTGGTAAGTATGTCGAAATCCAGCACGGAAAGAACTACAAAACCCGCTACCTCCACCTGAGCCGATTCAAGGTCAAGCGGGGACAACGGGTGAAGCGGGGACAAAAAATTGCTCTGTCCGGAAATACCGGCCGCTCGACCGGACCACACTTGCACTACGAATTGCACATCAAGGGACGAGTGGTCAATGCAGTCAGAGCGAAGATTCCTATGGCGGCATCGATTCCCAAGGAAAAACGGGATGCATTCCGCGCCAAAGTCGATCAACTCACCGCTTTGATGGAGCATCCAGAACAAAACCAAATTGCCCATGTTGGAGAGAAAGAATCGGATACGACAGAAAGTATGTAAAACCCGCCCACCCCCTCTTCTTTACGAGTCCTGAAATAATTCCCTGACTCTTTTTTGTAGTTTTGGTACGACATCACGTTCAAACCAGGGGTTGCGCCGTAACCACAGATTATTACGTGGCTGGGGTGAGGCAAAGGGATCACCTCTGGCCAATAGTCGCGCCATGAACGGACTCTATCTGTCACTGACATCTTTCCCGCAAAATGGTAAGCATGAGCATACTGTCCTATCACTAAAATGGTTTGCAGTTGCTTAAGATGAGCCAGGAGCTGTTCACGCCACGCTGGAGCACATTCGGGCTGAGGCGGCAGGTCACCCGATTTCCCTGTACCGGGATAACAAAAACCCATCGGCACAATCGCGAACAACGCCTCATCGTAAAATTTTTGTCGTGACACCCCCATCCAATTCCGCAAGCGATCACCGCTGGCATCGTCGAACGGTAAGCCCGATTCGTGAACCTTACTTCCCGGAGCCTGTCCTGCTATCAGAATTTTAGCGCCAGAGTCAAACTGCAGCACCGGACGAGGTCCCATGGGCAAGTGTTCTGCGCAGAGAGAGCAGGCACGAATATCAGCTAATAGCGTTGAAAGATTTTTGGTCAAATCATGTCCAGGCAGAAAGAGTCAGTACAAATAGAATAGCACCTCCATGTTATTCCCCAATCTGGTCATTTTAAAAGGACCAGATATACTTCAGTGTAAGGATATCTAATTATACGTCATGGTCGTCGTCAGCTCATGACATAAGGGAACTGATACGGTTTTGTTGTCAGTAGAATTCTTCTAGCAAGCGAGGTTCTATGGACATTCAACATTCTAATCAACAAATGAAACTCTGGATCTATCTCATGTGCCTGGGCTTTGTTCTGCCCAACTACCCATTTATCCATATTTTTAGCAAAGTTCAACAGTTATGGGGCATTCCACTTTTCCCTCTTTTCCTGTGGGGAAGTTGGCTCGTCACTATTCTTGTCATCTATTCGTTTTCCAGAAAGGTTGTTTTCAAGTAGCTTCAGCGTAAAGGTCCTGGCTTATGGTCCCTGTGACAGTCGTCCTCAGTGTTTCATTCCTCTATATCTGCCTGCTGTTCCTGGTCGCATTTTACGCAGACAGGCAACGGGTTTTGGGGAAGAGTATTGTCTCAAACCCAACCGTGTACGCCCTTTCTTTTGCTGTTTATATAACCTCCTGGGCCATTTACGGAAGTATCGGCAGAGCGGCAACTGTTGGCCTGGATGAGATTGCCCTGTACGTGGGAACCACATTTATCGCTTTTTCCTGGTGGTTGCTGCTGCGAAAAATGGTTCGGGTCAGTAAAGAACAACACCTTGTCACCATGTCCGACTTTATTGCCAGCCGTTATGGCAAATCGACACTGGTTGGAGCGATTGTCACTATTTTTGCGATTATGGGGACACTGCCCTACATCGCTGTACAGCTGAAAGCTGTGGCCTATTCGTACAATCTTCTCACTGTCGGTTCATCTCCAGCCAGTTCCATCTCATCGATTGACGTGGCCTTTATTACCGCCGTGATTATGGCGATTTTCACGATGATTTTCGGTGCCCGCCACCTGGACGCATCTGAGCGCCACGAAGGACTTGTTGCTGTTATTGCCCTGGAGTCTATCGTCAAACTGGTCGCTCTTTTGACTGTTGGCATTTTTGTAACTTATTTCAAATTCGACGGTTTTATTGATATTTTCAACCGCTTCCTGGCTGAATATCCAGAAAGAAGCGACCTGCTACTCATAGGGACGGAGCAACTCCCATATAGCAACTGGTTGACCTTTATCTTCATCGGCATGATCGTGTCTATGCTTCTTCCCCGACAGTTTCACGTTATGGTAGTCGAAAATTCAAAAGAAGAGCATATCAGGGAAACGATGTGGCGCTTTCCTCTGTACCTGTTCCTGATAACCCTGTTTATCCTCCCCCTGGCCCTGGGTGGCATTATTCTGAATGGCGGCGACACAAGTCAGGCAGATTACTACACCATTCTGATCCCTTTACAAGAGGGGAAGCCCTGGATCGCCTTAGTTGTTTTTATCGGTGGTTTTTCTGCCGCAGCCGGAATGGTGATGGTCTCTTCGGTCGCTCTGTCCAACATGATTCTGAATCATCTGGTCATGCCCGCAATTCTGAAAATAAAAACCGAGCAGATCGATATTTCCAGATACCTGATTGGCGTCAAGCATGTGGGGATTATCGTCGTTATCCTAATGGCCTACCTCTATTATCGATTTTTGAGTGAGTCCTATGCCATCACTCATTTCGGGCTAACATCCATGGTTGCGATTACCCAGTTTGCACCTGCTTTTTTCGGCGGGTTGTATTGGGAAGGTGCAAATAAGAAAGGAGCTATCTCTGGACTATGCCTCGGCTTTGCCATCTGGTTCTATACCTTACTGATCCCATTATTTGTCGGATCAGGATGGATTTCAGAAACGGTACTTGAGAATGGACCTTTCAACCTTGCATTGTTAAAACCGACCCAGTTTCTAGGATTAGACAGTCTGGATATCTGGGCACACTCACTTTTCTGGACCCTCTTTTTCAATATTGGTGCTTTTGTCGCCGTCTCCCTCCTGACCAAGGCAACTCAAATTGAGCAGGAACAAGCCGTTAAGTTTGTCCATATTCTTTCAGATTCAAAAATTGCGGCACCAAAAAGACGAATCAGCAAAGCACCAACGGTTACCGAGTTTTCCTCTCTGATGGCAAAGTTTATCGGTGAAAAGCATGCACAAGCAGCAATCACACAATTCATGGATAAAACGCCCCTGACCGATTTTGATATCCACGACCTGAAACGCTTTACAGAAAAAAGATTGTCTGGCTCTGTCGGCGCGGCACCGGCTCGGATTATTGTCGAAAACTATCTGGAAGCCAGAGGGAGTGAAATGGAGGATGTCTTCGATCTCTTTGGTTCCGTAACCATCAGTCGTGATGCCAGCCGCGAACAGTTAGGGATTCTGCATGATGCTGCCAAGATCGTCGGTAGCGGGGCCGATCTGCAAACGATTTTCGACCATATCCTCGAACTGCTACAGGAACAGTTCAAATTTGACCTATGCGTCATCCGTATGCTTGATAGTGGGCGTATGAGCTTAACTGTTGCTAGTCAGGTTGGAATGAGTTCGAAACATCTGGGCGATTCCGAGCGTAAGTTGGATGAAACGACCTATATCGGTGAAGCCTATTTGCGCAACAACGTCATAATTGTTAACGATACGGATCTGTTGGATCGCAGCCAGCCAGCCTTGCTCATCAAACAGGAAGGAATCAAATCGTTTGCCCATGTTCCCATCAGCATTGAAGGCCAAGCCGTTGGTGTTCTATCAACGTTTTCGACAGCGGCAAAAGGAATTTTTTCAGATGAGTTTATCAAGCTGTACAAGAACCTGGCCGGCCAGATCGCTGTTGCCTGGCGTAACGCCCAGCAAATGGAAAAATTAATGGAAGCCAGAGAAAAGAAACGCGAACTGGAAATCGCCAGAACCATTCAACTGGGATTACTTCCAGAGAAAACACCAGAAATCAAAGGACTTTCATTAGCTGGGATCTGTATTCCTGCCCGGGAGATTGGAGGCGATTATTACGATTTCCTTCCTGGTAGCGGAAAGACTCTCGACCTGGTTGTCGCTGATGTTTCAGGACATAGTATCGGTGCCGCATTGACCATGGGCTGGATTCGAACATTTATCAGAGATAAGGCCCTGACTGAATCTGCAAAAACAGCCAGCGAAACAATGAGCGCTATCAACGATTTTTCTACGAAGACTTAACCCGCGCCGAACTCTTTGTCACCATGTTCTTCCTTAAATACGACCCAGATTCTCGAGAGTTGTTTTATGCCAATGCGGGACACAATCCACCATTTATCTACCGCCCGTCATCCAATGCTAAAATCAAACTGGATGCTGAAGGGTTGATACTGGGAATCAAAACAGGCGTAGAGTTTGAAGAGAAAAAAAAAACAGCTGCAAGAGGGAGATCTGCTTCTGCTTTATACCGACGGAATCATCGAAGCCGAGGACCGAGAGGGTCAATTCTTCGGAGACAACCGGCTGATGCAGTTGTTAAAGACATACCATGCCCTCCCGCCGCAGGAGATTATCGATAAAATTCTTCATCAGGTGCGTCTGTTTACAGGGAACGATAATTTCAATGACGATGTCACGCTTGTTATCATGCGCTTGGAAAAGAGTCATTCCCTCGAGAAGGCCCCGGTGACTGATCGCGCTATCAATCAATCCTCGACATAACGAAACCGCAGTGTGGCTTCTCCTTCGTGGATGACCGTTTCCTCAAACATGGAGAGTGGCCTCACCCATAACCCACCTTCGCCGTAAAGAGGACGGTAGACCACCATCTCCTCTTCGGTTTCACTGTGTTTCGCAACACCAATCACATCATACTCCCCACCTTTAAAATGTTTATATTTACCAACTTTTATCATCTGATAAATCCTCTTAAATGACCGTTAGATAAGTAGAATGAAACAATAACCCCAAATCTGAAAACATTGAAACATAACCTATACACACGAAAGATTGCCACAAGATTGGCAATTCTGAGCCGTTAAAAATCCCAAATAGGCATGTCAGAAAAAAGCCCTGCAATCTTATCGAAGTGCAGGGCTTATTATCGTTAAACGGTAATGAACTATGCTTGTTCAATCAAAATGCTAATCCCCAGATCTTCATCATCATTACGGAAGCTATTATAGGCTTGTTCATTATAATCACCGATACCGAGTTCCTTGTCATCCAGTCGTGGGCTCGCAGATGCCTGCTCGTTGTAGTCACCGATACCAAGTTCTCTATCATCGAGGTGAGTAACTCCTGCGATTAATGTCGCGAGGGCTAAAACAGTCCCGAGGATCGATAAAGTGTTTTGTAATTTGCTCATGGTCTTTTCCTTTTCTAAGATGGCTATTGACCAACTGAATGATCAAATAAATTGGTTTGACTTGCTTTTTGTTGGGCTGACTATAGGCCCGCTTGTGCATGAAACAAATGACGCAGATCAATTCCTGACTTTTTTTGTCAGTTTTGTATTTATTTTATCCTATGACCTCTGAATAAAATGACGATTCGTCATTTATTATATTGCACGGGAATCCACGAATATGCAGAGAACCGCTGATCGGATCTTCAAAGTCATCACTGTAGAGTAAGTTCACATTGGAACCATTTTCGGAATATATGTTATGCCCAGACAAACCCAGTTCAGGGCATTCCTGCCACCATCCGTGCTGAGTGCAAAGCACATTAGAAGCAATATCGTCTGAATGTTTTGCCTGCATAGTTATCCGCCCCACCACTGTTTCTAAAATAACCCGATCACCATCGTTAATATTCAAAGACTTAGCTTTCCCAGTGTTGATTTCCACAAAGGGATGGGGATTTTTCTTTCTCAGTGAAGGAACGTTTCTGTGCTGTGATTGGCAATACTCTCTAAGTTTGGCATTCGTCAACAGAAAGGGGTAGCGACTTCTGTCAATCCCACAATCATCGAATAAGTCCAATGGGTTTTTCCATTGGGGAAGAGGCGCTTGTCCAATATTTTTCAGAACTTGAGAGAATATTTCAATTCGCCCCGTCACGCCGTCGAAACCTTTCTGCAGGTATTTCTGGTAGTCTTCCTGCCCCTGTATGAAGATAGGTCCCTTGGAGTTTTTTAGATCTGCTAAGCGATACCCCATTGGCCGAAGCATCTCTTCAAACGCGACATCAATGTTTCCAGACCAGAATTGATCTGAATATCCGAGTCTTTTAGCAATTTCACAAATAATCCAAAGTTCATCCCTACTTTCACCCAGAGGCTCAGAGACTGGTTCGCGCCACTGTAAAGCCCATTTGTTGCCCTCGAAGGCCATCGGATAACCGATTCGACCTATTTCCCAGAAGACGGCCGAAGGCAGAACAATGTCAGCCAACTCTGCCGTTGGATTCATGGCATGATCGATATGGACATAGAAATCCAATTTTTTTATTGCCTCTGCTATTCGTAGACTGTTCGGATTGGCAGAGATGGTATTTGCACCGAATGTGATGAGCCTTTAACCGGATAGGGGGCAGATTCCTCTACCGCAGAGCAAAAGACGTGCGGAGGAAGAGACATGAGAGTGCCGGCAGGTCCGAGTGGATGAATCCCAAAAGCTAAGTTTTTTTCAACCATCGAGGGGGTTATAAATTCAAATCCAAAAGGAAAGTTCAAGGGTGGAATAGGAGAGTTAACGACGTTGCCACCTTTTTTATCATAGTCCCCGGTCAGCGCATAAAATGTACAGATGGCCCTATTCGTCTGGGTAGCATTGATATTCTGCTCGATCCCGTTAAAGGAATACCAGGAGGCTGGGCTGTTCTCGACAATCATCTGCACAGTGGTTAAGAGATCTTCTCCCGATACAGACGTCAACTCTTCGACATAATCCGGCGTATATTTCTCAACGTTCTTTTTCAGGCAGTTAAATACAGTTTCACACAAAACGACACTTCCATCGGCAAGAGTTATTTCTGCCTGCCCTTCCAGATCTGCCCTGATCCCCATCTCTGTCCCCGGAGTATAGTCAACCGGTTTTCCAGTTTCGGTGTTCAAAATATAAAAGATGTCTGAGTTATGCTCACCACATACAGTATCGGATGTTGTCAGTAGATTCCCTGTATCCGATCGAACAAGAAGAGGAGCATTGGTCCATTGACGAACAAAATCTTTGTCATAAAGCTCGTACATGAGCATGGTATGGATCATTCCCAGCGCGAGAGCACCGTCTGTTCCCGGCTTTACCTGAAGCCAAATATCAGCTCTTCGGGCAATATCGGTCGGTCTTGGGTCGATAACAATAATTCGTGTGTTGCCACTTGCTTGCATTTGGTTCCCATATGCGTTGAAAGTGTTTTTAGGATTATGGCCCCAGATAAGTGCACAGCGACTGTTTTTAAAATCGGGCCAGCCAGCGGAAAAACTGTCACCGGGCTTGCCAAAAGTAAAAGCAGAACCATTATCTCTGTGCCAGTTGCAGATATGTGTGGTTGTCATATGGTTGGGAGAACCGTACAAATTAGCTAAGCGTCTGATAAAAGCAGATATTTCCCAAAGAGGCGATGACACGTTCGTCTGGGAAAAAACAAAGGCTTCGGCTCCAAAAGTAGCGCGGATATCCTTCATGTTTTCGGTAATGATCTCCAGTGCTTTTTCCCAACTTATCGGTTGCCATCCAGCATCTTCAGATCCTTTCGGATTCGTTCTGACCAGAGGGGTCAAAAGGCGCTGTTTGGCTGCAACTAATTCAGGACCGGCATGTCCCTTCGGACACAATGGACGGAAAAAAGGATGGTCTCTATCTGCGGAGACTTTTACAAAATGTCCATCCCGAACCTCCGCGATAACAGGACAATTACTGAAGCATTGTGCACAATAAGTTCTTATTTTTTTAATTTCTTTTGCTACCATTACCAACTCCGTTTCTCCCAAGCGTTTAGTAGCTATACACTTAGAATAAAAAAATTTATTTGACAGAAAGAAGACGGGTCAAAAGATCTTCCATCTTGGTGAGAAATTCGTCGATCGTCTGATATTGCTCTTTATTGAGACTATTATAGTATTTATTAAAACCTCCATCCATTGTTTCATGCCAATGTTGGTGGGCAAAAAAAGCCACTTTTCCTTTCGATGTGAGGGTGACAATCGAACGTGACAGATTTTCAGGATCTGTCACTTTCTGCACGAGACCTTTCTGCTCAAGTTGCTGAAGTTTTTGGGAGACTGCGCCTTTTGTAACCCCAACGCTGTTCGCTATACCAGTAACACTGTTGTTGTCATTCGTCCCTATGATCTCAATCAAATGAACATCTGTTCCTGTTAACAGGACGTCTGTACCGAAACTTTTCGGTTCAGATTCAAGTCGTTGGGTCAATTTGGCAATAGAATAGAGATTCTTTGTAATTGTATTCATAATCAAACAGTATAGAACCTAAACACCTTTGTCAATTATGATTATGTAGCCGATCCAATTTTTAAGGGTTGAGGATTTCATTGTCCTTGATAAAAACGACGACTCAATAACTATTCAGACAGGAAATAATGAAAATTTCTTCTCTACCTCTGCCGAAAATGGTATCCATGCTATTCAACTATTTTTAAATGTAGAACATCCAGACGCAGGGACCTCTTAT
>JDSF01000249.1_pt1 | contig 30366 bp, 24 predicted proteins | sample 199441 | NCBI WGS metagenome assembly JDSF01 (sample SAMN02592751, study PRJNA231836) | bioreactor metagenome | isolation source: continuous culture bioreactor denitrification-DNRA | place: Germany: Bremen
GACCCATTTGCGACCCTTAAAGAGAGTTTCGAACTGTGTCAGGGCTGTCACTATGAGATGGTTAACGAAGCCTTTAATAAAGATCGAATTCACTGGCCCGTGGTTGATCAAAAGGGTTGCTTGAATTGTCATTCTCCACATGCTTCGACTGAGGCAAAGTTGCTGAAAGGGAGTATGAAACAGGTTTGTAACAGTTGTCACAGTGATACCGTTGCACGCCAGGAAAGATCTTTGACTAAACATCAGCCGATGGAAGATGGAGAATGCAGTACTTGTCATTCTCCGCATAGTTCCGATAATCCATTTATTCTGACTGAAAAATCGAATGTTAATCTCTGTGGCCAATGCCATGATTGGCAGACCCACTCTACGCATCCGATTGGTGCTGAAGTTGTCGATCCACGTAATCCGAATTTAACCCTCGACTGCCTGAGTTGTCACCGTAGTCATGGGACTGAATACAAACATTTTATTTACAATGAAACGGTCAATGACCTGTGTGTTCAGTGTCATAAAAAGTATCGGAGGTAATGTCGATGAAAAATATTCTTTTACTGATTCTTTGGGGTCTTGCCTGTTTGCCATGCAGTAGGGTAAGTGCTGAGCAGATTAAAATCAAATATGTTGGAAGTATCTATACTGATACTGCAGGTGTTTCGCTTAAGCATCCCGCTGGTGTCAATATCTCTGGAGATACTTTGCTGGTTGCGGATAGTGGGGGCAAGCGTATCCTCAGTTTTCGTTTTAACGATGATGTCGCGACGCCAGATAAAAGTTATTCTGTGCCTGATATGTATCCGTTGATGGTTCAAAAGGCCCGAAATGGTGATTTTTATGTGCTCGACGGTCGTGAACGGCAAATTGTCGTTCTTGACAAGTCAGGTAAGCTGAAGGGGGACCTTCAAATGACAGGTCTCCCTGAGGCAAAACGTATTGTGCCACGGAGTTTCAAGGTTGATGCTGCTGGTCGGATTTTGATTCTCGATATTTTTACAGAACGTGTATTAGTCCTGGATGATACTGGCCTCTATCAGCGACAGATTGAATTCCCTGATAACTATGGTGCTTTCTCTGACCTAGCGATAGATGCGAAGGGTAACATCTTCCTGCTCGATAGTGTTGCCGGAGCATTATACAAGGCGACTCCAGAAGGAGTCTCATTTTTTCTCTGGAGTCACGGGCTTAAGGAGTATATGAATTTTCCAGCTAGCATGGATACTGACGGCAGAGGAAGTATTTTCTTAATAGACAAGCATGGTAGTGGTCTGGCAATTGTTGGTCCTGATGGCAGTTTCTTGGGACGGAAACTTGGGATGGGCTGGACGGACGGGCAACTCTACTATCCAAACCAGATAAGCATTAACTCTAGCGGAAATATTTTTATCGCGGATACTGAAAATCATCGCATCCAGCAATTTAACATCGAGGACTAGCCTCGTGCGGGTAGTGTCTATGGAATTACCATGGTGCTGAAATCCTTAACAAGGTTTTTGTTGTTGTCGTTGATCTCCGTTCTTGGGCTGGTCATTGGTGCGCATACTGCTTCTCCTCAAAAATCGTTACTGAGTGATCAGTGCATTATGTGCCATGTAGAGAGCTATAGTTCACCTCTGCAATTGAGCAATGTCCATCAGCCTTTTTTGAACGGAAATGTCCCATTTGTCACATGCCTGAAGGGGCAGAATCGGTAGTTACATCAACTGGGGACAGGAATCAGTTGACAGGGGTTTTAGTTACTCAGGTGCCATTGTGGCGAAAACAGCAAGTTTTTGGTGGAGAACTTTCAACTGTCCAGCATCAAGTAACTCTAAGAGGTTTAGATCGTGGTGTCGACTATCGGTTTCGTCTTGTAATGACCGATCAACAATCTTCCGTTGTTGCCAGAACTCTGTGGTTAGGGTTCAGGCCAAAAGAATTTCAGCCGAGTGAAACCCGAATAATATATGTTTCTGATGAACTCTCTGGCAACGTTGGAGATGATATGGAACAATTGATTTTGACTGCTCTTGACACTGATACGATGCTCGTCTCTTGGGATACTCGTCGACCGCTCTTCAGTCAACTGGAACTTCAAAAACTAGAAGGCCAGGACTTGCCATTAGACGTTTCTGTCTTAAATGAAAAAAAACAGAGTGATCAGCATCCTCAATTAAGATCGCCTGAAGATCTTGCAATAGAAGCTTGCTACCAATGCCATCCAGAGTCAACCCTTGGGACTTCCCATCCAGTGAAGCTTTATGGCGGAAAAGGTGTCCTGATTCCAGATGAACTGCCGACGGTCGATGGCATGCTCACCTGTGTCACCTGTCATGATCCACACGGGGCAGATGGGAAAATGTTGGTGCGTGAAATTATCAAGACCAAGCTCTGTGTCACCTGTCATTACAAGTTTAAGAACAGCTCTCCAAGTACCATGTTCCAATAGGCTGAAGGAGTCAGTATGAGCGAAGTCAAAACATATAAAAGGAAACTGCTGAACTTTTCGATTAATCGGCACATGCAGTTCAATATGATTGGTAAAATCTGTTTGATCCTGTTTGTCAGTCAATTACTCAGCGGGTTGATCTTTTTCTACTTTTCCAATCAGGAAATCACCGCGTCCTTCCAGATGTTTCATATCAAGGCACGTAACTTCCTTGATTTTCTCTGGCCGGTTGTCGGTGCTTCGGTGTTGATCAGTGTGATAGTCGGTTTTCTGGCCAGTCTTTTTTTTTCCAAAGCCGATCGCTGGGGCGTTGTACCGTATTGAGGAAGATCTGAAAAAGGCAAATAGTGGTGATTTGACTGTGAAGATTAAGCTCCGTGGGGGGATCAGGTTGAACCTGTGGCGAGGCAGATAAATTGTTTATTGGCCGATCAGAATGCACGGGTAGGGCAGGCTCAACAAGCGCTTGCAGAATTGGATGACCTATGCGCTTCGGGTTCTCCTGTAGATGTTGAAAATATAGCAGCAGTTAGAGACCAGTTGAAACAATCTCTCGAAGGTTTATGATTGTTTTAACTGGTTCCCGACAAGACAACTAATAATTGTAATTTAAGGCTCTTGCTCCAGCTAACTTTTTTCTTCATCAGTGTAATACTGATACTTAAAATAGCCAGAAATATGACCCGAAAGAGTATAAACTTCTCTTTCTGAATGGCTCACCAGATGATGTAGCGTGACCCGGAACCGGTTAATCGCGGACAGATAAAACGACTGAATGTGCCTAATCCAGTACCGGTTTTCATCACCCTGATTAGAATTTACGATAATCCATCCTGCCTATGTAAGTGCCGTTGACAGTGTGTCTACGGTTAGTCCGCCATCGCTGGAAACTGTTTGTGCCGAAGTCATAAAATTAGACATGGTCTGGTTGTTCATCAACCCGGAAATTCCACCGACAACTGCGACCAGAAAAAGTTAGATAGAAATTAGTTATCTAGGATCGCCCCTTTGAGATTGCAAAATGGCGAGTGATGATTCAATCTGCCACTTTGGATCATGAAAATAAATCTTCGCCCTAATAGATTTATGACATTTTTGTGCTAAGCAAGCCATGGCTAACACAATCCTAACATTCTCCAGTTATACAAGCTGACGCGATATTTTATCGAACAGTATTGAAAGGACAATCGCAAATATGAGCATAGAATTTCTCCTGATCGGGGTCGTCATCCTGGTCATGATCGCCATCTTCGACATCATGGTCGGTGTGAGCAACGACGCCGTGAATTTCCTGACCCCTTCAATCGGTTCGCGGGTCGCACCCAGGACCGTTATCCTGATCATCGCGACCCTCGGCATCTTGGCTGGAGTGACCTTTTCCAGCGGTATGATGGAAGTGGCGCGTAAGGGGATCTTCCACCCCCAGTTCTTCACCATGCCGGAACTGCTGACGATCTTCCTCGCCGTCATGCTCACCGACATCATTCTGCTCGACCAGTTCAATACCTATGGTCTCCCAACCTCGACCACCGTCTCCATCGTCTTTGAACTGCTCGGTGCTGCCGTCGCCGTGTCGATTTTCAAGATCGTTCAATCGGGGGAGAGCATCGTCACCATCGGACAGTACATTAACACCGCCAAGGCGATCACCATCATCATGGGGATCCTCCTATCGGTGGCGGTGTCATTTGTTTTTGGCGCCTTGGTGCAATTTTTGACCCGGCTGCTCTTTACCTTCGATTACCAACAGAGGCTCAAGCGCTATGGAGCCATCTGGGGCGGATTGGCGATGTCGTCGATCACCTACTTTATCCTCGTCAAGGGAGCCAAGGGGGCAACCTTCATGAGCAAGTCAGATCTGATCTGGATCAAGACCAACTGGCTGCTGATGATGGCCATGATCTTTGTTGTTTCGGTGGTTCTGCTTGCCATTCTCCAGGCGTTGAAGTTCAATATTCTTAAACCAATCGTGCTGGTCGGAACCTTCGCTCTGGCGATGGCCTTTGCCGCCAACGATCTGGTCAACTTCATCGGCGTCCCTCTGGCTGGAGTCCACGCCTACACTTCGGCCATGGCAACCGACGCTCCACTGACCGTCACTATGGGAGCACTGGCCCAAAAAGTGCCGGCCGAAACCATGTATCTGATGATCGCCGGCGCAATCATGGCCTTGACCATGTGGCTGTCGCGCAAGGCCCGCACCGTCACTACCACCTCGCTGAGCCTCAGCCAGCAGGAAGAGGGGCAGGAACGTTTCGAGTCGATCTTTTTGTCCCGTGCTATTGTCCGTTTGGTTCTTGGTACCCTCGATTCGGTTAAGTCGATCTTTCCAGAGAGCCTGCGCAGTACTGTTAGAAAGCGCCTCGACCCGGACAATGCGCCACAAGTCGAGATCATCGAAGGGCGCCCCTCCTTCGATCTGCTGCGTGCCTCGGTTAACCTTATGGTCGCCAGCGCCGTGGTCTCCTACGCTACGTCTAACAAACTGCCGCTGTCGACAACTTATGTCACCTTCATGGTCGCCATGGGGACCTCTTTTGCCGACAGGGCCTGGGGCAGAGAGAGCGCCGTTTACCGGGTCACCGGCGTACTGACCGTGGTCGGTGGCTGGTTCATGACGGCCATCATCGCCTCGACTTCCGCTGCCCTGTTTGCCACGGTGATCTTCTACGGTAACGGCTTTGGTGTCGTGCTATTGACCGCCTTAGCCCTCTTCCTGATTATCAATACCAATCGCAAGCACCGCGCCATGGAGAAAGACGCGACCCAGGAAGAGGTTTTCAACCTTGAAAAGGTCAAGGAGCCGCGTGAGTGTATCGAGACCACTTTCAAGCACATGAGCATTCTGCTCAAAGAGATGCACCAGTCGCTCGATAAAACCCTCGACGGACTTTTCCGCCAGAACTTTGATCCGATTGGAGTTGAACGTAAAAAACTGAGCAAAATGCAACAGTGGTCGAACATCATCATTGCCAACGTATTCAAGGCGATGCGTCTGCTCGACCAGCAGGGGGTTGAGGTTTCACACAAGTACCCACAGACCATCCGCCGCTTGCAGAAACTCTCCGACGGTCATCGCGACATTGTGTTGCGCGCCTACACCCATGTCGGCAACCACCACAAGGGCCTGCTCCCCGAGCAAATCGAAGAGCTTGAACAGGTGCGTAGTCGGCTCGGCGTCATTCTCTCCGAAGTGGAAAAAACCTTCGATAGGATGCAGACCGCCAACATCGGCAAGTTACGCGAACTCGATGCCGAGCTGCGCGAATTCGCTAGTCAGTTGAATGATAATCAGATGACGCGTATCAAGGCGGTCTCCTCTAAGACTCGTCTGAGTATTCTCTATTACGCAATTGTCGGAAACGCGATGATGCTCTCCAAGCAGAACTTGGAACTGCTGGAGATCTTTGATCAGTCTTTTGGTGGGGAGTAGATGCAGATAATGAACAGAGAGAATATAACGAATAATGGTTAGACCACCACACTTTTCCTGCGAAGTTCGCAGGGCGGTGGATGCCGGGGCTCTTTCTGGATAAGTAAAGCGCGTCTTTTAAATTTTAGCAGGTGAGATTAAATCATGATTTTGTAACGGGTGAGGGGGCAGAAAACAGGTGGTTCAAATAAAGGCGGGTTGCCGTAAAGGCTGCCCGCCTTTGATTGTTGTTATTTAAGATTTATCGATCATGAATTTTCTGCAAGAATCTCTTCTATGTCAGGAACACAGCCACCACATCCAGTTCCTGCACCGGTGGCGTCCTGAACTTCCTCGACGGTGGTTAATTGTTTTTCTTTAATGGCTTTGATGATGGTGTCACGATCTACGTCCATGCAATTACAGACTGTTTCAGACATGGTGATGCTCTCCTTTGTTGAGATTAAAGTGTTGATAAAACGGGTAAATGTTCTTGATGTTAAAAAAAGCGTGGCTAAATTTTAACGATTTCAGCCCCTTTATGCTTTATAGCCTATCAGAATTTGGGGGCTTATTAAAAGACCTCCTTCAGTGAAAAGCTAATTTAGTTACATCGCCTTCAGTTTCACTCTTGTTGTTATGCTTCCTTCAGGGGGATTCCAAATTTGCAGGCATCTCAGAAGGTGTCGTGGAAATTTATTCACGAATATTGAAATCGATTGCTTTTTACTGGCTGTCAGGGGTTTTCGATTGACAGCAGAATGGCGCTTAAATAATGTGTGTTTTCGTATGAAGATCGACCTGGGGGAGGGCAGCTTGACAGTGGCAGAGGCGGCGATCACTGAAATGCAATTTTGCATCAACTCAACCAAAAAAGATAATAATTATGAGCGGATTTTACGGGGCAATTTCAAAAGAGGAATGTGTTGACCATGTTTTCTATGGTACGGACTACCATTCACACATGGGCACAAAAAGAGCCGGGATGGTGTTCCATAATGAGAAAGATGGTTTCCAAAGATCGATTCACAGCCTGGAAAGTGAGTACTTCAGGTCAAAATTTGAAGGAGATCTAAAAGATTTTTCCGGAAAACAGGGCATGGGTGTTATTTCTGATACAGACCCCCAACCTATTCTTCTCAACTCGCATCTGGGAAGGTTCGCTATTGTTACTGTCAGTCGAATCGTCAATATCGATGAACTGGAAAAAGATTTTCTGGACAAGAAAAATCATTTTACTCAAGACTTCCATGGAAATGTAAATCCCACCGAACTCATTGCCAATCTTATCTGCGAAAAAGACAGTTTTGTCGAAGGCATTAAGAATGTTCACGATAAAATCAAAGGGTCTTGCTCTCTTTTGATCTTAACTCCCGATAAAATGATCGCAGCCAGAGACAAACTGGGCAGAACACCGGTCGTTATCGGTAAAAAAGACGGATCTTTTGCGGTCGCTTCAGAGACATCAGCATTCCCGAATACCGGTTACGATATTGAATACTATATCGGCCCGGGGGAAATCGTGGAAATGACCGCTGATGGCTATAAAACCATTAAGCCTGCCAATGAGAAAATGCAGGTCTGCTCATTTATGTGGGTCTACTACGGTTATCCGACCTCTTTCTATGAAGGTATCAACACTGAGGAGTGCCGCTATCGTTGCGGAGCTGCCATTGCAAAAAGGGACAATGTTGAGCCCGATTATGTTTGTGGCGTTCCCGATTCCGGTGTCGGACACGCATATGGGTATAGTAATGAAAAGGGTGTTCCTTATAAAAGGGCTTACTCAAAATACACCCCAACCTGGCCACGCAGCTTTATGCCTCAAAAGCAAAATGTAAGAGAGTTGGTGGCTAAAATGAAACTTATACCCAACAATGCAATTATCAAGGACAGTAAAGCTGTTTTCCTTGACGATTCAATCGTTCGTGGCACACAACTTAAGGATAATACGGTCGATTTGAGAAAAGCAGGGATCAAGGAAGTCCACATGCGAATTGCCTGTCCTCCGTTGATTTATCCCTGTGATTTCCTGAACTTTTCACAATCTCGCTCAACCAAGGAATTGGCAACCAGAAAAGCCATTATTCAGCTTGAAGGTGAAGAGACGAATCTGGAGAAATATGCAGATTCGAGTACCCCGGAATACAAAAAGATGGTTGAACTTATCGCTGAGGATCTAGGGATCGATTCACTGATTTTTCAAGATCTTAAGGATTTGGTAGAAGCAATTGGTTTACCCAAAGAGCAACTCTGTACCCATTGCTGGGATGGTTCGAGTTGTTTTTAGGGAATGAGTTGAAAAATTAGATTATACGGGATGCCTGACGAGGTTGGAGAAAAAACTCCCCTTAAGGAGTCTTGCTATGAGTCAGAAGTCTTGGAACAGTAAAGCCCCGGCCACAGGTCTGGGGCTTTGCTACAGCAGTCGCTTATGAGATGGAAAAATGTTTAGTTGCCACGTAGCGATTCTCTCTCATAGAATCTGTTCCAATTGAATTTGATTTCCGCAGGTATCATCCAGAATAGCCATGATCACCCTTGGATTGCTTTACTCGTACACACTGATATTCCTGCAACGAAGCTTGGCACTATAAATTCGGTCTGTATTTACATTTTTCTTGCCGCATTTGCGTCTCTAAATTACGGAGTTATGAATAGTGACTCAATGATTCCATGTTGATGGTCAAAGCTTTTAGGCTTGCTCCTCCCGACAGGAGCTGATACCTTTTTTCGGTCAAAACTCATCAAATCTAGACCCAAAGCAAAGTAGATATGAACCGTTTCCAACTTCTCCGCTATTACATTTCACAATACAAATTATCCTACGGATTGGGGCTTTTGTTCATTTTTGCCACCAACTGGCTGGCGGTTACAATTCCAACTTATTTGAAGCTGAGCGTGGATATCCTTAGTCAGGGCAAAGATCATCTTCGGTCAAATTTGGATGAGTTATATCATTATTTGATTGTGATGTTCGTCCTTGCACTATTGGTCATTGTGGTTCGCACCTGTTCGCGCATCTTGTTTTTCAATCCAGGTCGATCGATAGAGTACAAACTGAAAAATGATCTTTTTACCCATCTGACCAAGCTGCAAAGAGACTATTACGACCGGAACGAAACGGGGAGCATTATCTCCCGGTTGCAAAACGACATCACCGGAGTGCGTCTGATCTGCGGCTTCGGCATGATGCAGTTTTTCAATATCATCGCCAGTTTGTCTCTGACCCCTTACAAAATGTGGGAGCTGTCCCCGCGCCTGACTCTCTATTGCGTCGTGCCGGTGCTGATGGTCTTTTTGATTGTGCGGATCGGGATGAAGGTGGTTGTCGGACACACCAGAGAGAGGATGTCCCGCCTGCAGTCACTCTCGGCTTTTATTGTTTCCTCTCTGTCGGGGATTGATGTCATCAAGAATTATGGTCTGGCCGATTGGAGCGAAAAGGAATTTGATCAGCACAACCAGGGCCTGTTGAACCAATCGCTGCGCATCTCCTTCGTACGCTCGTTTTTAATGCCAATCCTTTCCAACCTGGAAAATATCTTGAAGGTTCTGGTGTTGATGGTGGGCGGCATATACGTCATTCAAGGTGACTTCACCATTGGCGAAATGACCGCGTTCATTGCCTATACCGGGCTGTTAACCATGCCGCTGATGGGGCTAGGCTGGCTGACCACGCTTTACCAGCAGGGGATGGTGGGGATGACCAGTCTGGAAACCATCATCAATGCCAAAACACCGCATGAGGGTATGGAGAACCTAGCTGCCAAAACCAGGAAATCCCTGTTTGATAAGGGTTTGACCGTCAAGAATCTGAATTTTGCTTATAAGGGTGAAACGGTTCTGACCGATATCAGCTTTTCCATCCTGCCGGGGCAGACGGTGGGGATTTTGGGAAAAATCGGTGCGGGAAAGACAAGCCTGGTCAACTGCCTGAATCGTTATCTGGAACCTCCGCCCGGGACGGTGTTCCTGGGGGACAAAGATATCCTGAAGCTCTCCTTCGAAGATTTAAGGCGCTCAGTACGCACTGTGAGCCAGGATGTCTTTCTGTTTTCAGAGTCGGTGGAGCAGAATATTCTGTTCGGTCAGGAGGCGACGGAGCATCCGGGAGAGGAAAAGGTCCAGAATGTCGTCTATGAATCGGCCTTGCGGGATGAAGTAGAGCACTTCCCCGAACAGCTCGACACTCTGGTCGGAGAAAAGGGGATCATGCTGTCTGGTGGGCAGAAGCAGAGGATCAGCCTGGCCCGATCGATGATGGAGCCCTGTGATCTGTTGATTCTGGATAATGTCCTGTCGGCGGTCGATTATGAAACCGAGCGCTTTCTGCTGGGAGAGATTCTGAAGCGCAAGCACTCCAGATCTCTGCTGATTGTTTCGCACCGGGTGCAGGCTCTGGAAGGAGCGGACCTGATTCTGGTGCTGGATGAGGGAAACCTGGTAGATCAGGGCAAACACAATGAGCTTATTGGCCGACCTGGTCTCTACCAGCAGACCTGGGAACTGCAGAAGGCACAGCAGTCATGAAAAACAACACCAAACAATCGGACTGGCAATTAATCCGGGGATTTTTTGCCTACATATCGCCCTACCGTAAGTGGGTGATTTACAGTCTTCTAGCTGTCCCTTTTTCCATCGCTGCGACCCTGCTCAATCCCTGGCTGCTGGTCAAGATCGTTGATGACTATCTAGTCATCGCTGAAGTCAAGGGGCTGATCTTCATGGTCTCTCTTCTGGCCGGGGCGGTCGTCGTCAACTATATCGCCGATGCGGTTTACACCTACAATCTCCAGCGCGCCGGACAGATGGCTCTCGCCGACATGAGAAAGGACCTCTATCGTCACAGCCTGACACTGCCCCGGAAGTATTACGACAGCACACCTGTCGGGGTGACCCTCAGCCGTATAACCTCCGATGGCGAGGCGATTGGCGAATCGGTGGCGATCGGGGTACTTTCCCTGATCACTGATATCATCAAGACCATCGCCCTGTTCGCCTTTTTATTTTATCTCTCCAGGCAATTGGCCCTGGTTATTCTGTGCATCCTGCCGCCGGTCTATTTTCTGGTAAACCGGCTCAGGAGCAAGCTGCGGGTTTATTACAACGCATCGAGAGAAGGGCTGGCCGCTGCCACGGCCTACCTGCAGGAGTGCCTGAACGGCATTAAGACCATCCAGCTTTATGCTGCAGAGATGAAGACCGTCCGCCGCTTCAAGCAAAAAAAACCGGCGTTTTCTAGAGGCCCAGACCAAATCGAATATCTATGACTCGCTGCTTTATTCGGTGATTGAAGGGCTGACCACCGTGACTATGGCGGGAATCATCTGGATCGGGACCGGCGGTATTCTGAAGGGGGTTGTGACCATCGGTGTGTTGGTTGGTTTTATTAACACCCTGAATCGTCTGTTTATCCCCATTCGTGAATTTGCCCAGCAAATCTCCCTGATTCAGCGGGCACTTTCGGCCCTGGAGCATATCGACCGTCTTTTTGCCGAGCCCTCGGAAAAAGTACCGCTCATCCCCCTCGCAGGTGGTGACTGTTTGGGTTTTAAAACGCTGGACTTCGAGGGTGTCGATTTCTCATACAATGAGGGAACCCAGGTCCTGGATCGGGTCTGCTTCAGCCTGAAGCGGGGAGAAAACATCGCCATTGTCGGGGCCACCGGTTCCGGCAAATCAACCATCCTGAGGCTGATCACCAAGGCCTATGACAACTATAAGGGGAGTATCCGGCTCAACGGCAGGGAATTGCGAGAACTTTCCAAGACCGACCTGTTCTCCTGCACTACCCTGATGCAGCAGGATGTGTTTCTGTTCAATGAAAGCATCAGATTCAATATCTCCTTAGGCCGGGCAGGGATTGGTGAGCAGGAAATCAGAGATGCTGCCGAATTTGTCTATGCGGACCGGTTCATTGACCGTTTCAAGGAAGGACTGGATTACCGGATCATTGATAACGGTAAAAACCTTTCTGCCGGGCAGTCTCAGTTGATCTCTTTCGCCAGGGCTATTGCCGGTGGCAGCGATCTGATTTTGCTCGACGAGGCAACAAGCTCGGTCGATTCCGTAACCGAAAACCTGATCCAAAAGGCCACAGCTCGAATCTTCAAGGAAAAAACGGTGATTGCCATTGCCCACCGGCTCTCGACGATCCAGCATTCCGAATTGATTCTGGTTATGAAGGAAGGGCGCATTGTAGAACAGGGTAATCACCAAGAATTGCTGCAGCAGAGAGGCTACTACCTGCAACTTCTCAAACGAATGGAACAGCAGGAAACCAGCTAAGCTCCATTCGGAAATTCCAGATGGATATTAGCGTCAGTTTCTGATTTGGAAACCAACAATTTTACGCAAGGTCAAGGAGATCGAGCATTTGAGCGGAGGCGTAGTGCTTTACGTCGCACAATAAAATGTGAAGATTGACGCTGAGATTGTGGAAAAGGGCGGTTTCCGGACAGAAACCAGCTAAAGTTACATGACAATTCATAGAAAGAATGAGAAGGACAGGACCTCAAGCGGATGGAAGTTGCTTGTAGGAGGGGCAACCCAGATCTTGTGAACTGATCTGAATAGTCTGTAATAGTCGTTTACATATGTGGAGTTTCAAGCTCTTTGAAGTGAGATCAGTTCCGCCTTTTGTATCCCTCACAAAATTCGTCAAAATGGCTTTCGCAGGTCTGAAGAATTATGATAAGAGGAAAACGCATGCAACAAATGGCAGATTTGATCGGGGTGTTCACCCAGTCTATGACTGGAGAAACTCCCGCAGTAGCAGTTCCTTATTGGAGGCCGAGAGCTTGTAATTGAATCTTCTGGTATTACTGCTGACCTGATCGACCTCTTCGGTGAACATATTGATTTTCAAGTCGGGGTAGTTCAGTCCTTCGAGCAACTTGTAGATCTGGGCGCTGACCTCGTCGTCGGTCAGAGGGCGGTTGTCTGCTTCGGCTGCCATCTTTTTGCTGTAGACTGAGCTCTCGGTCGGGTTGATCGAGAGCAGGGTCAGGTAGTCGATGTCGATATTGTGCAACAGCTCCAGGGTACCGCTGACATGTTGCTGCGAAAAACGCAAACCGCCCGCACCCGGCATCAGCATGGCGGATGTTTCTATCTCCGCCTCGGCCAGTCTTTTTGAGGCTTCGATCATATCGTCACGCGTACAATCCTTGCAGATATAGCGCAAAACATCATCTGAACCGCTCTCCAAGCCCCAATAGATTAAGCTCAATCCTGCGTCCTTCAATCTTTTCAGCTCATCGGGTGATTTTTCCAATATCGATGCGGTTCTGCCGTAAAGAGAAATCCTTTTGGGAGCAAAGAGTGCGCTGACGTAGTTCAGTACTTTCAGGAGCAGCTCTGTCTCGACACTCAAAGAGTTGCCGCTGCCGATGAACAATCGCTTGATTTTCGCTTTCTCAGAGCCGATCAAGCCAATGACACTGTCGGTGTGTTGCTTGAACTGTTCAAACGACTTGGCCACAGCTGTCATGCCCGAATATTCGGAACAGAAGGTACATTTGTTGTAATCGCATCCGGTTGTCAGCTCCAAGCGCAGGACATGTGGTTTTCTTTCCGATGGTGGTGAGGATAAACTGTGTGAGCTGAACAGGCCTGTATCCTTGTAGGTCGCGTCCAACTTGGGGGCCAGAGCAGAGAAGATGCGTTCAGGCACACCAATAAATTCCTCAGCACTAACTTTTACGAAGCCTTCATCGATGAGGAATTGAACTGCGGAGTTCGCTGCATGGGCGTAAACGGAGGCATCGATACGTGTTTTCATCGCCCTTAACATGGAATCGTTAAAATAATATCGAGCAATGCCAGCAATATTATGGTGCCTGTCCAGCAGTTCATTCAGATTTAGAATCTCAAGCTCTGCATCAGGGACGTCTATGGAGACGACATCAGTATTGTAACGGCCAGGGAAGGAGTAGAACTTGACTTTGGACTCATCCTCAAATTTTTCTGTGATAATTCCTTCACTCCCCGGTTGAACACAGCTAACTTTACTGTTCAATTTGACACTGACCCTTGTGCCGCTTTCTAGATTAGTAGAAACTTCGGATTGAATGGATTGTGCCAGGATCGGCGATAACTGTTTTTCGAGGTCTTCGAAAGAGACCTTGCTGTGAATGTCGTCAGGAAGATCTATTGGTTGATTAATTCTTGCCTTAAGAGTCGTTATCGCTTTTTTTGCCACTCCAGATTTGTCATCCGATGTATTGAACAGGGATTGAAGCTTATCAACGTAGGGAAATAGGCTGGAAATGCCATGGTTGGTAAATATACGAACTAACTTGTCCCTGTGGATTCTTTGACCGTTGATCTTACCTAGCATCCACAACAGATCTTTATGAGTAATATACATATCTACGCCCGATGTTGTGATTTTGACTCCAGCTTAATCCTGACGACTGACTCTTTGTCCAATTTACGAGGGCCTTCAATGGAAGAACAATCGGCTAACCTTCCAGCGGGCGCATCGGTGTCACGGTGATCCCTTTCCTACAATTGGGGCATTGATAGATTTCACAACCGGTACAGGCGAAGCAGTTGCCGCAACTTCTTTTCAGAGATTTTTTTAAATGTTTTTAGAGCAATGTTTACAATGAACAGTTTCCATCTTTCAGTCACCATGAATCTCTATTCAGATTTTCCTCAGGTTGTTTTGTTCTTCATCAAGCCAACACCGACAGCGAAAATAACCAGTGTTACAATCAAAAAGTGGATAAACATATCTTTTTGGATGGCACCCCAGATAATGTAAATAGAGCCACATCCGGCTAGAAATGGACAGATAAAACGGCTGACAGGGCCCAGGTCTGTAAATGTTTTCATGACCCAGATGTAAATTGAAATATAAATGACGTACAAAAAAGCGATCGGCAGTTCTGAAATGTCCATGAATTGTCCCCACCAACCGGCAAAGTTACCGTACCAGACGATCATCCAGAAGCTGGATAAAGCGTAGCCGAGCAAGGCCGAATTAGTTGTACTGTTGGTGGTCGGATTGACTCTTCTGAACAGGGCTGGGCATGGGCCCATGTTTCTTGAGGCAACGGAATACATTCCCCGGGCTGATGCCATGCTCAGGCCGTTCAGGGTTCCGAGACAAGAAATAATAACAAAGACGGTCAACAGGGTTCCACCCAACCGGCCAAAGACCAGGGATATGACCTGAACGGGGGCGGCATCTCCCTGGATCAAAACCTGATCATTGGTCAATACTCCGGAAATCCCGATATAGTAGAGCATATAGATGGAAACAACAGTAATCGATCCTACGACAAGTGCTTTTGGCAGTGTACGTTTGGCATCCTTAAGCTCGGCGTTGATAACTGTCGCAATAATCCAGCTTCATAAGCAAATGCTGTTGACAGTGTGGCAACGGCCAACCCACCTCCGCTGGAGATAGTCTGGGCTGTGGTCATAAAGTTTTCCATTGTCTGGCCATTCATCACCCCGGCGATGCCACCAACAACTGCGACCAGAAAAAGTGGAATTAACTTGATGATGGTGGAGGTGACCTGCCACTTACCCGCCAGGACAGGGGAAAAGTAATTCAATAGGAAAAATAGGGTCATATAGATGAATGACAATGGCCAAAGCTGAGCTTTTATGTTGAGGAGGCCGACTGTGTAATTGGCAGAGACCCAGGCTAAAACTGCGACCAGGGCCGGATAATAGATAAATGTCATGAACCAGGCGACGAGATAACCTGCCTTCTCGCCATAGGCCTGTTCAAAGTAATCGACAACGCCGTTGACCCGTTCGATTCGCGTGGCGATCTTTGAAAATACGTAGCTGTGACAACCATGATTGATCCACCAATCAGCCAAGCGAGCAGAGCTGTTGGCAGGTGCCCGCCCGAAGCCTTAAGGACATCGTCCGCCTTGAAAAAGACTCCTGAACCGATGACAATCCCCACAACCATCGCGGTCGCTGTCCAGAATCCATATTTTTTCTCTAAATTTTCCATAATTGCGTATGTTCCTATTTTAATATCCCGATAGATTTTTGATCTTGCTTAGTCATATTGTCTGACACGGTTTCTTGCCTTCATTGAAGATAAAAGTCCAGCATTTTATCTTCTCACAGGAAGAAGCAATAAAAAAAGACCAGTGTTCAATATGTTTCTTGGAATTTGTCGTTGACCACACTGAATTGACTTCACTGGATCTATCCAAACGTGTAATATGACCAGTTCAATTTTGACAAATTATTCTCATTCTTTTAAATAGATTCATAGGAGGAACTATGTCTGTCAACAAGGTTATTCTGGTTGGAAACCTGGGCAAAGACCCTGAACTTCGTTATACACCGTCTGGTGCCGCAGTTGTGACATTTTCAATCGCGACAACTGAACGTTATAAAGACCGAGAAGGAAATCGCCAGGAAAAGACAGAGTGGCATAATATTGTTGCCTGGAGGCAACTGGCAGAAATTTGTGGAAAGTTCTTGCACAAAGGTAAGCAAGTTTATATCGAAGGTAAAATCCAAACCCGTTCTTACGATGATCGTGATGGTAACAAGCGCTACATCACTGAAATCGTCGCCGATCAGATGCAGATGCTGGGTGGCCGTGATGACCAGGGTGGAGGTCAGCAGTCGGGCGGTTACGGTGGTGGCCAGCAGCAAGGTGGTCAGAATTACAATCAAGGAAATCAAAATCAGGGCGGTACGCAGAATAATCAAGGCAGCCAACAGCAGGGTGGTGGTTTTGAAGAACCTGTGTTTAATCCTGATGATGAAATCCCCTTCTAGGTCCCCTACAATATAGATTGTTAAATAGAAAGCCGTTAACACTGATGTTGACGGCTTTTTTGTCAAAAAAAATCTACGTTCTTATCTTAAAGGGCGTCTCTATTCATTTTGTGAGCTTAAGGATGGATAGAGATAATATGAGGAATAGCAAGAGCATGCAGCTAAAACTGACTTCAAAAGCACAAGATATTATTACTGCAAGCAATGAGAGTGTCACGGTTCGCCTGGAGCAGAAGATCTGCTATGGCTGACGGGGTACAAAGTCGAAAGACCTCCCATCCGTGCGATGGGGATGTCCTGAATCATCGGAAATCAGTGAATATGAACAAGTAAATATTGATGGAATCACAATCTATGTTCATACGACGATTAAATGCGGCGAAATGACCCGTATCGATGCATTGAGTGGTCAGGATGGTGCCAAGCTTATGCTATTGGGATACATCGATTAAGATTTAACGATTATCTTTGTTATAACTGCTAAAGTTTCTATCAATACAATCGGGACAGATACTATGTGAAAATAAAATATCTGCATATTGTTCCATATAACGTTCCAGTTGGCTCCAGTAGCCATCGTCTTCTCTGATTTTATGGCAGTAACTGCAGATTGGTAGGATTTCTCTCAGTGTATCGACTTCCTGTAGGGCTTTTTTCAAACCTGCAATAACAACTTCTTTCTCTTTCTTTGTCTGGTTCAGCTGTTGGATAGTTTTTTCGAGATTGAGCTGCTTTTTCTTCAATAGTTGTTCGTTCTCTTCCATTCCATAGCGATATCTTATCCGCGAATATTCGATCCAGAAGGTTATTGTACATATCATTAGGTAGGTCAGGGCAAAACGAATTTTAAAGTCTACAAAGTAGAAAAAACTATTTGGTACAATAGCATCTGATGAAAAAATGGCTAAAAGGGAAAGAAGTAGGCCCATGCTCCAGAGGGTGCCTTCATAGCGTTCCATCAATAACAATGAAACAAGTGGAAAGAGGCAGCACCAGAGAATGGCTTCTCCTTTGGCATCGAGGGCTGTCGTATAAATCAGCATGAGTCCAAAAATAAAAATATTTAAACGGTAAACAAAAGGTCCTTGTCCTGTTTTCCATATATATAGCCAGCCCCAAACTAAGCTTGTTCCTGCTATGAAAATGAGTAAGCTGATCTCGTGGTGGCCGCTGAGAAAATGGGCTGCCCCAAACAAAAGCATCGTCGGTATCCCGAGCAGAGTGAAAATCGAATAATTTAAAAATCGATTCTGTTTTTCGCTATCTACATTTTCTTCTCTCCACAAAGATAGAAGGCCGGAGTAGTATCTTTCAATTTTCAGAAATTTAAACATGGACTAAGTCCTTTAGACTCTATTGGGATTACTGTGCCTTCTGTTGTAACTCTGATTACAGAGGTTATAAAAATTATGTTGGGCCAGTTTTTAATAGGTTGTGGTCATTGGCGACTCCAAGTATGGAGTGAGCGACTGGTTTGTCAGTATCAACATCTCCAGGTCTTCTATCGGTAGTGCTTGGCTGAAAAGAAACCCCTGACCGACATCGCAACCGAGATCGTGCAATATCCGATATTGATCCAAGGTTTCTATCCCTTCAGCAACGACATTCATTCCAAGCACATTTGCGAGAATTGTGATTGATTTGATGAATGATATTTCAGGACTGTCTGCTTGAATATTTTTGATCAAAAACGATCGATTTTAATTATGTCGATAGGGTATTTGGTTAAATGTGCGAGAAAAGAACAGTCTGATCTTAACTCAGAGATCGAGATGGAAACCCCCATTTTTTTCAGCTGATTCAAGCTGGTAAGCGCCGCCTCTCCTTGATGGACTAAAGATTCTTCAGCTAGCTCAATTTCAAGCAGTGTTAAGTCCCGTTCTGAATTGCCAATGATCTGTGAAATGATTTTTTCAAGTTGCTGTATTTCCAGTTGTTTAGTGGAAATATTGATCGCAGTGCGTAAGCTTGGAAGCTTTTTTTTTCTGCCATTTTCTCTGCATCGTTCTTATGTTTTGACTCGCCCATTCTGTAAATGGAACGCCCAACCCTAACTTTTCAATAATTGAAACAATTTGTGTTGGTGGAACCATTCCCATGGTTGGATGAGTCCATCTCGTGAGGCTTTCTAGTGCAACTATTTTGCCATTGTGTAAATCAATTTTGGGTTGATACCAGAGTGAAAAATCATTGTTTTCAAAAGCTTTCTGGATGTCGGTTTCAAAGTCTAGACGATCTGTCTTTGACAAGGCTCCCAAGTGATTTTCTTCAGCTTTTTTTGATTTAATTTTTTCCGAACGTACCCGTACTAATAAACGTGAAACCAACTCTTTATTGTCAAACGAATTCGAGGGGGCAGAGTTTATTATGCTCCTGAGTCTTTTCACTTGAGGCTGCTCCTGTTTGAGCTGGTTTACTGTTTCGGCAACGAGAAAATGATTCTCTTTAGACGGTGATCGAATTTTTTGTGGACCGGTTTTTATTGAGAATTGATTTCTTCTCAGGAATCCATTCTTTAAGAATCTCTTCGATTTCATTACGTCCGAAGGGTTTACTGATATAGGCATCCATCCCCACAGCTAAACAAGCGTCACGATCACCGCTCAATGCATTAGCAGTCAGAGCGACGATCGGTATATGCTGAGAACTGCCTGCTTCAGCTTCCAATCGTCGAATTTGTTTGGTGGCTTGGTATCCGTCCATTTCAGGCATCATACAATCCATGAAAACGAGATCGTATCTGTTGGCCAGATACGCAGTCACAGCTTCGTGTCCGTTTATGACCATATCAACCTGGCAGCCGAGCTTATGCAAAACACCCCTGGCAACCTGTTGATTGACGAGGTTATCTTCTGCCAGAAGGATTTTCGCTTTGTACTTCGTGACCGTATTCTCCAAATTGTTCTGGGTGATTATCTGCTGGCTGGTTTCATGTGTTCCATTGTTGAGAGCAAATAAGCTACGATAAAGATTTGACTGGCTAATTGGCTTGGTCAGGTAGGCTTTGACCCCTGCGTTTTTTGCTAGTTGAGCATCGCCACGGATGCTTGCAGTCATCATTAACAGTATTTTTGCTGTGTTGATTGCGGGGGTCTGGTGGATTAATTGCGCTACTTGTAAACCGCTTAGGTGAGGCATGTTCATGTCGACGATGACGATGTCGAAGGGGTGTCCATCTTTGGCTGCTGAACGTAACTTTTGCAAACCATCAAAACCATTTGGTGCACTATCGGGAATCATGCCAAAATCAGTCAACAGGCGAATTAGATGTGAACAGCTAGTTGGATTGTCATCAATAACCAAGCAACTAATATTTTTGAGGTTTTCACCCTTTACTGATCTCGTCTCAGGGCCAGCAAATGACTGAGTTAAGGGAAGTTCAAACCAGAATGTAGATCCTTGACCGTACTCACTGGAGATAGAAATATGACCACCCATCAGTTCAACTAATTGTTTTGAAATGGCTAATCCTAAACCTGTTCCACCATATCTTCTGGTTGTTGATTCATCTGCTTGGGTGAATGGTTGAAACAGATTTTTTTGCTCTTCTTGTGTCATGCCGATACCGGTGTCTCTGACCGAAAAACGTACTGATTTGTCGCCATCAGGATTTTCAACCGGTTCGATTTTGAGATGAACCTCTCCACTATCGGTAAACTTGATTGCATTTGACAGTAAATTGGTCAAAACCTGGCGTATCCGACTAGGGTCTGCTTTGATATTGGATGACGTATCAAAAGTAATATCAACAATCAGTTCAAGGTCTTTCGCGTGAGTACTGTGCGCCAACATTTGTGTAATTTCATCAGTTAGCTTGTGAAGATTGAAATTGATTACTTCTATTTCCAGCTTGCCCGCTTCGATTTTAGAAAAGTCGAGGATGTCATTAATGATTGTCAGGAGAGATTCTCCAGAACTTTTAATCGTACTCAGGTGATTGCGTTGATCATTGGTGAGCTCAGTATCTGCTAGGATGTCAGACATCCCTATAATTCCATTCATGGGGGTGCGTATCTCGTGACTCATATTTGCTAAGAATATTGATTTGGATTGACTCGCAGCTTCAGCAGAATCTTTGGCATACTTTAGATCTTCTACGACGCCTTCCAGTTTTTTATCTCGATATTGAATTTGATTTAACATCTCGTTGAAACCATCAAAGAGGATACCTAGTTCATCGTCACCCATTTTTTTTGCTCGAGTGGTGTAGTCTTTGTTGATTGAAATTGCATTTATTGTTTCCGCCAAGTGCGCGATAGGGGCAGAAATCAACCTCTGTAATCTGGACGCAAGAATATAGGCGATCAGCATGATTGACAGTAAGCCACAGCTGGAAACGATGGCGTAGTAGATTAAGCTTTGATACAGACGGTCGAGATTAGTTCGGATGATGATCTGGCCAATTGTTTTTTTGCCGAGACGGATTGGACGAGTGAGGTCAAAATAGTTCAGGCTGAGAGAGTAGCTTGAATTATTAGCTCTAAAATGTTCAATATTTTGTTGGACATATGTTTCGATGTTTAAATCGGTATCGTTTTCTTTTAAATAATGCGCAAAGACTGTTTGATCCGAAGTCAGTATTGCTGCGGCAATTATATTTGGCTCGACTTTCAGAGCTGATAGGATTTCTGTTCCTGTTCGCGGGTCGTCGAAGGTGATGGCTGCTGTACTGTTTGTCCCTAAGGCATCGGCAAGGGTGCCGATGTTACGAATCAAGGTAGCACGGTAGGAAAAGTACTTCTCAATTGTTGCCAGACCAAATCCGATGCTTAATAAGAACAGACTGAGCCCCATGATGATGAGAATCAACTTTCTTTTAATCGGAATGTCACAAAAATTAATCATGTGGAGTGCTTTCAATATGTTTAGCCAGCTGCAACAATTTCGAACTGAATACCAGATTATTCTTCTTGGCCGCAGATGGATTCAAACCAAGGTGCAGCTTGTTATTATGGATTTGCAGGTTGACAGCACCACCCGCTGATAGAAAATTGGAGTAGTCCGAAACCGTGAGGATTCCTCGCTTGTCAACTTTTTCAATGATGGTTGACATTGTGTTGGCAAACCCAGAGGTGATAAATAAAATATGAGATGATTGCAAATTTTTGATCGAGTTTATACGTCTTACAATAATGGGATAGTCTCCAACCTTTTCGTTCTTGGTAATCTCCTCAAGGTTTCTTCCAAATTTGTCATTACCAAGGATGGTAATGACAAATTTTCTGTCAGTTTTATTAAATGACTCTTCCGGCCAGAAGATGAAGAAAGCGAGGTTGTATAGGAAGACGGACTTAACTTGATATTCGTCGAATTTATCATGAGTCTGAGCCGCAGCTCCGACCTGTATTGGATGGTGCAACACAGAAATGATAACAATCATTATTGTTATCATTTTGAGTGAATTATGGATAAGTGTACTCCGCATCAGATCTTTTCCCGCGCCTAAAATGTGTATTTCAGTTCAGCAAAAACATTTCTAGGAACATCACCGGTGACGAGCCCCAGGCTATCGAAAAATTCACGGTGCTGATCATCAAAAAGATTTTCAACTTTAATACTGATTTCCCAGGGGGAAACGGGGTTCCAGCCAAGTCTGATATCGCACCTGAGATGTGCCGGAACCTTATAGAAACTGCTGAAATAAAAGAGATTCGTGTCCAATTCAAAGTCAAAGGGCAGATCATAGTATGAGCGTAGGCTCGCTTGGTGTTGCGGGGTTTCGTCTTCAGCATTTTCACCGATGGGATCACCCTCAGCCTCGGTATGGTGTAAAAATGCTTCCAGCCAAGAGTAGCTGCCTGCCAGGCGCCAGTGCCTTGTCACCTGCCAGGTTGCAGCAATTTCCAGACCGAATGCTTCTCCTGTCATGTTGTTGGCGATAAAGACAGGGATATCAATCAAAATATTTGATGGGTTTGAGCTGTCGATGCTCGGAGTTGATGCATCTTGAGTTCTTAGATTTTTGAAATCGTTATAAAAAAGTGCAACGTCGACAGAAAAATCTTTTGATGGTTGGGTTCGGTAACCGAGTTCATAAGCGATCAACTCTTCCGACTTAAAGTTGGGGTTGCCCGTGACATTCATACGCATTGTTGCAGGGAATGTCATTGGTCCTAGATTCACTGTAGATGCTATTTGAGCAATCGTTGCAGAAAGGTCGCTATCTGCTCGAGAAGGTGTGCGCACAGCACGAGAGACAGCACCCCAGAGACTTTGCCTTTCTGTCGGTGCCCAGACCATGCGGAGTGTCGGCTGGATTTCATAACCGGTATAATCGTTATGTTCCATCTTGCTGCCAATGATCAGATGTAATTTATCGTCAAGGAAGGCAATATCATCTTGCAGGAACAGATTGACGACTTCAGCATTTTGTGAGCTTGGGCGCATCTCACTGGCAATCCCTGCTGTTGTCTTGTCTGTGGTATAGCGATAGCCCCCGCCCCAGACGATATTGTGATGGTCTAGCTTTTCGATATAGTGATTGAAGGCAATATCATAGGTTGTGCGGCTTTGATTTAGAAAACCATCTTTTCTGTGTGAACGATCTATATAGCTTTGCAAGCTCCAGGACGAACTGGCGCTCAAGGGCTGTTCCCAGAGAAGTTGCAGATTGCCACCTGACAATTTAACATCTGTCTCAAAATCGACGCTATCCCCCAGAGTCATAATCTGATCAGAGCGACCTTTGAATATGTCTCCTTGAATACTCAAGGATCTATTGTTTTGTCCGTCCCAATCTAAGCGAAAACCAGCTTTTTGATTGTCCCACTGATCAGTATGCTCTCCGCTTTTTTCATCGTGAGACTCAAAATTATTACGATCCAGATGCTTAGCATAGAGACGATATGAGAGCTGTTGACCAGCATGGCCAAAGCGTGCATTAACGCTGGATTTGTCGAGAGAACCTGCACCTGCAGACAGGAATGTACCCGCGGTTTCTTCTGCCTTTTTGGTAATAATATTGACAACACCGTTCACTGCATTGGCGCCCCAGATCGTTGCCCCTGGGCCTCGAATGATCTCTATTCTTTCGATATCCTTCAATAGGGTGTCCTGCATATCCCAATAGACACCAGAGTACAGAGGGGTATAAAGGGTTCTTCCATCCATCAGAACCAGGAGCTTATTGGCAAATAATCCATTGAATCCACGAGATGATATTGCCCAAGTGTGAGCATCCATATTGGCGACACTGAGACCGGGAACTCCACGGAGCAGATCTGGTAGTGTTCTGGCGCCACTGCGTCTGATGTCTTCTTGAGTGATGACAGACATGGCTGCAGAGACTCCTGAAAGCTGTTCCTGTTTCTTTGAGGCTGAAAAAACAGTGACCTGCATTAGGTTTTCTAAGGTCATTGCTTTCAACTGTTCCAGTTGATCAATGTCCGCGGCCCTTACTGAAGGAACCATGAGTAAGACTATCACCAGATTAGCATAATGCATGATATGAAATTAAAAGGTTTTTCAGTCGTGGCTTTACATTGCATGTTCATTCCTTATGGGGCACGTGTCTGCTATGAAATCTGATTTATATTCCATCAGAGATTGAAGTGTTGCGGTTTTTTAGTCCCATTTTTCTTCTGATGTTGCTTCTGTGTTTATTAATGGTCTGCGGTGATACGCAGAGTATATCGGCGATCTCTTTTGTTTTTTTACCCTGCTTGATTAGGTTGGCAACCTTGAGTTCTGTCTGGCTCAACTTCATGTTCTTGAGCATCGCAGAGCGAGTAAATGGCGAAATCAAGTTCGCAAGTGTGGACTCAATAATCTGAACGTTTTTCTTCTGCTCTTGTGTCAGGTTTGATTTTTTCAGTTTTTCAATGTATGGATTAACCAGGCACAGGGTGTTTGCAGTGATTCTTTCTTTGAGCTCTTCTTTTTCTTCTTCTGATTTTTTGATCAGAACCCGCAAAGCAATATTGGTTTCTTCGATCTCTGATTTTTTCTTTTTTAGCTCAATTTGTGAGTCAAGCAGTTCTTGTTGATATTGTTTTCGTTTCGTAACATCACGAGCAAATCCTTGGTAACTACCATCCGGCATTGCTCTGACTTGCAATTCAACAGTGAATTCTTTGCCATTTTTCCCGATCCAAACGCGTTCTCTCCTCACGGGTATGCCCACTTGGGGAGGAGGAGTGTGGGCAACTCGTTTCTGCTCTTTTTCACTGTAGATGAACGAGAATGGTTGCCCGATCAATTCTTCTTTAGAATACCCTGTCAATTCTGACGCACTCTGGTTTGTCTGGATAATTATTAGTTCTGAGTTAACTAGAAAAAAGGCGTCAGCAGCCAGATCGATAATTTGATTTAATTGTTTTTTTTGTTGGCGCAGTTCTTTTTTTAAACGTTCCTCTGCAGAAATATCATTAAATATGAGAACGATCTTTCCCGAATGAAGCAAGTAGGAGTGACCTTTGAGCCATAGTTCACGAGGCCCGTAAGAATAGTAACAACGTGGTAATGATATTGGTTCGCCTGTTTTATAGACTCTTTTCAGGGCACTCAATATCCCGCAATCTCCAGCACCTGGCAGTGCTGCCAAAATGTTTTTTCCGAGAACGTCTTCACCGGAGGTGTCGGTCATCTTTTGAGCCGCATTGTTTAACTCTTCAACAATAAAATCTGAACTGTCTTTATCGGCAGAGCAAATCAGAACACCATTCGCCATATTGTTTAAAAAATCGCGGTATTCTCGTTCTTTTGCTCGTGCGGATTGCTCTGCTTGTTTTTTCTTTGTGATATCCAGGTGGATGGCAAGGCCCCTCAAGGGGGCTCCGCTAGGACTGAATTCGGTGATTTCCCCTTTACTTAAGATCCAACGGTAGCCCTCGGATGCTGTGAGGATTCTGAATTCGACACTCCACCGAGACGACTGTGTTTTCAGGCATTTGTCAATGGCCTCTGTTATCTTGCTGATATCGCGTGGGTGGATCAGTTTGATCCAGATATCTATGGTGTTCGGCAATTGGCCCTTCTGATATCCCAGCCATTCCATATAATGCTCTGATAATAAGGCTGAATTGGTTGTGAAATCCCAATCCATCATGGCAATATCAACAGCTTCCATTGAGAGCGCGCGCGCGTTGGTTGTCAGTTCCTCAGGTATGGGGGCTGGAGTTGTTAATGTGTCAAAGGGGATAGGTTTTGTGTGCTGCCTTTTTAGTGAAATTGCAAAATCGATCTCTTTCGGTGATGAAATGATCTCTATGGATGTGTCCAATTTTAAGATTAATAATTGAATGAGGTGTTCCATCCAGGTCAGTAATGTTGTTTCACTTGTCGTATTGGTCTGTTTAAGGTCTTCCGAATAGGCTTGTTCGTCAAACCCAAATTCAGTCGTTATGGATATGTATTGTTCATATTTTATAGACTGTGGAAGTGATTGGGATGCACATAAATTGGCAACTTGCTGACCGTTGATGATTAACGGAGCAAATACACAGGTAAAACCATATGGGCATACTGTGTAATACATACTACTATTGAGTCTTGTCAGTTGATCTTTATAGAATTGATTGCATTGGGTTGCACAGGCAGGATTTTTCCTCTGAAAATTTGTGCAGCAATTCTCTGGACCAACTTCTATTGATGCAACGAGTGCATCTTTTGCGAAGAGTGAGAAAGCAGCCCCAGTCATTATTGAAAAATCATTGAGAAGACGATTAATTTCTTCTTTGTCTGCGTTTTCAAAGGAACTCATATTCACCATGTTAAATAAGATCTCCGCACATTGTCCCTGACAGGTACTGACTCTGACAAAGGGATATAATTATTTTTGAATGAAAGGAATTGTTCCAATCACCAATTTACTTTGTCATTGTTCTTAGAATGTGCAGGAATTGTTATTCTGCTCAGATGTTGTAGTGAGTAAGAATAGTTATTGTTCAGCATTCTTAACCCATTTCAATGAATGTGCAATGTGAAATGATTGAGTATTCATTGGGTATATTATATTCCATTTATAGTATATAGATAGATTGATGTGGGTGTCCATTGCTAATTTTTGTTGTTTGAGCAGTGTGAAATAGGGGAGAAAAATAATCACTTCTGGAGTGTTTAGGGGCATCAGGTTGTATCGCAGGAGATTGTCGCCCTCAACGAACAAAACCTCATCCTTTCGGATGAGGTTTTGTTCGTAATATGGGTTATTTTGTTATTGGGGGTTAGATTGCGTCTTCCAATCGTTTTTTTGTCCAGATTTCTTCCTGTAGACGTCGTTCTGCATCCCAACCAAGTTCTTTAGTCATAATTTCGATGACTTGTGCTGTCGCCTCTTGCGCTGCTGCTGTATCGAGGAGTGCTAAAGGCGTCCGTCGGGCGAGAAGATCAATCGCTCGCTCAGCCAATTCATAACGGGTCGCAAAAATTACCTCAGCTTCAATGACGGGGTGATTGTCGACCAGCCTTTTGACATCGCCATCTTTGACCAGCTCAGCAACCTTTTCCGCCTGGTCTCCATAGGTTCGGTTAAGGTAGTCAGCAATATCAGCGTCAAGGCCATATTTTTCGATCAGATCTGTTCCGCCGTTGTCTTGATAATCGGCGCTTCCGATTATTGGAAGCCGCTCTGTCTGACAATGTGGGCGCGGTGGCACAAGATCGAATATTTTCATGGCATGCTCAACGGTGTCCAGAGCCATCTTGCGATAGGTTGTCCATTTCCCACCCGCAATGGTCAACAGTCCAGAGGGACTGTCTTCAATGACATGGTCACGTGCCAGCTTGGCTGTGTCGGTCGCTTTTGGATCGGAGACGAGGGGGCGAAGGCCTGACCAAACAGCCTTGACATCGTTCTTTTCAACCTTGAGATTAAAGTAGCGGGTGACGTGGCGAAGCAGGTAGTCGATTTCACTCTCCAGCGGTTTTGGATGTTCGCAGATATCCGCTGGTTCGTCAGTTGTTCCGACCAGAGCATGACCTTCCCAGGGAAGGACAAACAGAACCCGGCCATCATCTGTTTCGGGAATCATGAGTCCTGTGTCTGGTGGGGCGAAGCGTTTGTCGAGGATAATGTGTATCCCTGTGCTGGCCGTCAAAATATTTTTGACTTCAGGGTTATCCATTTTGCGGATACTGTCGACAAAGGGACCTGTCGCATTGATGATACCATGGGCTTTCACTGTCCAGCTTTCACCACTGAGACTGTCTCTCAGTCTGGCACCGTAAAGCAGGTCTCCCTTTTTCAGGAGTTCTGTTACCGCAACATGGTTGGTGATAACGGCACCCTGTTGCTCTGCAGTCAAAGCAAGGGCAAGGGCCATGCGGGCATCGTGAAATTGGCCATCGTAGTAGAGAACGCCTGCTTTTAATCCTTCTGATTTTAACCCAGGAAAGCGCTTGAGGGCTTCATTGCGGCTCAATAGTCGACTGTGTCCAATATTCTGTTTTCCAGAAAGGATGTCATAGAACTTCAATCCGGCGAAAACGTATGGGACTTCGTACCATTTATAGAGTGGCGTGACTAAGGCAAGGCGGTTCGACAAGTGTCGGGCGTTTTTCAGTAGCAGACCACGTTCACGGAGGCCATCTTTGACCAGATTGTATTGGACTCGGTCAAGCTTTTTAACCGCCATTTCCAGGTAGCGGACCCCGCCATGAACAAGTTTAGTACTGCGGCTGCTGGTTCCCTCTGAAAAATCGTTCTTTTCTACCAGGGCAACCTTTAATCCGCGAGCCGCTGCATCAAGAGCGATTCCGCAACCGGTTGCTCCACCGCCTATAACAAGTAGATCGAAAACCTGATTGCTTTTCAGTTGTTCTAAATTTTCTTTACGTCCCATGAAATATGTCCTTAGAAAAGTTGATCAGAAATGTCACTAAAAATACTATACAATACTTCAGGGAATCTGCTTTTGTCGGTGTCGATTTTTTATGTTTTAGGAGTGAAAATAGCGGAATGAAGAAGAGAGGCTCATCGCTCTCACGAACGCCTGGGGATGGTGCGCTTTAGTGAAAAGAACCGTCGGGAAAAGTGCCTTGGTCACGCTTTTTTTGTTGCCGCTAGAATGATTTTATTTCCCTTCTTCTGATGACCGTACCCTCTGGAAAGGTAGGTAATCTCAAGGCTGAGTTGGCTTAGCAAATTTCCCATCTGTACCAGAGTAAAGATCTGTTTGTGACCGTAGGGGGCCGTTGAATAGAAGCTGGACAGAAACAGATTAATTCGGCCTCTGCTTAAACGTGAAACTTTTGTGCTGAGAGTGTACGCAGGGACCGTGCGCAATGGGGTGTCGAGCAAGAGGACCCCACCCGGTTTCAGGAGTGTTACGGCCGCCTGAAGCGTTTCGTAAGGAAAATTCACATGTTCGATCACATCCCAACAGGTAATAATGTCAAAGGCTCGGCAATAGTGAACTTGCCAATAGTTGGTATCGACCAATTGACTGTTGAGTTGTAACCCCCATTTTTCCTGAGCATATTGGCGACGTAGACTGCTCGGTTCAATGCCCCGGCAGTTGAAACCTTGTTCCGTTGCCAGCTGTTGAAATTGTCCGATCCCAGCACCAATATCGAGCAACTTGCGTGCACTTGCCTTCGTCGAGTGAATGGTCAGTTCTAAACGGGCAGGGTGTAGAGCTTCATTTTCTCCTACGCGGCTCTCGATATAGCGCCTGGATGACTCTGTGAGTTTCTTGCCTTTTTCTTCGACGCCATCAAGGTGGTCTAAGTAGTGGAAGTCACAGTCGTGGCAGGCGTAGATTGTTGCATTGATCAGAGGGAATGTGGGTTTTGCATTTTCCCCGCCGCAAAGTTTACAGCGGCTGAAGTTGTATGAGAGTTCGGTCACAGTCAGAAGGTTCCATCGTTTGTGGTTGTATGCTTGTCGTGCTAACAGGTTTATGTTAAATGACCTATGAAATCAACTGTTTTACCGATTATTTATTAAGGGTGGTTGTGTGGTTCTTGGAATAACTGGAAATATTGCTTCAGGAAAAAGTTCTGTCGCAGCAGAGTTTAAACGTCTCGGAGCGACAGTGGTTGATGCTGATCTGCTGGCGCGCGAAGTCGTTGCGCCGGGAAGTGACGGATTGACTCGGATTGTGGCCCTTTTTGGCGATAAAATATTGACTTCTGATGGCGACCTTAACCGCAGTTTGCTAGGAGATATCATTTTTGCCGATTCTCATGCTCGCCGCCAACTCAATGCGATCATCCATCCTGCCATTGCAACTTTAGCCACGTCTCGCTTGTCAGAATTACGTAAGCAAGCTTCCATCCCTCTGATTATCTATGAAGCACCTCTTTTGTTTGAGACTGGGGCCGAGAGTCGCGTTGACAAAGTGCTGGTTGTTACCATTGATATGGATGTTCAACGTCAACGTCTGATGAAGCGTGACAACCTGAGTGTCGAAGATGCTGAAAGGAGAATCGCAGCTCAGATGAATCAGGATGAAAAAATCAAGCGAGCCGATTATATCATTGATAACTCAGGATCGTTGGGAAATATGATAGAGCAGGTTGCGGGTCTTTGGAATATTGTCGCCCCCTGATTTCACAATAAAAATTCATTTGTAGAACCATTTCACATCTGCATCCAATTGTAATAATCCCTAGTCTTTCTTTTTTAGAATATATCCAGGTTTATTTTCTACAGGCCCTAGCCCATGTGCCGAAGAGAAGTGATTTTATTCGCGCGTCCATTGTGAAGCTTTATTGAGTGGATGTTTTGCTATGCGATTGTATGTATCGTTTTTTATTGATATGTGCGCAAAGGTGTGCGATATATGCGACACATTAATTTTCATTAATTAGGAGGGAA